>OLQJ01000076.1_pt1 | contig 86984 bp, 120 predicted proteins | sample 1673231 | NCBI WGS metagenome assembly OLQJ01 (sample SAMEA3136769, study PRJEB25190) | human gut metagenome | biome: human gut; feature: human-associated habitat; material: faeces | place: Austria | collected 2013
AGAGGACTGAAAATCCTCGTGTCGGTGGTTCGATTCCGCCCGGAACCACCATTTTATTATATCGAACAATATAGGTATTTGATACCTTAATATATACTTCCATAAAAGGGAAAATGTTAATTATTTCATTAGCATTTTCCCTTTTTTCGTTTCCTGGAAAGGAGACACAATATGAGTTATCGTAAACTTTCTCCTTCAGAAATTAAAATAAAGGAGCTAGTTAGTGATAATTTGAAAACCTATTATGATTACCAACTGAATCATTATGATTTGTCTGATGAAATAAGATCGTTTTCAACTTCTCTGATTAGAACATCAAATGATAAACATTATTCTAAACCTGATTCTAATTTCTTAACTGTTATCTTAGAAAGAGATGAACATGAATACTTTTGTAAACGATATTCTAAGTATTTGGATATGTTAAAAGATTACAGTAAAGAACTATATAGCGTTATTACGCTCAAATTTCAGTTTAATTATACTGTTTCAGATATATCGGATGAATTGTGTAGAGATTCAACTGTGATCAGTTACATGTCAAATAAAGCTGCTCTTTTATTAGCAGTTTTCGACACTAATATTGATTACTCGGTAGATAATTATATTGAGTATTTAGATAATCATTCAAAAAATTATCAAATAAAAGAGAGAGTAAAAATTCTTTGCGTACAAAAAGAAGATGATACGGAAAAAGTTCTAAATAAGATTTCAGAGATTTTTGTCTCTGATTCTTGTAAAGATGTATCTTTATCAATATTCACAAATGATATCGAAGTTAGCAGAGAGGTTTTGAAGATTGTTTATACTTTTGCCTTTCTACACCCAAACATTAACCTAGATATGGAAAATTTTAAAACCAAAGCCCAACAGATAAGGCTTACAAATAAAGAGATGCGATCAATTCAAAAGTCTAAAATCAAGTGATTTTAAGCGGATTTTTGGGTTGATTGCGGTAAGAAAATCAAAAAAAAACATTAAAGCAAAGCTTTAATGTCTATTTACATGAGGAGGGGAAGCGCCCGTGATAACTACATCCGATTATGTACAATATCAGACACTCAAAGATAGTAGCTCAATAGAAAATTGGATCGATGACGGTACGATTTTCAGCAACAGAGAAGACTTTAAAACAGTTATTCATCATTTATGTAAGTATAAAGATCAAAATAAATATGATTACAGTAAAAATAACGGTAAGAAAGCTTATAGTCCAATATATGCTCATTATCTGGAAATCATGATACCGCAGAATTTCTCAAATGAAGAAAAGAAATCTTTTATAGAAAAATATATGATTTCATTAAATCCATGCTTTAAAAATAACAGTTTCTTATATTGCTACAAATATAAAGAACAAGGTAAAGGTCATTATATAGAAGTTATCTGCTTTACAAGAAAATATTATAAGAGAAAACAACGAAAATTGATTACTTATAACAGTGATTACTATTTTGATGAAGTAAATAAAAGAAGATGTACTATGAATAATCCAAACGCAGTACGCTTACACAGGAAAGGTGAACCAAAAATAAATAGTGTTGGTGAAAAGATATACCAGGATTATTATTGTTCACCTAAAGAAACTGAGGTCTTTAAATATAAAAATATAAACAATTTGAGAACAAAACTAATAAAGATCGTTCAGTATGTAAGATTGTTAAAAAACAGAGATTATTGGAAAAATCAAATTAAATTCTTTTCACGGATAACAGTTTACACTTGGAAGCATAGAGAAAAGATACGTATAAAAAATCAAATGATTCAACGAATAAATTCTATTGTAGGAGATATACAAGAAGCTCTTTATGTTTCTAGGTTTTGGTATGATGTTGAACGTTCATTTTATAAATTGATATATAACATCGATAAGATTCTATATAAGTCAGAATGGAAAGATTCTATTTCAGGAAGAACAGTTTATTTGGGACTTAATCAATCATCAGCTTCTGTTGAGGATAATTTAATACTATTAGAAAAATATATAGAAGAGAAAATAAAAAACTGGTGGAATGATGAAATATTTCAAGGTTACGGTCTTGAATGGTTTAGATAAAAAAAGGAGGGATAATTTAAAATTGGAAAAATATGTAAACCTGTTTACACTGTGTTTTCTATACATAGTTGTAACCACAAAAGTTGTTATTGAATTTATGTATCAGAAGAAGTGGAAAGGATGTTTAGCAATAGCTTTAAGCTATCCTTTCTACATATTGTTCGTCTATTTATTTGTTATTAAATTTTAAACAAAGGGGATAAGGAAAATGGGATTATTAGAAAGTATGAGTAGAGATTTAAGCAAAGCACAAAGAATATCTATTGGTGATGTAAGGATCAATAGATTAAATGATGCATTGTATGATCAAGCGAGTGAAGAAATGATTCAAGGATTAATGGAATCAATAAAAAAACATGGGCAAATGGAAAATGCAATTGGTTATGAGGACAAATATGATGCAAACGGTAATATTGATGGTGCTTCATATACACTTGTTGGTGGTAATACACGTTATTTAGCAATTTCAAAACTTTATGAACAGGGAGAAGGAGATGGCTATATTAATATGACCATCATTGAAAAGCCTAAAAATCATACAGAAGAATTGGAAATCATGATTACAAATAATATGCAACGTAAAAAGACAAGCGAAGAAAGGTATCATGAAATACGTGTAATGGAACATGCTTATGAATATTTGGATGTAAAGCCTTCTGGAACTAAACGTGATTGGATAGGAAATCAGTTAGGTATTTCAGGGAGATATGTTGATAAGCTTATCAATAAATTTAATCCAAAACCTGTTGAAGAAATTGAAGAGATGGAACAAGTTCCATCTTCTAATGAAGAAGAAAATGTTGAAGGTCAAACTGATATTTATGATTTCATTCCTGAAGAAGATGAAACTGCTGGTGATAATGAAGAAAATTCAATGATTCAAGAAGATCAGGAAGAAGCTATTCAAGAACATCAATTTACGGCAAATAGCAACAATGCTCCTAGAGAAAGAGAAATGATTTCATTCATAAAAGGAAATATCAGATCATTAAAAAGATCAAAAGAAATTGCTGATGAAATAGGATATCAGGATTCGATTTCTAAAGAACTTGACGAAATAGTGGATCAGTTAAACGAGATACTGTTAAGTTTACAAAGTAATCACAGTGATCAATAAAATAAAAATTACAAGGTCTACGAACATTCACCAGTCTTATCTTTACGAATCAAGGTAGTACGTTCCGTCTCCACCTTGATTCAATCTAATCCTGGTGCTTTTAGAAAGTGTAAAGTTTAATTAAGAAAAGAGGAATACCATGAGAGAAAAGGATTTAAAAATTGATAGCTTTGTTGTAACTTGTATGAACAATATTTATGGAGATGATGCTGAAGTAAACAATGAATGGTATTTAGAATGTTTAAATAAAGCAAAGGATACAAAAGAATTTGAAAAGTTATATTTAAGTACAAAGGATAACAATATTATTTGTTCTCAAGCGTACGGAGAATTGTTGAAAAAACAAAGTTTGTTTTATGAAGGATATGATAAATATTATCATTATGTAATGAATAAAGCTGAAATTAAAAAGGTTACTTGTTCTGATAGAGGTGGTTTGAAATTAGGCAATGACACTTTTTCTATATGTGTAAGCAATGGATATGGTGATGGAGTTTTTACAACAGCAATTTTTTTGAAAGGCAACCCTTATATTAATGCTGTGGATCATATGATGAATTATCAAGTGGCGGTTGATGGAAAATTCAACATCTATGATTGTGATTGTAGAAATGATGTGGCTCTTGAACTAGAAGGAAGTTACATTGTTTATTCTTACAATGGATTTGTAGCATTAGTAGAGCAAGACAGATAAAGGATGGAACAAGTTCCATCTTCGAAAAATAGAAAGGATACTAATTATTATGGAAAAAGAAATTATTAAATTAAAATATTCAATCGAAGCCCTAAATAGGACATCAAAGGATATGAAAGTATCATTTCATTATACTGATAATGATGAAGAAATTGATGCAATCAAAACTGTAGCTGAGGCTGCTGAAAATTATTTAGAAATGAAAAAAGAATACAAAAAGTTGGTTAATGACCGTGATCTAGCTGTAAAAACATATGAAAGACAAGCAAAGGAACTCAATCATATTGGATACTTCTTGATTGAAACTCTTGGATATACAATGCAGGAAGTAATGGTAATTGCTGATACATCTTTAGAAATTCAAGATGTAAATAGAAAGTTGAAAGAGTTAAAGAAAACTAATGAAGAAGCGACTTTTGAAGATGCAAGAGAAGAAATTACTAAAGATATGTATGAAAAATATTGTAATAAATTTGATGATATTGTACTCAATAAAGATTTTAAAACATCAGCAATTAAAAGAAAATTAAAAGAGCTAATTGAAGAAATTAATCATTACTATGGTGATGATTCAACAGTACCAAAAGATATATTTGATTTAGTACAAGAAATCAATGAAAAGATAAAAGATCTTGAATACGAATCAGAGGATTATTATATATAACAATAGGATGGAACTTGTTCCATCCTGGAAAGGAGGAAATATGATTTTATATCAGATTCATGCAATAAAAGAAAATAAGATGAATAGAAGAAAAATTGATTATGATACTGCCTGGTCTAATCAGTTTTGGTTTTCAAATGAAGAAGATGCCTTATCTTATTGTAAAACAATGCAGCAGGTGGGCTATTTTAAAGATTATGATGCGTTATGGATTATAAAGTATCATTTTAAAACACGAAAAGTCATTGATAATTTTAAGTTGGTTGGAAAGAATGATTATTACAAATACGATATGATCTATCAAAAGTCATTGTTAATCTAACCAAGGAACTTGTTCCATCTTTGAAAGGAGACAAAAAGGTTATGTTTTTCTTTAAACGAAATAATGAACAGATACAAGAAATACAACATATGTTAGAAAAGTGTAATTTGAATATAAAAGATTTATCTGAAACTTTAGATCTGAATGAAAAAGATGTAAACAGAGCAATGTCGGGCAGCATAAAACAAAAGGATCTGTTAGATAAAATTCAAAATTATCTCTTAGATTTGTTAAAAACAAGAGAAAGTGAAACTCGAAATGAACTGGCTAAAAAAAGTCTAGCTGAATTACATTTTCTTCTTGATTACGCTAAAGAAAATAGTGATTCAAAATATGATTCAATAACATTAAATTATGTTATTTCAAATTACTTTAATTTGGAGTATGTATCATTAAGAAATAAAATGGAAGGAGAAGGAAATGAAATTTAAAAAATGGATTGTAGAAAATAAATATGGAATATCTCAAATGAAAATTTGGTCAAAAGAAACACCTATAGAAAATGAAGAAAATCCAGCAACATGTCATATTGATAAAGAAACATCAATAATTGAATTTATAGTACCAACAATAAAAAACTTTATCAAAGATATTGGAAAAATTTGTTATATGGCTTCACAAATGTATATTTTATCTGTAGCATTTTATGGCTTTGCTTGTTTAAAAATACCTAATACTGATTTAAAACAAAATGTCACAGGTATAATACCAATTATCATTTTTGCAATGGTTATGATTGAATTGTTTTTTCTAATAAAAAATCATTTTACACAAACAAGAAATATTAGAGAAATATTATCTATTTTAACATTGTTGATAGTAGATATTTTTTACCGAACTATCTTAAAAAATAGGATAATGAGTTTAGAATTATTGACTGAAGTATTTATTATGATGTTTTGGATAGGAATTATTTGTTTTGCTGGTCTATTTATATTTGATGTTGTACATATGATATTGTCATATAAGAAAGGTAAAGCAATTATTATAAGTAAAGAAAAGAGAACAAATTATCGTTTTGTTAAATAACAGTATTTGAAAAGAGGTATTATAATGAAAAGTAATAAAAGAATAGTATTAACAAATGAAAATCCATCAAATGTAGATATTGAATTATTCAATTACAGTGGTTATTTTCTTTATCATATAGAAAATATAGATAAACATTTAAGATTAAAAAAGTACAAATATGTACGAATTAACTATCATAGAAAGGTAGACAAAAATAGTATAAGAAGGATTGTAGTCAATGAAGAGGATATTGATTTAAATAATATGATTATTTTTGATGGAACAGTTGAATGGGTATACTATTCAAATACTTATGAAGATCAAGAATTATTATTGATACTTCTTGCAAAAACAATCGAATTAGGATGGAATCAGTTTAGTAGATATAGTCAAACATCAATGAAGATAATAAAAGAATTTCTATCGGCAAATAATAAATAAAAAGACTTCTACATTACTTTATTTATTAGAAATATAGAAAGTCTTTAATTTAAATGTACTTCTATGATACTTATTCAAAATGTTGTTCAATATTATTATTATTAAGTTCATTTAAAACTAATTCGTAAGGAAAGTTTCTTAAATTATTATTATTTTTGGTAAGATAATTTATAATGTTGGTAAATTTTCCATGTTTTGTGTTACCGATAATAGTATTTACTGATTTGATATAGCTAAAAAATGGTGGAAATGATGTATATTTTTCTAATTTTATTTTTATATCATATAGAGGTGTATTTGTTTTATCACTACCAAAATATGCAATTAAAAGTAAAACAATATTATAAAGTTGCTTCCTACATTGATTCCACGACTGATGAGGGTGATTTCCACCAATGCCATGACCTTCACCATTTTGATGTAAAGGATTAAAAAAAGAAGGCATAGTTTGGTGCGAGAGTTGACATAAATCTCTAGCTGTTGTTGGACTACAGCAAATTGTATCTATTATGGACGAATTATCTTTTCTTGAACATTTAAATAAAACATAAGAATCTGTTATTTTACTACCACCAGCATCGCTAATAACATGTTGATTATTAAGCAGTTTCATATGAACAATTGGATTGATATTCCAATTTTGAACAATAAGTATTCTTTGATTATGACCTCTACAATTCATTTTTAACACCACCTTTTATAAGAGTACATAATTATTATAACTTCGAGAACGAAGTTCGTCAAATTCGATATAGGAGTAAGAAAGATGAATATTAACTATTTAAAATTTATTTTAATTAAAAGAAATTTGAGCATTTATAAACTTTCAAAATTAAGTGGTATCAATGATGGACGACTTAATCAAATTATTAACAATAAAACAAAAAGCCCACAGATTCAGACCGTTGTAAAAATAGCAAAAGCGCTTGAATTAACTAATGCTGAATTTGCTGAATTATGTGATTACAATGTTAATTAGCAACCATATATATTTCATGTGATATAAAAAGAATAAAAGGAGAACATCTCTCCTAGGTCTGTTATTAAAAAATGATGATCTTTAAGATTTTAAAGACTATTCAGTTATATTTTCTCGTTGTCTTTAAATGAATGACTTTGTATTTAGAAATATTTTAGATTGTTGAATAAGTTTGCTCTGAACTTCTTTGTTATTTTTATTCAATTGGAAAATAGTCCAAAACTCGTTATGTAAGTAGAATATTAAATAGCTTATTTTATTACAAAAACAATCATTACTTAATTCCTGATAAGGAATATGATAAACTAAAAAAGATTCTTTTGTTGCTTTTTTTCTTTCAAATGTATGGTTTCCATCAATCATTAAATAATTAAAATCTATTCCGAAAAAATCAGTAATAAGTATTTTTGAATTATAATTATAATTTTTAAATAAAAAATCAGGAAATTCATGGTAAACTGTCTTAAAATCAAAATTATTGTTTTTATACTCTTTACATTTAATTTCTCCTGTAGATAATTTATCAATTATCTTTTTAATTTTAAAATCTATATAGTATAAGCCATATTCGCCTAGGTCATATTCTTGTGTATATGGACTTGATATTATAGCTGTCTTAGTTAATAAAGTGCTCATTGGTATTTTATTGATTATATATTTGATTTTATCAAAATATTCTGTAGTATAAGATTTATCTGTAGTTTGATAGATATCATTAATATATTTTAAATATAACATTTTATTCATTCTAGTTTTCATTTTAAATCTCCTCGTATAACATTGATTATGAATCAATTATACTTATAGAAGAAAATTTATCAATGGTTGAGAATATTTATAGTAAGAGTTTTTGAAGGATGGAACTTGTTCCATCTTTTCATTTTTCTATAGGTCTACGAACATTCACTATTATTTGATTGGCCACAAGGTAGTACAAGTCTCCACCTTGTATCCCATCAAATAATAGTGCTTTTAGAAAGTGGAAGGAGGAAAAAGGCTAGAGTCAGTAAATGCTAATATTATATTGATGATATAGACATAGGATGATATAATTTGACTATAATAAAGATAGGAGGGTTTTTATATGTCAAATTTACGTGAAACAATAAGACCATCAGCAGATTTAAGAAATCATTATAATGAAATTTCTAAACAATGTAGGGAAGACAAAGAAGCGGTTATAATCACAGTTCACGGAAAAGGAGATACTGTGTCTCTTTCATTTGAGGAATATCAAACTATGAAAGCAAGAATTGAGTTGTTAGAAACGCTTGCTGAAGCAGAGGATGATGTGAAAAATGGGCGTGTTGCTCCTATAAGTGAAACATTTGATGATTTAAGAATGCTTTTAAAAGGTGAGTAATATGAAATACACTATTATTCGTACTGATAAGGCAGATGAAGGAATCAGACATACTGTTTTATATTTGGCAAATCAATTTGGTAATGAGTTTGCAATAAAAAAACTCGATTATATTGAGAATACTATTAAACTTTTAGAAGATAATCCATATATTGGAACAGTACCTAGATATTCTGTTTTAAAAAGACAAGGGTATAGAGTTCTTATATTAGAAAAAAATTTAGCTTTTTATAAAGTTAATGAAAATAAAAAAGAAGTCACTATTTATGCATTTACTGACCAAAGGCAAGATTATGTAAATATAATTAGAGGATTATAAGTTATTGTTAGAAGATGGAACTTGTTCCATCTTTTTGTTTTGAGGTAATTTCTGCGAACGTTCACCAGATCGTTAGAAAAAACAAGGTAGTACAAAGTCTCCACCTTGTTTTTTATCACTCCTGGTGCTTTTTAGAAAGTGAGCAAGGGAAAAGCTTACAATAAAAAATATGGAGGATAATGTAATGGCAAATTTATCAGATGCACATGGAATTTTTACAGTGAAAGCAAGAACAAAAGAGATTGGAAATAAAGTAATGGATATTATCTTTAAAACGCAAGAAGCATGGGAATATAATATGATAGAAATTGAAAATAGTAGAACATACTTTAAAAGTGATGAAAATATTGAAATAGCTACAAGTTTTTTTGGAACAGGTAGATGGGATTTTGACAATAATATTTGCTCCATGAAACAATGGAATGAGGATATGTTTATAAACAAGAATATTGATGACTTTGAATATCTCATTGATAATTACTGGGAACTGAAATATGAATATAAGGATATTGAGCTTGGATGTGATTTTTGTTGTGAAGCGGACACTGTCGTTGTTCATAAAAAGGGGCAATCTTTAAAGGAATTAGATGTATGTTGTACCAACAGTTCTAATCTTGATATCAATGTTTATTCAATTATAAAAAATGGTTTTGTGAATGACGTAGAAGATGCACTATCTTATTTGGGAATAGATGAATATGAAAATGATGAAATCAGTGATTATACTATTAATCAATGTAGGCAAGGATTAAAAGAGTGTATGACTGATAATAACTGGACACGAGAAGAAGCTTTAAATAACTACTTTTCAAATGAAATTTTTGAAAAAATAATTAATATACAAAATGGTTTTTAAAGTAAGGTGATGTAGAATGGAAATAGCTAAATTAAATTTTATTTTATTCAATACAATATTATATAAGAAAAATGGGATGGAACTTGTTCCATCTTTTTGTTTTGAGGTAATGTCTGCGAACATTCACCAGATTGTTAGAAAAAAACAAGGTAGTACAAAGTCTCCACCTTGTTTTTATCACTCCTGGTGCTTTTAGAAAATGAGGCGAGGGAAAAGCCTTAAGAAACTAAAAACTTTGGAGGAAAAGAAAATGGAAGAAATACTGGTATATTTTTCATTGAAGTATCAAGGAGATTTCATGAAAATTTTAGAAGCTTTGCAAAAAAAAGAAATAGTAACGAAAGAAGAGAGAAAAAAGGCATTAGAGAGTGTTGAATGCTGTTATACTACAATTATTTCGGAGGATTATCCATATGCATTACAAGACATTAAATGTCCACCATTTGTATTATTTTATAAAGGAAACCTTGAACTGTTAAATAATGATTTGGTTAATATAGTAGGAACAAAGAAAAATGATGAATATGGAAAGAAGATAACACAGTCAGTAGTGAAAACATTAATTGAGAATGATGTTACTTTAATTGAAGAAAATAATCAGGGAATTGAAAAGGTAGTGGTAGATACAGTTCAAGAAAACAACAAAGAGGCTATTGTTGTATTAAACGATGGTATTGGATGTGAAACTAATCAAACACTAATAGATTCAATTCAACAAAATGGATTAGTTATAAGTGAATATCCTGGAAAAAAAAAGAAAACAAAAAAAAGCAGTATGTTTAGCAGGAGATTAAGTACAGGATTGAGTAGCAAAGTGATTGTTACTCAAAGTGGAATAAAAAGTGAATCTATGGTTTCAGCATCATATGCATTAGAAGCATATAAAGATGTTTATGTTTTTCCTGAAGCTTATGACAGTAAATTTAAAGGAAATAACAAACTAATAAAGGAAGGTGCAAATATCATAACGAATATGGAAGATTTAGTAGATAATTAGATTTATTATCTACTAAATTTTGAAATGTCTCCGAACATTCACTATTGTCTGATCAATAACAAGGTAGTACGTTCCACGTCTCCACCTTGTTATCTCACATCCAATAGTGCTTTTAGAAAGTGAGGCAAGGGAAAAGCCTTAGAAAAATATGGAGGATAATATAATGGAAAATTTGAAATTTGAAAATTTAAGTGGTAAAGGACTTTTAACTCTCATGGGTTGCAGTTTGATTGCTTCGAAAATTGCTGTTTTATTTGTCAATGGTATATTGGATATGCTTTTTTAAAGGAGATGAAGAAGATGATAAATAGTAATAATACAACTTTGTTAAATGTAAAATTAAATTCAACTGAAAAAAAGATAACAAATATTGAAGATGTAAATTGTATAATGAGTGTAAGTTATCGTATTAAAGATGATAAAGTAATGTTATGGTTTCAAACTTCTTGTAAAGAAGGAAACAAGGTAATTTTTGAAATGGAATGCGAATATAAATGTCCTATTGAAGAATATGATGATGAAAAAGAAATGATAATGAATTTAGTAAGTAATGTTTCTCCAAAAGTTGAAGAATTAGTTGCTTTGTTTACTTCACAAATGTTAGTGGATGCTTAATAAGATGGAACAAGTTCCATCTTATTGTTTCTATTAGCTTACAAACGTGTATAAATAAATTGATAAGTTTGTTGATGATTGATTAAACTAATAATATAACTATTTAAAGAATTGTGATAATATGAAGATAATAAATCAAAAATAAATTTGATGTAAGTAATAAGTGCATAAAACAAAGACATTGGATTTGAATATTACATAATGGAGGTAAAAAATGAATAGTAAGAAATCACAGGTTTATAGTTATATAGATAGACAGCTCATTAAATGCCTGGATAATTTTGATAATGAAGAAAGTATTCTATTATAAGGTTTTGTTGAATGTGCAAAGATGGTAGAAGTCATTGATGATGACGAGTACGAGTTTCTTAATAAATGCGAGAATGTCATAATGAAGGATGGTTGCATGTTGCAAAGTGTACAACAAGAAAGTCTTGTTAAAAGTTCAGCACTATTACATATGTTAAATAATCTTTAATTGAGAATGAAATTTATCATTCTTTTTTTATTGTGTAATGTCTCCGAACATTCACCAGATCGTTAGATAAAAAACAAGGTAGTACAAAGTCTCCACCTTGTTTTTTATCACTCCTGGTGCTTGTAGAAAGTGGAAAGGAGGAAAAAAGAATTTTTAGTAGTTTTTTAATTATTATGCTTATTGAGCAGTAATATTGTTAATAATATTATTATAAGGATATTATTGTATGTTGATAAATATATCAATAAATATACTAACGAATTTATTGATATTTTATGAATTGGATAATATAATTGTTATAAGGATGGTGATACTATGGAAATTAGAAATATAGCGAATCTTTTAAAAAGTACAGTTTCAATATCATTATTTAATAAAGGACTAGCAGGAAAGATATTTGATGATGTAAAAAAGAATGGTACAAAAATTGTTATAAAGAACAATGTGCCAGAATGTATATTGATATCTCCAGAAGATTATTTAAACCTTATTGAAAAAATTGAAGATGCTAAACTTTATGAAATGGCTCAAGAAAGAATTGCTCAAGATAATGGAAAAAGATATTCGCAAAAACAAATTATGGAAGAATTTGGTATTAGTGAAGACGACTTAAACGAAGAAGAAATTGAGTTTGAATAATATGGAATGGGAAGTAGAATGGACTGACGATTCTCGTAAAGACTTAAAGGAATTAGATGGTTCTTTGCGAAAACAAGTATTACAAGCAATAAAAAAAGTAAAAAAGAATCCTGTGTCTATTTTTAAAAATGGTTATGGTAAGCCTTTAGGTAATAAAAATAATGTGGACTTAACAGGATTATATAAAGTCGTCTTGAAAAAATCAGGAATTAGAATTGTTTATGAGCTAGTTGAATTAGATGGTAAAATGACAATTATAGTTATTGGAGCTAGAAAAGATGAACAAGTGTATAAGGAAGCTTATAAAAGGATAACTTCTCAAAAATAACAATTGATATAATTACGATATTATTGCGAAGATGGAATTTGTTCCATCTTTTTTTATTTTAGAACCAATGTCTACGAACATTCACTAGTATCTGATCAATAAGCAAGGTAGTACGTTCCGTCTCCACCTTGTTATTTCTCATCTACTAGTGCTTTTAGAAAGTGTAAAGTTTAATTAAGAAAAGAGGAACTAAAATGAGAAGACTAGAAACAAGCAAATTCAATTTTACTAAACAATTAATCAATGAAAAAATGAACCACGTTTTGAAAGAGTGGAATACATCATTTAAGAACAATAGAGGAGAAAATATAAAGCAAGAATTAAAAAATGAATATTATGACCTTGTTGATATTAATACAAAACTTGCATCTATGAAATTAAGAAAATTTTAATTAAGGAAGGTAAAAGAAAATGGATAATTTAAAAAATAAAATGGTTGAATGGTTTGAGTGTCATCCAACTGCATTAGAAGATTTATCTAACTTTTGTGGTAGAAAATCAAAAAGAATGTTAAATGAAATGAATAAAGATATAAATAAAGTTTATGTTGGTGATACTTCATTCAGTGTCATCAAAAGAGATTATGAAAAGAATATTGCTGTTTTACAAAATGACATATCAAAAATATATAATGTTGCAAAAGGTATTTATAGTAATAATCAAGGATGGGAGTTCAGTCTTATTTATACGTCTATCAAAGAAGAGGCAATTTGTTGTTATATAGAAAATACCAATAATGATATTGATTTGAATAAGAAAATCGAAATAAATCATTTATCAAAATCATATGGCTTTAATTATAAAAAAGCAAAAGAGATTATTGAGATTGCTTATGAAATCTATCTTGATGAAAATGACAAAACTGGCGAACGACTCACCGTTGAAGATATATCATATTTTTTATCTAATTGTGATATATCGTTGGAAGAATTAAAGATTATGGGAAAAGACGAAAGAAGGGAGCTAATGTATAAATTTTTTGAACAATAGGATGGAACTTGTTCCATCTTATTGTTTTTAAAACAAATGTCTACGAACATTCACCAGTTCGCTGATCTAAAAAGCAAGGTCGTACAAGTCTCCACCTTGCTTTTTTCGCTCCTGGTGCTTTTAGAAAACGAGGCGAGGGAAAATCAAATATTGAATAAAGGAGTAAAGGCATAATGGAAATAAGATTTAAAAGAAATGGAGCAGCCACTATAAGAGAAATGGCTAATGAATTTAAAAAGCAATTTCCTCAATGGTGGGGGCATCAAACAATTGGCACAGTAATTCACCACTTAATAGATTTCAAAAAATCTAATTCAATGATAATTACTAAAGATGAAGTTATCTTATATATCTAATATATCTAAATAAAAAATGAAAAGGGTGAAACAGAAGGATGGAACTTGTTCCATTCTATTTTTTTAAAAAGAAAGGTCTACGAACATTCACCAGTTCGCTGATCCAAAAAAGCAAGGTAGTACAAGTCTCCACCTTGCTTTTTTCGCTCCTGGTGCTTTTAGAAGGTGAGGCGAGGGAAAAGCCTCAATAATATAAAACAAAGGAGAAAATATGATGGATAGAGTTGTAGATATGACTATTAAAATAGTTAATGAACGTACAGTTGTAGAAGTATTTTCGTACAATAAGATGAAAAATATCTTTAAAGGATACGTGGATTCATTACCACAAGAAATTTTAAATATGGATATAAAAACATTTAACATCAAAGATAATACTTTAATTTTAAATGTAGAAGAATAAGAATTTATATTTAATAAGAAATAGGTAACCCCTAAAGGAGAAAAAATAATGAGTTGGTTAAATGGAGAATTAATTTTAAATGGAATGTCAAAAAAGGATTTAGCATATGCGCATGATTATATTAGAAGTACAGTAAGAAATAATGGGGATACTGAAGAGTTTCCAAATTTAGGTGAAAATTTGCTGCCTATCGTTCAAAGAAAAATTATTTGTAAAAGCTATGAAGATGCAAAAGAATTAGCGGATAGTTTAAATTGGGAAAGAGAATATAACCTTTTAATTCCTTTCAAAGATGTAGATAATATTAAGGAAACAAAGAAAATGAAAAATCTACATGAAAGAATTAAAAAAGAAGAAACAAAGTTAAATGAATATGTTAAAAAGACTGATTGTAAGAATTATAAATCTAAATACATTGGATGTCCTCAATGTGGTTCAAAAATCAATAAAGAATATATTTATAATTGTAGGTGCCCCGTATGTAGAGAAGATTTAAGAAGTGAAACTACTAAAATTACAATCAATAGACATAAAGATAACATCAAAAAAATCACAAAAGAATTACGTATTGAAAAAGAAAAATGCTCGAATAAAGCTAAAACAAAATATTTATTATTGTTTGAAGAATATTGTGGATAGTTATATTACTGGTTACAATAAAATAAACCAAGGAGATAAGAAAATGAAGAGAAGTAAAAGAGCGTACAAATATATAAAAGAAGAATTAGAAAGTCAACAAATAACTTTAAAAAAGGTAAAAATAATTGATACTGTTAGTGAATATGCAACAATAGATCGAATTGATGGGATGCTTTCATTAGCAAGTGAGATAGGATTAATGAATAATAAAAAAATTAAAAAATTAAATATTATGAAGATGGAAAATGAAAAAATGATTTCAAAACATGAGAAATAGGATGGAACTTGTTCCATCTTTTTGTTTTGGGTTAAAAATCTAATGTCTCCGAACATTCACTATTGTCTGATCAATAACAAGGTAGTACGTTCCACGTCTCCACCTTGTTCTTTTTCATCCAATAGTGCTTTTAGAAAGTGTAAAGTTTAAATCAAAAAAGGAGATAATAATTATGAGTTTATTTGAATCAATGAGTAGGGATTTAGGAACAGTACAAAGAGTTAATATTCAAGAAGTAAGAATGAACAAGCTCAATTTTTATGAATATCAAGATGATGTTATCAACAGTTTGAAAGAATCTATTTTGGAAAATGGACAAATGGAAAATGCGATTGCATACCTTGATGATTTTGATGAAAATGGCGATATTGATGGTTGTCGTTATACTCTACTAGGTGGACATACACGTTATTTAGCTATATCTAAACTTCTAGAAGAGGGTAAGGGAGATGGATATATTAATTTATCTATTGTAGAAAAACCACAAAATGAAAATGAAGAAAAGGCATTGATAATGTCTAATAATGTTCAACGTAAAAAGAGTATGGAAGTTAGATATCATGAAATTAAACTATGGGAAGAAATATATAATAGTTTGGAAGAAAGACCAAGCGGAACAAAAAGAGACTGGATAGGAAGTAAGATTGGTATGAGTGGAAGAGGTGTTGCAAAAGTGATTGCTAAAGTTGAACAAAACAACAGTACATCTTCACAACAAAATACAACAATAAATATTACGAGAAATGATATTTTTAAGAGATTGAAAACTAACTTAAGAGCATTGAAAAAAACAAAAGAGTTACTTGAACAAAGTGGCGAATGTGAGGATATAGATGAATTAGTCAATAGCTTAATAAATGATTTAAATGTAGTAATCAATTATCAAAACTAATATAGAGATGGAACAAATTCCATCTTTCTATTTTAGATCCAATGTCTACGAACATTCACTAGTATCTGATCAACAGCAAGGTAGTACGTACCGTCTCCACCTTGCAGTTTCACATCTACTAGTGCTTTTAGAAAGTGTAAAGTTTAATTAAGAAAAGGAGACAAAAAAATGAGTTGGGGAAATGTACAAATGATAAGCGGTATGTATTGTTTAGATAGCAAAAGTGAATTAAGTTATGCTAAAAATGAAATCAAAGAAGAAATAAAAAGGTATGGAAATATTGAAGAGTATCCTGATTTAGGAAATGATATATTACCAATCGTTTCAATAGAAACTGTATGTAAAAGTCTTGAAGAAGCAGAAGAATTAGCGGATAGTTTAGATTGGAAAGGCAAATACAGTTTACTAATTCCATATAAAGATGTTGGAGATGAGGACATTTGGACTATAAAAGTAAATACAATTTATTTGAATATTTATCATGAAGAAAATAATTTAGAAAAATACATTAAGAGAACAAAAGGATGTCGAAATCATAAATCTAAATTTGTTGGATGTCCTAGATGCGGTTCAAGACTTAATAGAAAATCCATTAATAATGATAAGTGTCCTTTATGTGGACAAGATATAAGCAGTAGCACAGTAAAAAAAACAATTAAAAGATATAAGAATAACATTAAAGAAATGGAAAAAGAATTAAGAAAGGAAAAAGAAAAATTATCATATAAGGCTAAAACAAAATATCTATTCTTATACGAAGAAGATTTAAAGTATTGATTTTAAAATTTAAAAAACAGGTGGCATAAGTTCCATCTTTTTTAGATTCAATGTCTCCGAACATTCACTAGTATCTGATCAACTGCAAGGTAGTACGTACCGTCTCCACCTTGCAGTCTCACATCTACTAGTGCTTTTAGAAAGTGTAAAGTCAATTAAGAAAAGGAGATAAAGAAAATGAGTTTGTTAGGTTATCATGGATTTAATAATTGGGAAAATCATTTTATGGAAGATGAAAATGAAAGAGATAATATTTTGTTTGGATTTGAATTGGAAGCAAGAGAAGATGATTCTAATTATGTTGAAAATCAATTAAGTCCTGAACAAGTAGCTTGTAAATTGGGAGAAGAATTTGGTAATTTGTTTGTATATGAAAGAGACAGTTCTATTGGACGAGGAGTAGAAATTATATCACAACCAATGACAATGAATTATTATATGGCACATATTGATTTGTTTAAAAAACTTTTAAAAATGTTAGATAAAATGAATTATGTTTCAACAAAAGGAAATAAATGTGGATTGCATATTCATTTCAATAGAAAAGCTTTAGGATATAATTCAAAAGAATTTGAAACATTAAAAAACAAGGTTGGAAATCTAAGAAAAGCGAATAATTTGGATCACGAAAGAGCAAACGAAACAATTTCAAATATAGTCTCAATCATGAAAGTATATAAAGATGAACTGATTAAAATTAGTGGAAGAAATCAATCAAGTGTTAATCAATGGTGTTCTTTTGAAACTGCAAACGGAACTGAAATAAAAGAAATAAAAAGAGTAGCAAAAAACAAAAGTAAAAGTGGCGGAGCACACAATGATAGATACCGAGTAGTTAATACTACAAATGCAAAAACTGTAGAAATTAGATTATGTCGAGGAACTTTGATGTGGGAAAGTTTCAATACAAGAATCCATTTAATGTATAATATTGTTAATATTGCAAGAAATTTGCAAGGATTAGTTACATTAAAAAAGCTAATCATGTATAAAAATAACTGGGAAACTATTCATATGATGAACAAATATATTGAAGAACAAAATACCGAAAAAAGAAGAATAAATATTAATGAAGTAAGTAAAACAATTTTATTATCAAGTAAAGATAATTTAAGACCAACAAGTCTTGTATTTGGAAAATCTTTAGCCGAAGAATAGTACAAATGACTTCTATTAGCCCCAAAAAATTTTGAAGAAAGCAAAATTTTTTGGGTGGCTTTTGTTGCTTTTTTTAAAAGCAAATGTCTACGAACAGTAGACAAAATCGTTACAGAAATCAAAGTAGTATGCGTAGCATCTCCACTTTGATTTCTTCACTCTTTGTCTCTTTTTAGAAAGTGTAAAGTATAAAAATTATACAAGGAGTGATTAAAATGTGTGTAATATTAGTTAAGGAAAGAGGAATAGAACTACCTACAAAAGGTGTTTTAGAAAGCTGTTGGAAAAGAAATCCTGATGGAGCAGGATTTATGTTTAACAATTCTAATAAAGTAGTTATAATGAAAGGATTTATGACATTTGAAGAATTTTATTTAAGATTACAAACTGCAAATGAGTTTTATCATTTGAAAGAAAAAGGGGTAGTTATTCATTTTAGAATTGCAACTAGTGGGTTGAAAGATAAAGGAAATTGTCATCCATATCCAATATCAAACGATAATTTAGATTTGCGAAAATCATTTATTTTAACTGAACTTGGCATAGCGCATAATGGTATTATTAGAAATTATAATGGAAAAGATAAAGTCTTAAATGATACTCAATTGTTTATAAAAAATGATTTATTTGAACTCAATTCTTTGGATAAAGAATTTTATAAAAATGTAATTTTTCAATCAATGATTGAAAGATTAATTGATGGTAGCCGATTAGTTTTCTTAAATCAAAAAGGAGAAATTATTAAATTAGGAGATTGGTTTCAAGATGGAAATTATTATTTTTCCAATCTAAATCATGTTTCAAAAAAGTTTTTAAATATTAATAAAAGACCTCAAATTTTTGACAATGATTTAAAATATTTTGATGAAGAAAATGAAGAATTTACAATCAATGATGAAGTGGTTGATAAAGATTATTTTGATTTATTTATTGATGCTTTGGATAGATTGGAAAATGGTGACAGTGTTTATAGTGAGGATTATTTTCAAGAGTATAACAGTTTTAATGGAAAATATTATTTGAATAAAGAAGATAAAATGATTTATGAATTGATTGGAAATAATGAATTGATGTTTGTAGACTATTACAAATCAAAAGAAGAATATTACAAATTAAAGCTCTAAAAATAATTTAAAAAATTGCACAAAAAAGTCAATTGTTTTCCAAAATAGACGTGATAAAATGATAGTATAGAATTTTGAAAAGAAAGGCAAACGGAGAGTATTCGGTTGTCTTTTTTTATTGATATGAAGGGAGGTAAAAGAGCAAAATTTATATATGATCATAACGTCTACGAACAGGTCTTCGGACATGTCTACGAACCTTCAAAAAAATGGACAATGTTTGCACTTTTTGCTTGCACCAAAAATGTCATTTTTTTGAAAGCAGGATAAGGAGAAACCACAAGTGTTTCACACTTTTTAGGTGAAAACATTTTCACCGTGGTTTCTCGTGAACAACGTAGCAACGCTACGTTTTATTTTTTTAATAGGTGAAAACAATTTCACCCTTGCGGTATGCTTTCACCCATGTTTTCACCTATTAAAGCTCATAGAAAGGAGGTGGTTTGATGGCATCATCAAAGAAGGCATTTACCTTTAGAACATCTTTAGATACTGAAATAAAGTTGGCAAGAATTGAAACATATCTTAAAACAAATAAACAGTTTGAAAGTAAGAATCTTATGTTTGATTTTATTATTGATGTTGCATATAAAACATTAATAGATGGAACTAGTTCCATCCAAACAAATGAGAACAATGGAAATCTTGAATCTAAGGTTATTGAAAAAATTGATGAGGGAATCCAAATGATATCAGATGCTATTGCTGCTGAAAAAAAAGCAAGTCCAATAGATTTTGAACATCTTCTATTAGAAATGTATGAAGATATTGAATTGATTTTAAAACTTCTTCCATATTCAAAAGATTATAGAAATCCTGACAAGAGTGAAAAGACTTCAGAAATTCTAAGATTGGTAGAAGCTAAATCAATGTTTAGAAAATATACAGAAAAGAAAGCTGAAACAATTTTAAAACAAAAACGAAAAGGAGAAAATTAAAATGGAAAGCAACTATAAAAAATTAACTGCAAAAATTACAAAGCTAGAAAAAAGTAAAATGAAGAAAGAAGAAAAAATTAAAGAATTACAAAATTCATTAAAAGAAGAAAATAAAGAATTAAAACAGCTATACGGTTTTAAAGAGGCATTTGAAAAAACATCAAATGAATTAGATCAATATTTTATTAATATGAAAGAATAAAATATTTAAATAAAATTATTTGTTGTAAAATTATTTAAAAAAAGTAGATTCATAAAAGAGAAAGAGGGTGATTAAAATAAAATATCTTACAGGAATACATGCTTTAAACTTAACTTGCAAATTAGACACATGTGGAGACTGGCATTCAAAATCTATAAACTGGAATCATCCAGATATCAGAGAATCAAACGATTCAGTTTTAAAAGATTATGGTATTGAAGAAGATAGAAAAGTAAAATATTTAGATTGTTCTAAAAAATATAATGTTGCTAATCATATTCGTGCTCTGCTTGATATGTTATTGATTGGAAATTACGGATATGCACAAGGTATGAAAGAAGATTATATTTGTAATGAACAATACACAGATGAAATATTTAATCAGGTTTTAAAATTAAAAAATGAAAATAATTGGCATGAAATAAATAATTTTATGAAAAAAGAATACAAAACAAAATGGATTGATTATTTAAGTAATTTAATTTTATAAATTTCTCTTAATGAAAAAGTTGTATTTAATTTAAAAACTTGTAATTTTTCTAAGATGTGGTAATATACTTATAAGAGGATATTCCTCATCAAGAGGTTCTCACTACCTGTAAAAAAGTGAACAATAAAGAGGTTCTCACCACCTGTGTAAAAGTGAACAATAAAGAGGTTCTCGCTACCTGTACAAAAGTGATATTAAAAGATGAGGGTTATCCCTCTTATTTTTTTGGAGAAGAAAATGAAATGGTATGCGGTAAAAAAAGAATATATTGATTATTTAAAGAAATGGGATAAAAAAGTACCTAACGTTGACTATGGAAATCGTATGAAATGTTTTATAGGTGTTATATTTATTAAAAATGATATAGAATATTTTGCACCTCTGACTTCATTTAAAGAAAAATTTATATCTATGAAAAATGATATTGATTTTTATAAAATCACTAATTATGAAACAGGAAAAATATATGGTGCTATTGATATTAATAATATGATTCCTATTCCAAAAGAAATGTATACAGAAATCACATTTGAAAACTTAGAAAGTTTTAGAGAGTTCAAAAATAAAAGAGATAAAAAACAATATTGGAAATTGTTATCAAAAGAAATAGATCTGATTGATGAGCATGAATTATTGTCAAGCGCTGAAAAGCTTTATAGAATTGTAACGAATCATCCTGAAAGTTATTTAGCAAAGAGATGTTGTAATTTTAGATTGCTCGAAGAAAAATATTTAAGTTATAAAAAATAAATAAATGATTCTAAAGAGCCTTCTGGCTCTTTTTGATTTGATGTTCTATAACAGAGGGAAAATATATTATGGTATAATCTCTTCGAAAGCTAAGGTGATTTATATGGAAATCTATGAAGGATATTATTCTGATAAAAGATATCAATTTATTTATAGTACAGATGAGATAAAAGAAAAAGTAAAATCAATATTTGAACATTATGAAATTGAAAAAGTAATTTTATTTGGCTCTTATGCAAGACATGAAGCAACTTTAGTAAGTGATGTTGATTTTTGTATTGTTTCTCCTAAAATGAAAGGAATCAAATTTTTTTCATTGAAAGGAGATTTAGAAGAAACTTTATGCAAGAACGTTGATATATTCCAATTGCATTGCATTGAGGTAAATTCACCAATTTATAAAAATATTTTTAAAGAGGGATTAACGATCTATTCTAAAGAAAATTAATATTAAGATACTAAATAAAGAAAAACATATTTGTAGGATGGAACTTGTTCCATCTTTTTTATATTACATGAAAGGAACAAAAAATGAAAAAAGAATTGAAGAAAAATAGAACATTTATGTTTTATCCAGCAACTGATTTAAAATTAGAAGATATTGTAAATTTAAAAAAAGAGGAATCAGATGATGAAGGTAAACGGTATTCAAAAAATTCTGTAGTTGAAGAGGCAATTGATTATTATTACAATGCGGTCGTTAATAAAAATCCAAGCTTCTTTGTAAGGATTGCTGATAGCATTGTTTCTTATTCATTACAGAAAAATTTTAGGAAAATTGCTAAGCAGCTCAATCAGATACAAATGGATCAGACAAGACAAATGTTACTAAATGAAAAAATTGCACAGGCATTGAATATAGATGTTGATGAAGTCTATGAGGAAGCTGATAAACTTATAACAGTTGAAATTGAAGGTGATGATCGTGTCTGATAACTTTGCATTGAACAAAGTTCGTTTTTTTGAATATGGGAAACAGGCGCCATCTCATTCCCGTTTTAAGGGGACAATGAATCAGGCAGCTCTTGTTGGTTATTATGAATATACTTCTGATGAAAATAAAAATGAAAAATCAAGTGAACTTGATAATCTAAAAGAAGGTGGATATCTGGGGTATGTAGATAAGGATGAATATACTTTTATTAGTGAGTTTGATGGATGGCTCAATGAAGATAACAGAAAAGAATTTGAACACATGTTAAGTGATTCGTTTTCAAAAAATGGCGATTTATGGTGGGAGACTGTTATATCTTTAAAAAGTGAAGAGATTGCAAATGGCTATGGATTAGAAACACCTGAAGACTATAAAACCCTTGTAGACAGATGTATACCAAAATTTTGTAAGATGATGAAATTGGATCAAGAGAATGTTATTTGGTGGGCAAACAGACATGTTGATACACAACACCCTCATATACATCTCAACTGGTTAGAAAAAGGTCAAAATAAAACAAGAACCAGAGGAAAGATTACGGATAAAGAATTAAAGCGACTGAAAAATATTGTTGCTACTGAACTGAATCATATGAAAGAAATCAAATTTGAAATTGATGATACATGGAAAAAAAATGTATTCAAAAAGAAAGATGAAGCTTTTCATGAGCTGATAAATGCCATTGGTAAAAATGCGTTTGATAAAAATATTGTGACTTTATCTCAACTTTATAGCATATTACCAAAGCAAGGAAGACTGGGATACAACTCATACGTGATGAAGCCATATAAACCTGTAATTGATTCAATTACTAAAAAAATAATAAATGACAGGGAATTTAAAGGATTATTCAATAACTATGTAGAAATGCTGGAGAAACTTGCCAACTATCAAAACCAATCTTTAAGTCCTGAAGGAAATATTGATATAGCAACGATAAAAGATACTGAAATAGATAAATTATATTCTCGTATTGGAAATATGATTATTCAAGATTTTAAAAAGAAAAGGATTCAAAAGAGTTTGATTAATACTGGAGAGTCCGATGGAGGTATGGAACTTGTTCCATCTCTAGAGGAAATGTATCATTTAAATAGTCAAAAAAGATTTACCATCAATATTGATCTTATAGAGGATTTTGATGAGCAGGGTCTGTTTGTAAGAATACCAAGAACTGGCGGTCAAAAGTATATGTATCTATCTGATGAAAACTGTAAACAGATTGGTGAAGAAACATGGCAATTTGATTTTGATTCTAAAAGATCATTTGATATTTATGACCAGAACAAAAGTTATATTGAAAGAATGGAAGGAAGTCAATTACTGAAATTCTGGGATGAAAAGAAAAAAGACACAAAGGTTAAGCTTGGAAAGTCAAAGATGGAACAAGTTCCATCCTATTACGATCAACAAGTACCAAGTGCTAATCCAGCAAATTCATATTTGGCTTTTACAATAAATAAATCATTAATAAAAGAATTTGATAAAGGAAGGATTTTCTGCAGGATACCAAGAACCAAAGCTACGAAATTTATGTACCTTGAACAGGATCAGTGGCAACAGGTAAATCAGTATACACTTCGTTATTTATTTGACCCTAATAAAACAGTAAAAGTTTATACTGAAGGTAAGAGCTTTATGGAGGAAATAAATGGAAGAGATTTATTAAAGTATTGGGATAAAAAAAGTATATCTGAGCTGACTGAAAAAGAAAAAGCTAAATTGGGTCAACAAGGGAAAAGAAGACGAACTAAGAAAAATGATAATCAGGTAATTGAAATGTCTAGTAAACCGCAATTTGATGAAAGTCTCTATAGAAAGAAAAAAACGATAAGTTATTATATAAAACGAGCTAGAAGATGGCAAAAAGGGAGAAACTTTGGAATATCAGATTCGGAAATCTATCGTGAAATGATGGAATGGGAACGTAAAAATGATATTGGTCAAAAATTATAAATTGAAGATGGAACTTGTTCCATCCTTGGAGGAATGTACATTATGAAGTTTTTATCAGGTAACTCAAATACCAAAAGAAAAAAGGCAGTAATAAGGATATATTCAATAGTTTTAGCTTTGTTGATGCTAATGTGTGGAATTTTAACTTTTATAGAAGGTTCTGTATATGGATTTATTTTTATATTATTGATGATCTTGTTTCTATGGATTGCTGTTAAAGGGGTAAATCTAATATTCAAGTAAAATTAATTTAGAAAATTGCACAAAAAAGTCAATAGATTTTAGAAATCATGGTGATAAAATGATAGTATAGAATTTTAAGAAAGTTCATAAGCTTGTTTGAAATCTATTTCTATGGTAGAATTTTCTACGATAAGTTGATAGAAAAACTTTAGCTAGAGCAATATCAACTTTATCACATCAGATTGTTAATTTAGAATGTAAAAATGAGCAGTTAGCTCATTTTTGCTTTATAAAGGAGACATATATGGAAGACATTATCAATAAGATCAATGATTTGAAAGTTCAAAGAGATGATCTGATCAAACAGTTTGAAAATGCAATGAATGATAAAGATATTTCTGTTGCAATAGCAATTGAAATCAAACAGGATTCTATAAGTAATGAAATCATGAAGTGTTATGATCAGATGATTGAATTACAAAAATATTAAGGATGGAACTTGTTCCATCCTACAGAGGCAATCGAAAGATTGTCATTTTTTATTTTACAAAGAAAGGAATATGATAATGAAGAAAATATACAGTATTATTATTGGTCTGCTACTAACAATGGCGTTGGTTTACACATCTGCAATCAATCTTATACAAATTTTGCTTCTGCATAAGATGTCGTGGACATTGGATTATAGTTTATTATTTATCAATAATCAGAAGGTCGTGTTCATGTTCTGTACGCTTTGTGTGTTGGCTGTTTGGGGAGAAGTTATTTTTAACAGGACTTTTGCAAAAGGGTCAAAGAGAAGACTTACTAAAGATGAAAAGCAAAGAACTTCACATCTTGCCAAACTGAAAGAATTTAAACCTGCACTGATCAAGGTGTCTTTTGATAATGAGAAAATCATTACTACAAAAGAAGATGAAAAAGAAATTGCAAGAAATGATTTTTATAAAATGACAAAGAGTTTGGAGAATAACATACAGGATGGTTATAAGAGAATAGCTCATTCTGATAGAGTAATCAAAGTGCCTTTGCTGAGTTCATATAATTTCAATCACCCTGTAAGAAAGCAATATTCAATTGGAGGAGAGATGAAGTGGAAAAGATCAGGGCTGGTTTTTTCTGCTGGGAAGAATCACGCATATGTTGATCCTGGAGACAATCATAATCTCGTTATTGGTACATCTTCGTCTGGTAAGTCATTTACAGAGGTACTTGAAATGCTGGAACTTTCAAGACTTGCTGGAGAGAGTGTTATCGTAAATGACCCTAAAGGAGAACTTGCAAAATATACCAAAAAGAAATTTGAAAAATCCGGATATAAAACTTATATTTTGAACTTTGTTGATCCACAATATTCTAATTGCTGGAATCCACTTGAACTAGCCTGGATAGAATGGCAAGAAGCGGAAGAAAGAGTAAAACCTTTAGTTGAAGAGTGGGAAAAACGTTATGAAAGCAAGAAAAGAAAAGCAAAGATGTTAGGACTTCCAGTACCACCAGCGGATGACAAGCCAAAACCTGATTATTCAAGAGCGGTTGAAATGATACTTGATGTAGCCAATACTTTATGTCTGGAAGAAAACCCAAAGGAAGGTGTTTGGACAGAAACAGCTTCAGATATGGTTGCAGGATCAGCAAATTTTATTCTTGAAATGGATGAAAAAGAATATCCTCAAAAGCATGATTATCTAAATTTTCCTAATATTTTTAAAATGATTACCGATGGGGACAGGATAATTAGAGTTGACGAAGATCCGCTTCATGAAATATCAAATCAAAAAAAATTGTTTCGTGTTTTTTTGGATAGATATCGCAATTCAACCTCTCGTTCATCTACATCTTTATCTGGTTATTTAAAAGTTGATGGTAATACTCAGGATTCATTCTATAGTACATTTAAAAATAAATTGAGGGATGTATTGGCAAATGAGTCAATTGAAAGGATTTTATCCAGTAATGACATAGATTTAAAAAAAATTGGAGAAGAAAAAACAGCAATATTTTTAATTGTTCATGATGAAAAGAAAACATATTATAAACTTTCAACAATGTTTGTAAAACAGGTTTATGAAGCTTTAATTAAATCAGCACGTAATCAAGCCAATTTGAGACTTAAAGTTCCACTCAATATAATTCTAGATGAGTTTGGAAATATGCCACCAGTTAAAGATATTGATGCCATGCTGACAGCAGCACGTTCAAGAGGTATCAGAATTACACTTATTGTTCAGGACTTTGGACAAATAGATAAACAGTACGGTAAGGATATGGCAAAGACAATTAAAGGAAATGTTATGAATACTGTTTATATTCTTTCTGGTTCTGCGGATACATTAAAGGAAATATCCGAAAGTGCTGGAAGCAAAAGAGAGTGGAACAAGGATAAGAAGATGTATGAAGATGTCAAACTTTTTCCAGTTGATCGCTTGAGACATTTCCAGTTAGGAGAAGTGTTGATACTTGCACAAAGGCACAATCCTTATTTTGTTAAGCTTCCAGGATATGATAAATATGCTTTTTATGCAAATAATCTAGAAGATTCATTTGATTATATTGAAAAGCCAGAAGTTAAATACTTTGATTTGTACGAAGATTTTATGAGGAAAGGAGCAGAAAGCTTATACAACAGCTATCAGCCTGAAGATTCAGAGGGTGAAGGATTGATGTTGAGCTAGGATGGAACTTGTTCCATGTCTGTGTTTAATATGGGATACAATATTGAAATAAGGAATGGTAAAAAGGAAACCTATTATTATAGGGAAGATCTTAAAAAAATGGGTTTTAAATTTAAAAAAACTTCTGAATATTGCTCTTGCTGGTACGCTCATACAACTTTGGAAGAACAAGTAGAAGCGGTAAAAAAGTATTGCAAGGATCACAAATTGAATTTTTTTATGTATGAGGATAAATATGAACGTTCTAATAATTACAGAAAAATCTATTTTGAAAATAACAAACCAGTATTTAAAGATTATTACATTTGTGTCTACTGTGGAACGCCTGTTCATGAGAAGAATGTAACAGTAGATCATATTGTTCCAGTAAAAAAAGCTAAAAAGAAAAAGATGTATCAAAAGATTCTTCAGGTTACGAAAATAGAAGATGTGAATGATCCCAAAAATTTAGTGTGTGCGTGTTATTCATGTAATGCAAGAAAATCGTCTAAAGGTGGATTTTGGGTACTAAGAGGATTTTTAGGAAAATTTAAAATATATTGGGTATTGAACATAGCATTTTGGATTGTTTCTATTAGCTGGCTTATTTATTTTTTATATACATCAATGATGGAACTTGTTCCATGATGCAGAAAGGAAGGATGATGAAAATTGATAGATAATCAAACAAAAGAAGAATTGATCAATAGGATTTTAAAGGAAAAAGACATAAAGAAATCACAAACTTATAAAATGACCTCAATAGAACCAGTAAAATCTAAAACAAATGATGAAATGAATGGCTATATTCATCAAACGGATGTACTTGAATTTGATGGACAGCTTATTGAAGGTGCAAGATTAACAAAAAACAAGACTTCTATAAAAGCTCAAAACTGTAAATTCAAGAATCTTCAGTTTAGAGAATGCGTATGTAAAGATGCAGTATTCATTAATTGTGATTTTGAAGATTTTGAGATTATAACAAGTGATCTGGAAAATATTATTTTTATTGCGTGTGATTTTAAACGTTTTAATGTAAAAGGTTCAGTAACTTCTAAAGTTAATCTTAAGGGGATGAAACTTGTCAGATGTACTTTTGACAGTTCATGTGATATTAAAAACACTAACTTGAACGATAGTCAATGGCTTGATACGGATATCAATAGTATTGATATTGACACAAATCCACACTCGGCAAACTGTTGTACGATCAATGGAATGATTGGTGATGATTTACGTGACAAGAGTAAGATTAATGATGATATCAGTACAGAAATAAAAAATATTGATATTAAATCACTTGAAAAAGAAGTGATTTCAGATAAAGAGTACAGGGATGAAACTATTGATATTTCGCTTTTTGTCAATACAGATTTTTGCAACTGTAAATTTATGAACTGTACATTTATAGATGAGATATTTGAAAATAATGATCTTTATAACTATGAAATGAGAAGTGCATTTGTAAACAGCATTTTTGAAGGTTGTGTGTTTTCTTGCATGATGAAAGGCATAAGATTTGATAACAGTTCTTTTATCATATCTGAATTGAATGGCAATTTTATATCGTGTCTTTTTATAAGCACTAAATTTACTAAATGTAGTTTGACACCTCAAACAATGATGAACTACTCAATGTTTGTGAACTGTCACTTTGAAGAAACTGATCTTGATGTATTGAAGGTTCATGAATTAAGAGAATCAAGAGGAGATGTTGGTGTTGTAATTTGTGAACAGGTTGAACGAGTACAAAACATAGTTGATTTAGAAAATCACATACATGATCTTCAGGAAGAAAAGGAAGCCGCTATAACTGAAAGCAACAATCATATAGAAGAGCTAAACAAAGTTAGAAAAGCACTAAATGAAATAGGTGATGAACTTTTTCAAAAAAACGAAGTCATTGAAAGTGCTGAAGCAGAAAAACAAAAATTAGAATTACAAATTGAAGAATATGAAAAGGGGAAATTAGAAATGGACAAAGCAATGGAAATGAAAGATGAAGAAATCAAAGAATTAAGGGATAATTTAGAAGCGGTTAGCAAAGAAAAAAATGATTATGAAGAAAGAATCGCTGAATTGCAAAATACAATTGAAATATTACAGGTAAAAGCAAAAGATGGAGATAGTTCACAAGAACAAGTAGAAACACTTACGCAAGAAAAGAAAAAATTAGAAGAAAATATTATTGAATTACAAAATACTATCGAGTTATTACAAGAGCAATTAAGAAATACTGATGGAACTAGTTCCATCAACAACGAAGAATTGGTAATGGATATTGTAGAACTTATTAAAGAAAAAACAGGTATTGATTTAGTAAAAGAAAAGCCTATAGATGAAGATGCAACAGTTCAGTTTTTAGCTGCATTATCAGAAGACGAAAGATTGAATATTTTTTCAAAGGCAGCAGCATTAAGAATGCAAAATGCTATGATGGGTAATAAATAATGAAACATGACTATGAGTATTATAGTCGAATTGCTTTTGATCCAAGACAGCTTCAAATTATCAAGGATGGTTTGGATCTAGGACTGGATGTTGATTGGTATGCGAATACAGCATTTGATTATTTACAAATGGAACAGATATTCCTTGCGTTGAAAGCAGGAGTATCTGATCCAGATGCCCTAAATATGTTTTGTGATCCTGAGATTCCCTATAAGTCAATGGAACAGTTAAGGATTCAGACATGCAAACAGTTAGGTATTTATGAAAAGGCTGCGGAAGAAGTAAAAAAGAAAAGGATCATAAGGATTGGAATAACTTTTGTGGTTTTGGTAATTATTGTAACTGTATCGTCTGTAGCTTTTATCAATAGAAAAACGATAGGTTATTATTTTGAAAATATTCATTTGGAACTTAAAGAAGAAAAAATAAAATTAGGCATGTCTAAACCGTTTGTTGCAAGTGAATATATTAAAAAATATGATAAAGAATATAAGCTGACACTTCCGAAACAAAAGATGTTTGATAAACCAGGAACATATACCGTTACCTACAAATTATCGAATAAGGTTAAATCAGTATCAAAACATCTTATGATAGATGTGTATGATGATGTGTCACCAGAGATTGTTTTAAAAGAAAGTGCTGTTACAGTAGATTATGGTTCAAAATTAAATCTGAAAGATTATATAGAAAGTGCAACAGATAAAGTGGATGGTGACCTAAAAGAAAAAGTCAAATATAACTCAATAGATACAAATAAAGCAGGAAATTATACAGTCAATTATGAGGTGGATGATAGTGCTGGTAATCATGGAACTTGTTCCATGTCTGTATCTGTTAAAGAAAAGCCAGTAGAACAACCTACACCTTCAACATCTTCATCAAATAATAATGGTTCATCTTCTAATAATGCAAGTAGTAGCTCAGGTTCGAATAGTTCTTATTCATCTAAACCAAAAGGAAATGCAAGTGCTTATAATAAATTTTTTGAAGGATATAGTATAGATTCTTATAATGCGGCATGTGACTATGCAGATGGTTTAAAAAATTCAGGTAAGATATCAGGATATTCAGTAACGCCAACAGGAGAAGGAGTACAAGTAACATGTTATTAATAAAATAATGTTTTAATTATTTTATTTATAAAGTAAATAACATGTATAAATTATGTATTGTTGACGTACAATATATTGTACGTTATAATTAAATTACAAGAGGAGTGATAACATGTTAGCAATTAATTACAGTACATTGAGAAATTCAATGAAAAAATATTTTGATATTATTACAGATTCTATTGAAACAATAGTTGTAACAAGAAAAAGCGGAAATAATATTGTCATGATGAGTGAAGAAACATACAATAATTTGATTGAAAATAGTTACCTTACACAAAACAAAAGAAATTACGACTGGTTAATGGAATCAAAAAGCCAATTGGAATCTGGGAAAACTATTTCTAAAGATATTAAGGATTTAGAATTATGAAAATAGTTTTTACCGAAAATGGCTGGAAAGATTATACTTATTGGCAAACTGAAGATAGGAAAACATTAAAACGGATCAATAAACTCATTGATGACATAGTGAGAAATGGCAATACTGGTATTGGTAAACCTGAAGGGTTAAAAGGTAATCTTTCTGGATTTTGGAGCAGGAGAATAAATGATGCTGACAGATTGGTATATAAAATAGATGATGATAATGTGTATATTTTGGCTTGTAGGTATCATTATGGAGATAATTAAAAAATTATCTCTTTTTTTTGCACAAAAAAGTCAATTGTTTTATTAAATGGACGTGATAAAATGATAGTATAGAATTGTAGTTGAGAGGTGGAACTTGTTCCATCTTTTTTTATTTTTATGAAAAGATTCTATGATGGGCTAAAAAAAACGGGCGAGAAACCAATAAGGAAGGTTGAGGGTTTCTCGCCTTTATGTGATGGAACGAGTCCATCACGGAATGTCTACGAACATTCACCAGCTCGTTCTTACAAAAAGCAAGGTAGTACGGTGACCGTCTCCACCTTGCTTTTTTCACTCCCTGGTGCTTGTAGAAAGTGAGCGAGGGAGGTGATAGATAAAAAGAAAGGAGATGATCAGTATGAGAAAAGTATTATATGCACTAGTAACATTTTTTGGAGGGCTATTTTTGATTGGATTTGTAAACAATGTGTTTTTAGCAGCACATGGAAGTCATACGGATAATACGTTAACAATGCTCATTCTATTCTTTGTTCTAGGCGCAATTGCAAATGCTTTAAAGAAATAAAACAATTGAATATTTAAGGATGGAACTAGTTCCATCAAAACTAAAAACTTTTGGAGGAAATTAAAAATGAAAACAATTGGAATTATTAACGAAAAAGGTGGCGTAAGTAAAACAACTACTACAATCAATTTGGCATATGGTTTTGCCCAAAAAGGTTTGAATGTTCTTATTTGTGATTTAGATCCACAAGGGAACACAACTAATAATGTATTGAGATTGAATGATCAAATTGATCAAAAAGAACTTGTAAAAATTAATGAGGATTTTAATGAATCTGATAAGACAGTCATGGATGCAACAAGAATACTGAATCACTATACTAGTGTAACAGCTTTTTCAAAAGATATCAGCGATGTTCTGTTGGATCATAAGATAGTAAGAGATGCAATCATTAATGTTGCTGAATATACAAATTATGATGGAGATGATGAAGCATTTTCAAGAATAAATATTCTACCCTCATCATTAAAGCTTGCTGAAGTTGATTTGAAACTAAAACAGTCAGGGCATTTTGTTGAACAAAAATTAAAGTTGGCTTTAGATCATATTAGAAATGAGTTTGATGTATGTATCATTGATAATTCACCTTACACCAATTCGCTTACTTATAACACAATGAATGCTTGTTGCAAAGAAGGAGATATTATTCTTATTCCCACTAAAATTGATAACTACAGTATCGTTGGATTGTCAAAAACAGTTCATATGATGATGGAATGGCTACAAGCAATGCCATTAGGCTTTGATTTTAAAATCCTACTAACAATGGTGAATCGAAACAAAACTGAAAAGTGCATGGTTGAAACAATTCAAAATCTTTTTAGAGAAAGATGTTTAAAACAAACCATCAGACATCAATCTAAACCAGTTACGGAAGCAAATTTAAATAAGGAAATATTATTAGCAACATCAAATTCTCCAGTTGCTGAGGATTATAAGAATGTTGTGGATGAGTTATATAGAGAGGAGTTTAAGTAGGATGGAACTAGTTCCATCCTGCCGTAAATAAATATATGGATAAAGAAGTAGAAAACCAAAAATTAAAGAAGGCATTGGATAGATTCAAAGAATGTAATCAAAAAGATACTTCCTACTTGTCATTTCTAAGTTCACTTACAAAGACAGTTGACGCAAATGTCTTTTATTTAAAAACTGTCTGCAATAACGATCCAGATGTTTACTATGATCGTTATTTCAGAACAAAAAAGCCAGTGAAAGCACATACGGTTGTATATGTGGATTTTACAGTTGGATATCCTAAAGAACTTCGCTATGGACATTGGGCTTATGTCTATAGAGTATTAAATGGAAAAGCGTTGGTTATACCACTTGTTTCTATCAAGAATTACAGAAGAGGTCTTAGAGAACAGGAATTAGAAGTTGTACTGGTAAATAAGGGATTTCTTACACCTTCCATAATGAGACTTGATGAAATGAAATGGATCGATATTCAACGTATTGATATGGAAAAAGACATTCCTGAAAATATCCAAACACCTATCGAAGTAATAAAAGAAAAAGTAAAAGAATTTCTAAAATTGTAAAGGGGCAAATAAATGATTTGTAACATAACAAATTCGGTGACTGATGATGGAAAGGTAGAAATGAATTTTGTTGGAGATCAAAGATTCATGATTGAATGCATCTATCAGCTTATCAAAATGTATTTTGATACTTACAAAAAAGAAGGAAAGGATTCTGTACATGAGAAGAAAGAATTTGAATATATCTTACAAAGAAAATAAAAGAGGAAGGAGACACATTTATTCAGTAAAGGCAGTAAACACAAATAACGGGAATTATGTTGAGTTTGAACTGGTAATACCTAAAATTTATTTGATGGAAAATGTAATGGTTAGAAGTCTCGCTTTAAGAGAAATCGAAAACTCTTCAAGAATGAAAAAGATTCTTAGTAAGCGTTCTATAGTAGCTGATGAAGACTTAAATGATTTGATGATTTCAACTTTTAAAGCAGGAAATAAATATGAAAAGAGAGGCGAATAGAAATGGAAAAGAAGGAAATAGATGAATGTGTGACAACAGCTAGAGCAATAAATAATTTAACAAAGCAGGAGCAGGTTATTCTTGTTTTTGACATGCTGGGTGATGAACAAATTTCAGCATTGGAAATTGCTTTTTATTACAGATTGTATGAAAAGAAATTTCCTAATATAACACGCAGTGAAGCACGTCAATATGTTGATCAAATAATTAATAATTATTTTGAAGATGAAAGAACGGAACAACATCCACTTTATGAATATATTTTATCAAATATTAAGGAGAGAAAAGAAAATGGCTAGAGGAAGCAGATATAACATTGTTAAAGATAAGATTCATGTAGGCATGAAATCTTTCGGTTGGAAATGCAAAGAATTGTATCCATCACATAATTTATGGGAAAGAAATGCAAAAACACCAGGATACATTATCAGAGAATGTTTTCCAGTAAATTCAGTACCTAATAAAAATGCTAATTATGAAGTGATATTAAAATAACAGGATGGAACTTGTTCCATCTTAGAAAAGGAGCTAAAAAAAATGTTAGAAATGATTATAGTACATACTTGTGCAGTAATTTTAGGAGTGCTTGCAAATAAACTTATAGGTAGTTCAGTGATAGGAATGTTAAATATTTTATTTAGTGCGGAAATGATTTTATACGCTACGTTTGAACTATTTGCAAGAATTAATTTTGATGATAAAAACGGGGATGGATTTTTCTATTCAGGACTTGCAATGGTTTCATTAATTGCCATGAATGTCATTAATGCTTTTTATAGATAGAAAGGAAATAGGAATTAATTATGTATGCAATAAAAAATGAACACGGCGATTTCTATACAGGATTTGACTATGTTTTTCAAGGTGAAAAATATGCAAATTTTACTAGATTTAAAGAAGAACCAAAAAAGTATAAATCTTTAAAGGTTGCTGAAAATGTCAAAAAGAGATTGGAACTTAGATATTACGGGTTTAACAATTTAAGAGTTGTACACATATCAGAGGATGGAACTTGTTCCATTATTGAAATGGAGAAGTATTAAATGAATAAAAAAAGAAAAAATATTTCAGTTAAAAATAGCTTTTGGAAAACCTATGGAAGAATAATTATTGAGATAACAAAGATAGTTATAGAATCAATAGTAGAACTTTTATGGATACCTTTTCTTATTGGTACAGGGGCTTGTGTAGCATATCTTTTGACTGATTTATTTAATATGGATAATTTGATGGCATCTTTGATAGGTTTAGCAGTGCCAGGCAGTTTCTTTATTTGTTATTCACTGTTACATTCGATCAATGAAAGAAGATTGCCTTTATCAAAGGATGAGATACAAAGATTAGGATTAGAAACAGTACAAGATTATTCAACTTACGTAGACAAAATTTTAAAAGGTCGTATTATTCGTAATAATAAGATATTCATAAGATTGATCATAAGTATCTACTATGAATATGGGTTTGATAGAGATTATAAAATATATTTAAAAGAAGATTCTGAAGGAAAACTGATATTAAAAATGCTGGCAAATCAAGAAAACATAAAGAAACTTGAAGGTGCAAAAGAAGTAAGCTTTGAGGAAATATTTGATTCATCTGTTCCTTTAAAGAGTGATGATGTAATTTCTTTTGATAATTCTGTAGTGTTAAATAAGGGAGATGAAAATGTTTTTTATCAAATTGCTTTAGAAATCACAGATGGATGTCCTTATCTACAAAGGTGTTGTAAAGAATTATTTGTAAGGAGTTTAAGGAAATATTAAAATGTCAAATTCTACAAGGCTATTATTATTCAATATTTTAGATAATTTAAGAAGGAGCTAGAAATGAATAACAAAAAATACAAACATTTATTCGAATTAGACATGTTAAAGGCTTATTACAAACTGGATCATATAGAACAAATAAGATTGCAGGATAATTATGTAGTTCCTAGATTTAAAAATTGTTCTTTTCTTAATTATATGAAAGAAAATAATTATTTTACTGATATCAATGAAAATGATTCATTAGAAGATATTATAAAAAGATATGAAACAGCGGATTTTAGTAATTGTGAAATAAAGAATAAAATCGAGTTTGAATATGAACTTTTAAAAATATATCAGAGATATGTTGAAGAAACAAAATCACATCCTCTAGAATATGCAGGAGATGTAGGTGTTATATTTGTGTATGACAATTTTTTAGGACTAAGTCCCTTTCTATATGAAATGTTAAGAAATGGATATTTTCAAAATGGAGATATGGAAGGCTTTGAAAACATGACAATTGGGAAAATCATAAAGATTTATGAAAAGAAAATAAGTAAAGATAAGGAGTGATTAGAATGATATTTTTATCAGCATTGTTAGATGTATGTGAGTTAAATCATGCAAAGGATATAGAAAAGCAATTAAATGAACAGTTTTTAAAAGATACAGATGTTAAAGCATACATAAAGCTTATTACTAGAACAAGTATGAGCGGCTCAATGGATACAAGATATTCTTTAGTGTTTACAAAACCTGAAGAAGATGACAAAGGAGAGGGAAAAAAATAATGTTCTTGCAGGAAAAAGAATTAAAAGAGAAGTTCTGGAAGTCATACAATGGTTCAAACAGAGCAGTTCGATATCAGTTTGAATGTTCTATTAGGGAAGGCAATGCTGACCTAGTAACTGTTGAAAGATTTCAGGATAGATATCAAATAAATGCGTTTGAATTTAAGCTAAACGATATTAAAAAAGCATTGTTACAGGCTGAAGGTAATCTTCCATATGTCAATAAAAGTTGGATAGTTGTTCCAATAGAAAAAAAGAACCTAATACTGGATAAATATAAAAATCATTTAGATGAGAAGAAGTATATAGGTGTTATTGGTGTTGAACCAGGAGGCAGATACGCCATTATATATCAGCCAAGATTTAAAATCAAAACATACTTGCACCAGGAAATTATAAAGGTCTGTGTTGCAGGATTATAAAAAAGAAAATGGAACTAGTTCCATCGTGTAAAGGAGAGATTAGTATGATGTTTTTAACAGCATTGTTAGATACAGGTGAATTAAATCACGCAAAAGATATAGAAAAGGATCTAAATGAACAATTTTTAAAAGATACGGATGTAAAAGTCCATATAAAACGATTGACCAGAAGTAGTATGAGTGGATCATTTGATACTAGATTTGCTTTGACTTTTACTAAACCAGAAGATGACGACATAAAAAAGGAAACAAAAACTAAAGATTCAATTAAAGAATCAATTGTAGTTACTGATAATAAAGGAGAACTTGGAAAATTTTTGTTAAAGCAAAAGAAAATAGCTGCTTGGAAACATATTTTTGAACAGATAGATGGTGAGATCGAAGTTACAAAGATTGAAGAAAGCAATGATCAAAAAACTTGTACTGTTTGTTATTTGATGCCTTATTCTGAAATACAAAATACATATAGTTTTGATATTGATTCAGAAGTTCAGGATGCAATTGATGGCTTTTGTGCAAAAGTAAAAGAACGTGCACATGAAATGATTTTTCATATAAATGAATGTGCAAATTCTGTTGAAGACTATTTTAATATGGAGGAATAAATGTAATGAAAAAAGAAACTAAATATATAAAAAATAAAAATTCATTCTTTAAAATGTATGGTGCAGGTATATTAATTTTTATAATAATTGCTATGCTCATCTTTCTATATGTGGATTCTAAAATTAATCCTTCTCATGAAGAATTTTATAATGAATGGTTTGGAAAGTTTGCAATTGTTTTTGGAGTAATAATTGCTGGAATCTTTATTATAGCACTAGCGGTTGTTCTAGTAAGACTGATTTATGAATTTTCATTATTTCTTTATAGACGAAAAAAATTACCGTTAAATGAAGATGAACTAAAGAATCTCAATATTACTAATCCTGATGATTATGTGGAATTTGTTTATAATTATTTGCTAAAGATGAATATGAGCAAAGACGTAGAAAATAGAGTAGTATTTACATCTTATCTATATCTTTATAATGAAGATTCAGAAGAAGAAAAAGAAAATGTTTTATGTAATACTTTTAAATTTAGCAAGGTTCCTGTTTGCGCTGATAATTATGAATACATCTATGATTGTGATAATAATGTCACAGTATTTGATGATAATTATGAAGATCTTTTGATTAAAATATTTAGTCAAGAAACTTGTAAAAAGTTATTATTACACACAGATTATGTAAGAATATTTGGTGAAGATACTGAAAGTGAAACAGTTGAAGATGAAGAGGATAAAGCATGCTAAGTTATATTGCATTTTTCGGGTTGTTAGGATGTTGCATTATTCAGGCAATAGATTTTGGTATTTATTCAGCTCAAAAGAACTTTAAGGGTAGTATTTTGTGTGTAGTTGCCTTAATTTCTACCGCTGGGGCAACAGGCGCATTATTTTATAACATTATTCATTGATCTAGAGGATGGAACTAGTTCCATCTTCTAGTGATCGTTCAAGGAGCAAAAAGATGAACAGAAAAGATATTTTGAAAATGATTATTGTTGTTGCATTGATAATTTGTTGTCTTATATTTTTGACAGGTTGCAATTTGAAATCAGCATAAAATAGTAAAGGAAGGTCTGAATGAGTACAGAATGTAAAAAAGATAAAGATAGAAATTTGTATGATCTTATATGCAAACTGATAGAAACAGGGCATTATATTGAAACTATAAGCTTATATGATGGTGCAGATGATTTGGTTTTTGCAGCTAAAGATCTAAAACAATTCATAGAAGTATTTGGTGTTGATTTTTTAAATGCTGTTGCCATTAGAAAAATCGAATATGACGAAGATATCTGTCATGTAAATTTTTATGCTGATGAGATCATAGGACAAGATGCAGTAACAGATAATCTTATTATTAATTAATAGAAAAAGGAGAAAAGAAAAATGGATGGAATTGAATTAGGGTGTATAAGTATTGCTTTGTTACTTATTGGTTGGAATATCGAAAGTATAAGACAAACCATGAGAAGTATTTCAAATAGAGTGTTAGGTATAGAAAGGGAAGATGATGATGTTGAAATTAAAGATTCATCTGAAAAACCATATAAATCTATCTATATTGAACCTACGAAAGAAATCATTGTAGATAGGGATACAAGAGTTTGCTATTTGATTAACAGAGTGGGTGGAATTGTTATGATGACCAATTCTGATGGGACACCTAAGCTATATGAAGGTGATCTTGATGATGTCAATAAACAAGATGAAGTAAAAGAAATTGAAACTGAGGAGGAAAATTAAAATGGAAATGTTGTTTCCAGTTTGGAATGTATGTTTTATTATTCTTCTTGGATGTTTAAGATATAATAAGTTTCCATATTTTGGGATGATACGTACATTTGCATTAATATTATATACATTGTTCTTTATGCTTATATTTGCATTGGGAGTAAGAGTTTCTATGGATGGAACAGACAAACCAGTTGGTATACTTGTAAGATGGCTTATTATGACGATTGTTACAATTGCTGCAATTCTACTTATACCGTTTATTTTATAAAAAGTAATGGATGGAACTAGTTCCATCCTGGAAAGGAAATAGAAATGAAGTTAATTATTGCGGAAAAACCTTCTGTTGGAAAAGAAATAGCTCACATAGTAGGAGCAAATCAAAGTCATGAAGGCTATTTAGAAGGTAATGGATATATATGTTCCTGGTGCTATGGTCATCTTTTAGGGTTGTATGATGGAAAAGATTACAACCCTGAATGGAAAAGCTGGAAAGTTTTGCCAATTATACCTGATGAGTTCAAATTAAAAGTAGGAAAAGATAAAAGCGTAAAAGCACAGTTTCAAATACTTAAAAAGCTTATGAACAGGGATGATGTAGATGTGGTCGTTTGTGCAACTGATGCAGGACGAGAAGGTGAACTTATCTTCAGACATGTTTATAACCATGCAAAATGCAAAAAGCCTATTCAAAGATTATGGAACAATTCAATGGCAGATATCAAAAGAGATCTGCAACATTTACAGGATGGTAATGATGAAAGATTCATTCGCTTATATCATAGTGCTTTTGCTAGAGAAAAGGCTGACTGGCTGGTAGGTGCAAACCTTACAAGACACTTTACAAATTTATACTGTAATTATGGAGATGATTATTTATCAATTGGAAGAGTTCAGACACCAACATTAAGAATGATCGTTGACAGAGAAAATGAAATTAAAAGTTTCAAAAAAAATTACTATTATAAGGTACAGCTCAAATACAAAGATATCCTTGCCGAAATCAAAGATAAATATGAAGATGAAAATGAGGCTGATAGAATATCAAAAGAAGTAGATGGAACTTGTTCCATGATTACTGATATAAAAAAAGAAATCAAGAAGAAAAAAGCACCATTGCTTCATGATATTGGATCACTACAAAAAGAATGCAATGAAAAGCTTTCTATCAGCGCAAAGGAAACTCTTGATACTGCTCAAAAATTATATGAAGGAAAGTTTATTACATATCCAAGAACTGACAGTAAGTATCTCAATGAATCAATGAAAACTGATTTTTTAAATCTGTTAGAATTGTTGAAACAAAAGAAACAGTATGATGTTTCTTTTGAAGTAGACAAGGTACTTGATGATAGCAAGGTTACAGATCACCATGCTATTATTCCAACAAAGAATATTTCAGATGTTTCAAATCTTAATGATAAGGAATGTAGCGTTCTTAATATTATTATTGAAAGAACTTTAAAAGCAGTGATGAAGGATATGACATATGAACACTTAACGTGTACAATAAATGCTAAAGATTATGATTTTATTGGAACAGCAAATAAAACAGTTGAAAAGGGCTGGACGGAATTTGAAAAAGAGGATGGAACTAGTTCCATGGAAGAAGTTAAAAATATTTCTTTATTCAACTGTCAAAAAGGGGATGTATTTGATCCTGTAACATGTGAGGTTTTAAAGAAAGAAACAAAACCTAAAACACGATTTAATGATAAGACAATTATATCTGCAATGGAAAATGCTGGATCGAAAGATTTTAAAGAAATTGAAGGCGTTGAACGTACTGGACTTGGAACGGGAGCAACCCGTGCAGATATTATTGAAAAGCTGATTTCTAGAGGCTATGTTGAAAGAAAGAAAAAACAACTGATTCCTACAGAAAGGGGAATGCAACTTATCAAGGTAGTTCCAGAAAACATAACAGATGTACAGATGACGGTTGCATGGGAAGAAAAAATTGCTGATATAAAGAATGGAAAGCTTGATGAAAATACATTTATTAATGATATAGAAAATTATATTATTGATGTATTAAAAGATACTAATAGAAGTGATCAATGGACTGTTCAAAATGAAAACAAATTAGATGAGAAGTGTCCTGAATGTGGATCTGATCTAGTGATTAAAAAAGGAAAGTATGGTAAATTCATAGCGTGTTCAAATTATCCTGAATGCAAGTATATTAAAAAGGATGAAAAAAAGCAGCCTAAGATGACTGATAAAAAATGTCCGAATTGTGGTAAAAATCTTCTAATAAGAAAAGGAAAATTTGGAGATTTTTATTCCTGCTCCGACTATCCTAATTGTAAATATACAGAACCAGTAAAATCTAAAAAAACTGTTCAGACAAAAATGAAATGTCCGCAATGTGGAAAACCATTGGTGGAAAGAAACGGAAAATATGGAAAGTTCATTTCTTGTTCAGGATATCCAGCATGCAAATACATTAAAAAATAATTTCAAAAAAATTACACAAAAAAGTCAATAGATTTTAAAAATAGACGTGATAAAATGATAGTATAGAATTGTAGTTGAGAGGTGGAACTTGTTCCATCATTACAGCTAAGGAATATAATTCAGGCGTTAATTGGTATTATTAAAAAAATATTCCCTTCCGATAGAAAGATGATAGAATTGTAACTGATTATGTAAGTCCTGATTGAAAAAACATAGGCACTAATCAATATGGAATGTTATTGTCGATATTAAGTTTATTATCCTTCAGGACAAATATTTAAAACAGTAGCATTTATAATTTTCCTACATATAGATTATGTAAGTCCTATTTATTTAGAAAAGAGCGATGGAACTAGTTCCATCTTGGAAATAGATTAAAAATTCAAAGGAGTGAAAACTTATGGAAACTAAGAACGAAAATATTATTGAAAAATATTTAGATACTAAACAAAAGAAAATCGTTGCTGGGTGTTTGGCTGGTGTTTTAGTTATTGGAGTTGCTGGTGCAGTCATTTTAAATAACAACGGTTCTAAAAATTTAGTCTTAACATCAAATGAAGTAGATGCTGAATTTGGTCAAAAAGTTTCAACTAATGTTGCTGATTATTTGGATGCAAATAAAGTTGATAATCTAGATAAGATTATTAAAGATACAAAAGAAAAAGACAACCTTAAATACGTAACTGTAACAAATAAGGATGAACAAGGAAATATCGTATCGAAAGAAGAAAAAGACTATCCGAAAGTTGGTAACTATGAAATCAATTTTACTTATAAAAAAGAAAAACAAACTGTTAAGGTAACAGTCAAAGATACAACAGCACCTGAAATTAAAGCACCTGACAGTATAGATGTCATTCAATATACTGATCTTTCAACTTTTAACTTTGGTGAATTATTACAAGCGACTGATTACAGTGATGTCAAAGATTGGAAGATTGATACATCAAAAGTTGATGTCAATACGATTGGAACTTATGATCTAAAAGTAACAATCCAAGACAAGTACAAAAATAAAGCTTCAAAGAAATTAAAAGTCAATATCGTACAAGCTCCTGAAGTTGCTGAAGGAGAAGTTGCTGTAACTGAAGTAGTAACTGATGAAAATGGGAATAAGAAAACAGTTGTCACAAAGAAATCAAGTTCTGAAGTATCAAAGAATGATGCTGTAGCAAGTACATCTCCAGTATCAAATAAAGGAACAGTCAACAGTTCTTCTAACAGCAGTGTATCAAAACCAACAACAAACAGTGGTACATCAAAACCATCTGGAAATAACACAAGCAGTTCAAACAGTAGTAACAATTCATCTTCATCTAAAGGAGATGAACATAAGCATAACTATAATATTCCAATTACGAAAACAGTACATCATGATGCTGTAACACGTCAGGAAACATATACTGTGGTTGATAAGGAAGCATATGATGAACCAGTTTATGAAACACATGTTGTATGTAAAGTGTGTGGACAAGATTTTGGAAAAGGAAGTGAAGCGTCATTAAACGCTGGAGATCATTCTGCAATTACTGGACATTCATATCATTCAACAAAAGTACAAGCAGGAACTAAACATCATGATGCTGTAACGCATCAAGAAACAAAGACAGTTGTTGTGACACCAGCCTATGATGAAACAGTTACAACTGGTTACAAATGTCTTTGCGGTGCGACAAAATAATATTTTTTAATAACCAAAACAAATTAATATAGGCATTAATTATATAATTTAAAAAAAGATTATAAAGATAATTACAAATAGAAGCACTGATTTCTTTTACTGTATAATTACCTACTGGAAGAATTGATGATTTAGCATAACCATTTTTATCAGTAGTGATCGTATCTTGGGTTCACTTTAGGAACTTTGGTTATTCATTTAAAATTTATTTAATTATGTAAGTCCTAATCAAAAAAGATGGAATATGGCTGTACTTCCATCTTTTTCTTATGAAAATAGTTTTAAAAAAATTACACAAAAAAGTCAATTGTTTTTTTAAATCAGGGTGATAAAATGATATTGTTAGAATTTGAACGAAAGGATTCTAACATTCCCAAAAGGGTATCTCTGGCAGTATTAGACGGTAGAATTCATTTATAATCAAATCTCATACTTTCGTACTGTCAGAGACCCTCCCTGATATAAAAAAGAACACTTTGAAATATTTAAAAACTTTTTAAATGAAATTGCACAAAAAAGTCAATAGAATTTAAAAATAGACGTGATAAAATGATAGTATAGAATTGTAGTTGAGAGATGGAACTAGTTCCATCTTTTTAATTTAAAAAGTAAAAATTACTGATAATTGTAAAAACTGTAAGGAAAGGAAACAAATTAAGATGAAAAAATTTCATAAGCAAAAATGGGTGTTTCACCCATAAGACAATCGAAAGGTTGTCTTTTTTTATATTCAAAGGTCTTTTGATTTGTCAAATATAAAGCCTGTCTCAAAGAAGTATGCAGATGTTAAATGAACTTGCATCTGAAGTGGATGGAACAAGTTCCATCTTTTTGTTTAAACAAAAAGAATTTTAAATATTATTAGGAAAGGGAGAAAGAAAAATGAAGTTTAAAAAATGGTTAAATAAAGTAACCAAAATCTTTGTTGTTCTAGGCATGGTTTTGTCTATGTGTTTTACAGCTGGAAACACAAATACAGTAGAAGCTTGGGACAGCGGGATTCCTCACGAGTTTACTCGTATTAAATCTATTACTTATCCTGAATGGTGGAAACGTAAATGTCCACAGATCACTAAACAATGGTCTACTTACATGTGTAAGTATAATGGGCAATGGTCATATTGTTTGGAAGCAAGTAAACGTACACCATCTTCAGGAAATTATGCTGCCAGTGTCATTGAAAATAATGTCATGGTAAGAAAATTCTTATATTATGGTTTTGGTGGTCCTGATGGAAGACTTTTTAAAGGACAAGCATTAACAGATGATGGACTTAATGAAGCAGAAACAGGATATTTATATACACATGTATTGCTATCTTTAGCATACAGTGGTGATATGTGCGGTGCTAATATTGATGATCTTGAAAGAGCAGGTATTGGTTTAAAATCTACTTGGTCATATGTAGAAAGCTTACCAGATCCATCTAATGGGGCAAACTTCTCAACTGGAGATAATGCAACATTTAAAGCAACATTTGATAAATCAAATATGATTCAATCAACTAACAGTATTAAATTCAATGCTAGTTCAAATGAAACAGTTCAGTTACCATTGCAAAGTAATGTAACTATTCATATTGATGGAACTAACGCTCAACAAACTGGTGGAACTGCTACTGTTTATGGTGGACAAACATTCCATTTAACTGCACCATTAGAAAACAGTCCAACTGATTATACAAGCGGAACATTGAACAGTTCAGCAAAAGGAAAATTCTGTGCATTGGCAATTTCTGATGGAAATGGCGCAAACCAAACTCACGGATCATGGACTCAAGAATCAGTTGATACATTAAAATACAGTGTTGACTGGTTAGATTTTGGATGGATTGATCTAGTTAAAAAGTCAGCAAATGAAGATATTACAAACAATAATGGATGTTATTCGTTAGAAGGTGCTGTATATGGTATCTACAGTGACGGTGTTCAAGTAGATACAATTACTACTGATAAAAATGGATATGCAAAATCATCTATCTTACCTGTAGGAAATTATACAGTAAAAGAAATTACAGCTTCTACTGGATATGATCTTGACGAAAATACGTACAACGTTACGATTGTCAAGGATCAAACAGTTAGAGCAAATTCTAATGAAACACCAGGAAATGACCCAATTGGTATTGAAATCGTCAAAAATGATGCTGAAACATTAGGAATGCCACAAGGTGATGCTACTCTTGAAGGTGCTGAGTTTACTGTTAAATATTATGACGGTTACTATACAAAGGATAATCTACCTGAAAAAGCAACTAGAACATGGGTGATTCAAACAAAAAAACGTGAAATTGCTGGAAAAACATATTATATTACCAATCTAAATGACTTTTATAAAGTATCAGGTGATGATTTTTATTTAGATGAAAATGGTGCGGTCACTTTACCACTTGGAACAATTTCCATTGAAGAAACTAAAGCTCCTACGGGCTACTTATTAAAAGGAAATACATTAAATGTTACAGATAATGCAACTGGTATTACTTCTACAGTAGAAGATACAAACTATGTAGCACAAATTACAAAAGAGTATCAAGGAGCTAAATTACAATTCGGTAATGATGCTAATGAATTAGTCGTTACTGAAAAAGTCAAAAAGCAAAAAATTCAAATTTTCAAATCTGGTTATCGTAATGGTATGTCTGAAGTTGTTAAAGGATTACAAGGAGCTGAGTTCACTTTCAAATTAAAATATGAAGTTGATCATGTCGGTTGGGATAACGCTACAGTTTATGATGTTGTCACAACTAATGAAGATGGTTTAGCAACTACTAAATATCTTCCATTTGGAGAATATCTTGTTCGTGAAACAGTAACTCCTAAAGATTACTATACTAATCCAGATTTCACAGTATCTATCACTAAAGATCATAGTGAATATGAAAATGAAGAAGATCAAGTTAAAAAAGTTGTATTAAACAACCGTCCAGTAGAAACTCAATTAAAATTAGTTAAACAAGATGAAGAAACAGGTAAAACTGTATCATTAAATTCAGCATCATTTAAAATCGTTGCTGATGAAGATATTTTAGATGGTGGAAACATTGTTTATAAGAAAGGTCAATATATCACTCAAAAAGTTGGTGGAAAGAAATATGATACTTTCACTACAAACAGTGATAACGTTGTCGTGGTTAAAACTGAATACACAAATGATGATGACGAAAAAGGTGAAGTGTTCTTACCACTTCAATTCTTTGCTGGTAAATATCATTTAGAAGAAGTTAAAGTTCCTACAGGATTTATTGGTTTAGGAAAAACTCAATCATTTGAAATGAGTGGTTTATTAGACTATACAAAAGATGAAGATGGAGATCCAATCTATACCGTAACAGTACGTGATGAACAACCTAAAGGTGAAATCAAATTAAATAAGACTGTTGCTGATTTAGATACTGATGTTGATTTAGTTGATAGATCTGATCTATCAAAAATCCAATTCGTTTTAAAGGCAAAAGAAAACATTTATAGTCCAGTTGATGGAAGTTTGATGTTTGCTAAAGATGATGTTATTACAACAGAAAATTCTGGAGCAATCGTTAATTCTGGTACTGAAGTAGGAAACGGTGTCTATGCTTTATCAACTGATGGACATTTAGATATTTCTAATCTTCCTATGGGAGTTGGAGAAGCTCAATACTACTTACAAGAAGTTAAAACTTTAGATGGATGCGTATTAGATACAACAAAATATGATGCTGTATTTAAACAATCTGATTACACAACAAAAACTTATATCAAATCTTTCGACATTGAAAACAAAACAACTGACTTTGAATTCAACAAAACAGATGTAACTGGAGACAAAGAAGTTGAAGGTGCTCAATTAACAATTACAGATGAAGATGGAAATGTAGTAGATCAATGGACTTCTACTGAAAAAGTACACTCTATTGAAGGATTAGTTGTTGGTAAAACTTATACATTATCTGAAACTGTAACAGCTAAAGATTATGTAAAAGCTACTGATATTAAATTTACTGTTAAAAATTCAAGTGAATTAGAAACAGTTACAATGAAAGACAAACAAGTATCATTTACTAAAACAGATGTTACAGGTGAAAAAGAAGTTGAAGGTGCTGAAATCACTGTTACTGATAAAGAAACAGGAAAAGTCGTAGACAAATGGACTTCTGGAAAAGATTCTCATTTTATCAATGGATTAGAAGAAGGAAGAACATATATCCTTTCTGAAACTGTTTCACCTGAAGAATATGTAAAATCAACTGATATTGAATTTACTGTTTCAAAAGAAAAAGTAAATGAAAAAGTCAACATGAAAGACAAACAAGTTAAAGTTTCTAAATTAACTGTTGGTGGAGAAGAAGTCACTGGTGCTCATATGCAAATTATTGATGAAGACGGTAATGTTGTAGATGAATGGTACAGTGAAGGTAAATCTCATATTGCAAATGGACTTGAAGAAGGTAAAACTTATACATTACATGAAGACTTGTCTCCTTTAGGATTCAACCTTGCAAATGATTTCACTTTTGAAGTAACAAAAGAAAAAGAAAATCAAACAGTAGAAATGATTGATACTGTTACAGAAGTAAATAAAACAGATGTTGATGGTAAAGCTGTAAAAGAAGCAACTTTATCTATCGTATCAGAAAAAACTAAAGATATCGTTGATCAATGGGTAACAGGTCAACATATCATTGATCTAGATAAAGATGTCAAAGCTCAATTAGAAGAAAATGGTAAAGCTGAAGGAACATATATGGATGATGATGATTCTATGGTTATGTTCAGTATTGCTAAAAATAAGGATCGTGACGACTATACTTTAATGCAAGTTAAAGATGGTGTTACAACTTATGCTAATATCGACATCAAAGGAAATGAAACAACTCACAGAGTTCAAGGACTTATTGCTGGTGAAAAATATATCCTAAGAGAAACAAAAACTCCTGAAGAATATGTTCAAGCAAAAGAAATTGAATTTACTGCTGGTGAAGATGAAAATCAAACATTAGTAATGAAAGATAAACAAGTTACAATTTCTAAAGCTACAGTAAGTGGTGATGAAGTAACTGGTGCATTAATGCAAATCAAAGATGAAGACGGAAACATTATTGATGAATGGACTTCTGAAGGTAAAGTACATTATGCTACTGGATTAGTTGAAGGTAAAAAATATATTCTACATGAAGATCTTGCTCCTACAGGATTAAATCTTGCTAATGATATTGAATTTGAAGTTTCATATGCTAAAGAAAATCAAAAAGTAGAAATGATTGATACAATCAATGAAGTTTCAAAAGTTGATGAAAAAGGTAACTTATTAAAAGGTGCTGAAATGACAGTAACTTCTAATAAGACTAAAAACATCATTGATAAATGGATTTCAGGACAACATATCTTTGATGTTACTGATGAAATGAAAGCTCAATTAAAAGAAACTGGTAAAGCTGAAGGAATGTATGTTGATGATGAAGATTCAACAGTTCAATACAGTATTGCTAAAAACAAAGGTAAAGATGATTATACTGTCATGTTTGTAAAAGATGGAGTTACAACTTATACAAACATTGATCTTGATGGTAATGAAACTAGACACATGATTCAAGGACTTGAAGCAGGTGAAGAATATGTGTTGAAAGAAACAAAAACTCCTAACGGATATGCTACTTTCAAAACACAAACATTCACAGCTGAAGAAGGAAAAGATACGGTATTATCTATGACTGATGAAGATACAAAAATCGAAATCAGCAAACAAGATATTACTACTAAAAAAGAACTTGAAGGTGCTAAACTTAAAGTTACTGACAAAGATGGTAAAGTCATTGATGAATGGACTTCAGGAAAACAACCTCATATGATCAAAAACTTAACTGCTGGAGAAACTTACACATTAACTGAAGTAATTGCTCCTAAAAATTACAAGGTTGCTGAATCTATTCAATTTACAGTTAAAGATACAGGAGTTGCTCAAAAAGTTGTGATGTATGATGAATTACTTCCTGTAAAGAAAGTTAAAACAGGTGACAATTCACATTATGAATATTATCTGATGTTGACTGGTTTAGCTGTTGTTGTATTTGGTATGGTTTATTTCCGTAAAAAACATGCCTAATAGAAATATAGTTGTTTAGGATTGGAAGCTTTTAGCTTTCAATCCTTTTTATTTTAAAAAAATAAAGGATGGAACTTGTTCCATGATGAATCAGGAGGTGAAAGATATGTTTAATGAAGTAATTTTAAGCGGAAGACTTGGGAAATTGGAACATCTACAGTTGAGAGGTGATCCTGAAACTGACAACTGCAAGTGTTATTTTGATGTGGCAAGCAGTTACTACAGTAAAACGACAGAAGAACAGTATACAGACTGGATTCATTGTAAAGCGTGGGGTAATTTAGCAAAACGGTTTGTAAATAATGCCAGAAAAGGTATGTTGATTGAGGTCAAAGGACGTTTGAAAAATGAAACTTATAACGAACAGGAACGTACATTTGTAATCGTTACAGGTTTCAGACTATATAAAACAGCTCCTCGAGTTGAAAGTGAACCTGTGGAAATCAATGAAGAAGAGCTTAATAAAAATGAATTTTAAGATGGAACTAGTTCCATCCATTCAGGGCAATCGAAAGATTGTCCTTTTTGCTATTAGAAAGGATGAATTAAATGAGTAAAGCAAAACACTTAATAGAAAAAATTAAAATGAAAGCAGGGATGTTTGCTGTATCTCTAACAATTATGTTATTGAATGTTCAAAATGTTTTTGCTGACGTTAAACCAGATGAACAGGGATTAAAAGATTTGGCTGCGCCTTATATCAGAGTTGGTATAAATATTGGTCTTTGGGCATTACCAGGATGCTGTATCTTTTATATGTTAAGAGTGGCAATCAAATGGTTTACTTCAACAGAAGAAGAACAGCAACACCATAATCCTGCTTCAAAAATTAAAAGAGCACTCATTATCTTAATTGTTGGTGAAATGATCATGGCAATTCTCAAAGCTCTTGGTGTTGGAGAAGTGTCATATTAATTATTTAATAAAAACGAAGGAGGTGAAAATCAATGGATATAACAGAGGCGTTGAGATCAATCATTTGGGGTGTTATGTCAATGCTACTTCATGTTATTGATGTTCTATGGTCGGCTGCCAAACTTATTTGTGGTTTAGATTTCAATAATAGTGGATTCAAATTCATATGGGATCTGTTTGCAGGAATAGCGATATTTTTTGCCATGTTCTTAATATTTAGAATCATGAAGATTATCATTCAGGCTTTTCTTGATGATGAAAAGATGCAAAAGCTTGAACCTGGAGCTTTTATAGTAAAAATAGCTTTGGCAATCATGATCATGTCGGGAGTACCTTTAGTTACTAAACAGCTTACGGGCATGGTCAATACGTTTGTAAGCCATATTGAATATTTTACTGGTGATAAAGATGTAAAAGATGGAGGTAAATTGAGTACGCTTCTTGTTGACACTTCGTCAATGAATCTTGAAAGTGGAGAATCTACCGTAAAGACAATGAAGAATTATATTTTGGAACAGAAACAAAATGCAGACAGTTCAATAATGTCAAAGAAAGAATTTAAAAAATATATAAAAATGCAAAGCGCAACTACGGTAGCTAGTTATTTGCCGAATACAAATATACCAGGTTCTCAACTGACGGATGCTCAAATAAATGAAGCTTATTCTGCTTATAAGAAAATGCACACACAGACAAATGATGATAAATACAATAAAACGTATTGGGTAACAGGCAATATAGACAACATAGATATCAATGAAGGTGTTGAGGATGGAAACCTGTTAGAATATTTTGTTGATACAGTAACGTTCGGTTTAGCTGGACAAGTTGATAAGGTTTATTACATGTATCCTTCCTGGTCGTCTTTATTTTTTGGATTATTTACAACAGTTGGAATAGCATTTCTGTTTATACCTATTATTCTTCAAATGGCGCAAAGAGAGGTATCTTTAATAGTTAAGATTTTCTTAGCCCCTTATGCGGTATCTGCTCTAATTGAACCAGGGAATCAGACATTTTCAACATGGACTAAATATATTCTTGCTGATCTGATAAGTAATTTCTTTCAGCTGTATTCTATGATGATATTATTTGCATTTATTGGAAGCAGTACACTTGATTCTGTTTTAGGTACAACTTCTATAGCAGGTTCTATTGCAAAGATAGGGTTTGTTCTAGGTGGGCTTTTAGCAATCTATGCAACACCTTCAGGAATCGCTGCAATCATTGGTGGTGCTGATATGTCGGCAGCCAATACACTTCAACAGGTTCAATCATTAATGATGGTTGGAGCAATGTCAGGTGCTGTTGGTGCTGGTGTCATTGGTGCAGGTATTTCTGGAGTTGCAAAAGGTCTTTCGGGAGCTGGTGCCTTGGGTGGTGCAGTAGCTTCAGGAGCTAATAAACTTTCAGGTGGAAGACTTGCTGGAGCAGCAGCCAAAATGGGATTTGATGCTGGAAAAGGTGGCTCAGACGGATTTGGCGGATCTAGTGGTGGAAAACCAATCAATGATCTAAGTCCAAATAAAGCACAGGCTGATTATGCTAAATCTTTAGGAATCAACGGTCAAGGAATGACTAGAGGAGAAATGGCTGATGCAGTTGCAAATGCGGGTGGTTCATTGAGTGCCTTCAGCGCCATGGGAAATGATGTACCACTTACAGGTGATCAAATGGATTATGCTGATTCTTTAGGAATGGATGCAAATGATATGGCTCAAGGTGATTTAAATTCTTCTGTAAGTGATTTTGGAGGAAGTCAGACTGTTACGGGTCTTCTAGGAAAAGAAGGCAATGGTATGACACCTTCGATTGGACAGGTTGCCTATGCTCAAAGTTTGGGTATTGAAAATGCACAAAACATGTCTCGTTCCCAATTAGGAAATGCTGTTGAAAAAGCTGGAGGTAGCACTATCAGATACAATCGTGCAGGAGGCATGACAGGTCGTGAAGCCTTTGCAGTCAGTCGTGCAAGTAACATGAATACAAAGAATGCAACTGGAAATTTTGCTAACAGTATAAATAATGTAGGAAATTTCTTTACATCAAAGGCTGCTTCGATGCAAAGTATGGCAAATTTTGGAATGTATGGAAGAAGACGATAGCATGGAACTTGTTCCATCTTGTTTATTTTTGGAAGAAGGAGATTGAAATGAAAGAAGAAGTATATACAGCTCCCGCTAACTTTAAACGAGGGAAACTGATTGTTGGGTCATATAAAGTAAGTGATCTTATTATTATTGGTGTAGGTGTATTTATTGCAATTGGAGGCATTTTGTTGAGTGTCTTCACATTAGAAGGTATAGGGCGTTATTTCGGGATGGCGCTTTTTTTATTTATTGGAATGGTAGCGTGGTTTATTACAATAAGTTTTCCAGCATATCACAATATGCTTGGATTTCTATTAGAAATGTATGATTACTTGATTGCTCAAAAGGTATATCCATTCGAGGGGGTGATTCACTATGATGAAGAAAAGAACAGAGAAGAAACAGGTGAAAGAAGGTATTCCTGGGAAGAAAAAGATATCTAGAAAAGAAATGAAGAAACACAAACAGCGTGTTAAGGAAATGAAATCATCTTTGGATTGGTTGGACATTGAAGAAATTGAAGGTGATCATTGTGTTGTAAAAGATGGAAGTGACAAATATATCGTTAAAGGAGTAAAGGTTCATCCATTGAATATACACATGCTTGATGCAAATGATAATTTTAACGTTGTTCAATCATTATGTCAGGCATTCAATAGAATGGACTTTAAATTCTATTGGCGATTTGTTTATGAAACTCCTAATCTTTCCAAACAAAATCATAACCTGATGAACAAGATGAGATATGAAGAAGATGATTCAATCAAAGATTTAGCAAGTATGTTTCTCTACTATCATCAATGGTTTCAGGAAAACTATAAAGAGATTTCATTTTATTTTATAGTAATGGAAACAGAAAAGAAAATAGATAAGGTATACAGTGATCTCATCAGATATATGAATGATACAAGACTAAGGATTTCAAAGATTGATGAAGATGATTTTAAAAAAATGATAGCTTTTGATTTTGATAATCCTACAATTGATGAATATTATTTCTCTGTTTTAAAAGGATATGATCTTTTTGATATGAAAGATCAAAAGATTAAGCTTGGAGGTCAAGATGAATAAATTACAAATTAAATCAATGAAATCTAAAGTTGCTCCTAAAGGATTTGCTGTCAACAGAAATTATCTTCAGATGGGAGATAAGTATATAAAGGTAGCAACTGTGATGAATACACCTAAGAATTATTATGCAGGGATATTGGCAGTCTTATCATCAAATCCTAATATCAAAGTTGGGATGATGGTAGAACAGACAAGTGAAAATATTCCCAATATGATCAAAGGTGAAGTGAATCGTTTAAGAAAAAGATATAACGAAACAACGGATATGACAATTAGAGCAGATATCCAACAAAAGATGCAGGCAATGGATACAATGGTTAACAACTTGGTTGCAAGAAATGACAGAACATATAATATTGTTATCAATATTCTTGTTCAGGGAGATACCTTGCAACAGTTAAATGATTCTTACCAAAATCTAAAGATGCAGTTAATGATGCAAGGATGGCAACTTCAATGTCTGATGGGGATTCAAGAAAAACTTTATAAAAGAACATCAATGTGGTTTCACAATGATAATTTTTCTAAGGAAATGAAAAACAATATTGGGGTTTTGTTGCCATCTTTAAATCTGGCTGCAATGTATCCGTTTATATTTGATACTCTAGATGATCCTCAAGGTGTTTTGTTAGGGTGTGAGCAGTATAATGGCGGAAAGATCATGTTCGATCAGTTCATTTATGAAAATGATTTTACTCTTGCGAAGGCAGATAACAGATTGAATGGAAATATGGTGCTTGTAGGAACTTCGGGTTCAGGTAAGACAACAGCATTATCATTTATTCAGATGCAACATATGTTGCATAAGAGAAAGATCATATGGATTGATCCAGAAAATAAAAACAGGAATATGATTTTAAGGGCTAATGGTTCTTATTTCAATATGGGAACTAAAAACGCTCGTATCAATATTTTTGATTTAAAACCAATTTCATGTGATGAAGATGAAGAAGTAGATATGTATGATACTGAACTTGCAATCTACAATGTTGTTGAGGATATAAAGATTGTACTTAAATATCTGTATCCTACAATAAAAGATGAAACATTAAGCGTAATAGGTGGTGTAGCTGTTGAGACATATAAAAGAGTTGGTATTACTAAAGAAAAGAGCTTTAAAAATCTAAATTATAATAGTTATCCAACATTTACTAATTTTCAAAATACTATCAAAGAATATATTGAAATGTTCGAAAGAGCTGGACAGTATGATGAAGAATACAAAGCCTATAAAGATCTTGAACTAAAAATAAGACCTCTTACTGTTGAATATTCAGCTTATTTTGATGGGCAAACAACCGTAAATGTATCAGAAAATGCGAATCCTTTTATTGGATTTGGAACAAAGATTTTCTTTAGCTTGACTGAAGGATTGAAAGATGCTCTTATGCACATCATACTTCAATATTCATGGAGTTTGTGTCTGGATGATAGCTGTTATTCTGTATTCTGTGTAGATGAAGCACATCTTTATATTTTGGCAGGAGAAACTGCAAAAATGCTTGAACAATTTGTAAGACGTTCACGTAAATATAAAAATGCAACGATCATTGCAACTCAAGAACCTCATGATTTTGCGGATGATAAAGTTATTTCTAGTGGAAAGGCTATGTTCAATTCATCAACGTATAAGGTTATTTTACATCTTGAAAAGGATGGTGTTGAAGATCTTAAAAAATTAACAACGCTTACAAGTGGTGAGGTTGAACTGATTGAAAGATTTAAAGTAGGAGAGGCTATTCTTGTTGCTGGCTCAAAAAGAATACCTATTTCAATCAAAGCTACAGATGACATGTTTAGAATGATGGCTTAATAGAAACATGGAAAAGATTAAAAATAAATTTAAAAAATTAGCAATAAAAGGAATAATTGTACTACTAGTACCTCTTATTCTAATTGTTGCTTTATTTAACGATTCCAGTTCGGATACCACTTCTGATACAAGCTACATGGCTAATTTTACAACTGAACAATATAACTTCGTAATGGAAATAGTGGAATATAGCTATGATTTCAAGGCGCAGTATCAGATATTGACATCTGTTACTGTTGCTCAGGCAATTGAAGAATCTGGCTGGGGAAAAAGCAATCTTGCAGTCAATGCAAAAAATCTTTTTGGTATGAAAGGAAAAGGTACAGCAGGAAGTGTCAAGACAAGCAGTGGTACATATAAAAAATTCAATAATTGGAAAGAAAGTGTAGAAGCCCATGATAAGCTTCTATCAAACAGCAATTATAGATGTAGCGGTATTACTGACTATTCACTTGTTTTACAAGCCCTTGGCAGGGGTGGATACTGTGAGGGTACTGCTTATCCCAATAAAATAAAGAATCATATTGAATCATATAATCTGACAATGTTTGATAATCTTTCTGAAAGTGATCTTGTTCAGGTAAGAAACAGGACATTTGGAAGTGGATCAGGAGGGAATACAGGAGATGTTGCTAACAAAGGTGATAAGAATGCAAGATTGCAGTTTTTATTTCCTAATGGCACACCATCATCTGAATCAGCTATGAGAGGTTATCTAACAACGATAAAAGTTGAAATACTTGATCGGAATGGTAATCCATCAACAGCAAACCTCACATGTCATAAATCGCTTGCTGGTTCAATTCAATCTGCTTATAAAGAAATGAAGGCAAAAGGATTTAGAGCATATGACAATGGATGCTTTAACTGGAGGAAGATGACTAATTCAACAGCAATGTCAAATCATTCGTTTGGAGTGGCTGTAGACATCAATCCTGGTTACAATCCCTATGTCAGCGGTACATCATCCTCTACATGGAATAACGCACCAGCATGTTATAAGATTCAGGGTGATATAGTAGCAATCTGGAAAAAATATGGATTCTATTGGGGCGGAGATTACAAGAATATTAAAGATTATATGCACTTTGAATATGTTTCAGGTTCAATTAAACCTGGTACTAAATATTAGGATGGAACTTGTTCCATCCTAAAAGGAGGAAAACATGAAAAAAATACTGATTTTAATAATGATGATTTTCTTAAATATTCAGACGGTAAATGCAAGTTCTATTGGCTGTGTAAAATTCAATGTTGATACTTATAAAGATGGCTATCCTGGAGGAATTGTCGTAACGCTTCATAATAAGAAGAACAATAGTGATTCTGTCAGCTTTGACATGGATGAATATGGAAACGAATGGTCTTATTTTGTTGATCCAGGAGAATACTATATTACTGTTTCGAATAAACATAAGAAAGATTATGATGTTGTGTTCAATGAAGAAAGTTTTTCGCTGAATGGAGATGACGATTATACATGTGACATTACTGTTACAAAGAAAGAGGAAGCTTCAACGGATGAGGAAGATGAAAACGTTGAAGATCTAAACCATGTTTATCATTATGATAAAAACAATAAATCCAATAGAAAAAATAAATCAAAGAAAAGTAATTCAAATAAGGAAGTTAAACAATCGGAAGAAAATAAAGAAGATGGAACAAGTTCCATCCTTCCAGTTGTATTAATAGGAGGTTTAGTTGCCCTAGCAATTGGTCTTTTATTATTGTTGATTAGAATAAAAAGAAAATAGGTGAGATTAATTAATGAAGGTAAATCCTATAATTATTGTTGATGATACTCTCTGCTATAGTTTGGTAAAAGCTCAAAAAGTTTATGAGAAGAACAGAAAAAAGAAAGACAAAAAAGAAATCAGGGTTGCAATTTATACACATAAAGGTGATGTTAAACCATGTCATACTTTTCTTGTAAAAACGACTGCTGATTTTACTAATTTATATTTGCAAATATGTCATATTATCTATCTTAAAATGGAACGATTACAGTATCTTCTTTATAATGAAGATATGAGTGAAACTATCAGAAAACAGAAGGAAGAAGAATACGATCTGTTAAAAAAATATGAAGATGAAGCCGAAGAATGGTATATATCCTATGTAATTGAAAAAGAAAGAGAAAAAGAAAATTGTGATATGTGGTATGTTACGCTTTTAAGTGATCCTTATGAATATGAACAATATGATTATTTTAGCCCGATTGATATTGTTTATATGGCATACCATCTAGCACTGTTTGATAAAGAACATGGCGCACAGATAGAAGATTTTAATAATCTTTTAGATAAAAATGGTGAAATGGATGTAAATTACATTGTAGACAGATTTGAAAAGTGTTTTGGAATAAGCATGAGAAGTTCAATTCATCAAGAAAAGGTAAATGAATATGTTAAACTACACAAAAATGACAAGCGAGTAGTTGATAAGATTTTAAAAAATAATGATGTTTATAAAAACTTGCATAAGGCAAGAGGAAGAAAAAAAGATATGAATATGAGTTAGAGAAGATGGAACAAGTTCCATCTTTTTCATTTAGAAACGGAGAATGAATATGGGAGAAGATAAAAAGTTAGCAATTGTATTTTCTAAATCGCAATGTAGTAGATATCCAAAAGCACATTATACATATAAGGATCGGTTTGGAAAACCACTTAAAATGTCAATTGTGAGATTGCCATCAAAGCTATATCGACCAAGTGGATTAGATTTTGGTGTTTTTGATGGCGTGAACAGAAATGAAGTTTTAGCGTATATTAATGTACCTTGGGATATGATCAAAAAGGATAAGAATAATGAAAACAGACGCTTTTTCTATTTGGAAAGAGACGAGTATAATATTCAGTTTATCACAGGTAATGGGAACGGTCATAAAATTGAACCATTTAGAGTAACTGCAAAAGAACTTGAAGATATTTTTAACTGGCATAGAAGGAAAGAAAATAGAGAAGAACTTCAGGATAGATTAGCTGCTGTTGAGGCAATTAAGGAGCAAAACGAAATGAAGGTAGAAATGAAAAAAGAAGATGTCATCAAAATGAAAGAGGACGTAAAAAAACAGATCATCAAAGTTTATGTAGAAAGTGGAGTTGTAAAAATGCCAGAAGAGAAGATTGCTATTAAAGTTGAAAATAAACTTGCTGAGAATGAACTTGATGGAATCAGAAATGATATGAAAAAAATTGAAAAACATACAGGGGTAGATAACAGCAATGTAATTAAACAGTTAGATAACTATGGTAGAAACTATATGGCTTTTGAAGAATTGAATGAACGCTTTGGGAAAATGGCTTTTTCAAAACCAATGAGCAGAGGTAGATAGATGGAACTAGTTCCATCTCGGAAAGGAGACAGTAAAATATGAAGTATTTGAAGAATAGAATCAAACAGTCTTTGAGACTTGGAAATCATCTAATTTTATTTTGGAACAAGAATACAGATCGTATTTATATTTATGATGCAGACAAGGAAGAAATAATTGGTTCTTGTGGTAATGTTGATTATTTGAAACTTTCTAGTGAGCTGGATTTACCTTTAGATATATCAGAGGATTATGAGACACTTTATGCTTTGTTTGATGATAATGAATTTGAATTAGGTGAGGTGGGTTAGATGGCAATAAAAAAAGATATGCTTGTAGAAAAATATATTGAAGCATTGGAAAGTGGTACGATTCCATGGGAAAAAGGGTGGACTACTACAAGATTGCATAACCCCATAACAGGAACAACCTATACAGGCATAAACAGAATCTGGTTGACATTTGCAAGCTATTTAAAAGGTTATAAGGATTCTAGATGGTTTACCTTCAATGAAATATCAAACGAAAAGAAATTTCATCCTGGAGAAAAATGGCATCTTAAAAAAGGTGCTGAAGGTGTTGAAATAAAGAAAAAATCTATTTATTACAATGAAGTTGAAGATAAATGGTATAATTCTAAACAATATTATAAAAAATTAGCAACGCTTAATGATGTGGAAAAAGAAATATTTAAAGATGAGTGTAAAGTAATTGGTGATGGTAAAGGAAGCTACTATATTTTTAATGCGGATGAAATAGAAGGAATTGCTTCAGAACAAATTATAGAAGTAGATTCAATGACGGTTGAAAAAATGCAAACGATTATTGAAAATATGGGAGTTGGTTATGAAGAAGTAATGCAGGATAAATCATTTTATTCACCAGAACTTGATGCAGTAATTACGCCTCCTAAAGAAAGATTTAAAGATGAAGCAGCCTATTTTAAAACATTGCTTCATGAATTGTCACATGCAACAGGACATGCAAATAGATTGAATAGAGATTTGAGCGGAGAACCTGGAAGCATGAGCTATGCAAAAGAAGAATTAAGGGCAGATATTGGGGCTGCTTTTTTAATGGCTGATTTTGGACTTGAATTTGATGAATCACATGTCCAAAATCATTTGGCTTATATTCAAAGTTGGGCTGAAGTTCTAAAAAATGATAAAAATGTGCTTTTAGAAGCGGTAAAAGATGCAGAGATGATTAATGATTACATTTTGGAAATGTCAAAAGAAAGACAACTAACATTAACTCAAACAATGGAATATTCAGCATTGGATATAAATGAATATCATGTTGAACTGCATGGATGTGATGAAGGAATTGATTATACAGTATTTGATAATACTTATCGTTCAGTTGATGGAGGTATCATTGAATTAAACGCTGAAGATACATTGTTAATGAATGACTTTGTAGAATTTATAGCAAATGAACGTTTGAATATAGATTTTACCAATTATGAATGTAAAAGAGCTGACTATGAAGAGCTGATGGAAAAAGTGGAAACCATGTGCCTGTTGGATGAAGAATATGCAAGATCTTTTAATGTTGATCAGATGGGATATTATGTAAGTGAAATACTTGACAATGGTGAACTTGTTTTAGATGCTCATGAGGATTATAGAATGTTCTTTACAAAAGATGAAGCTGAAATGTTATCTAAAGAATTGCCTAAGTCACATGTAACTGACAATAGTGATTTTGTTGAAACCTTAAAATCAAATATTGTAAAAGGATTGCAAACACAAAGTGAAGTAAACGAGATCTACAAAAAACCTGATATCGAGGTATTAAAAAATTTAAAGATTGATAAACCTCAAATCAACAAGACAATGACTTTTGGCAGAGGACGATAGTTGGAACTAGTTCCATCTTTTTTTGTTACAAAAAAGAATTGTCATTTTTGTATAATAAAGAAAGGAGAAAATATATGTCAACTTCAAAGAAAATGATTAAAGAGATCAAAGAACACGTCAGTATTGTTGATTTAGCAAGTGATTATTTTGATTTAACAAGAAAAAACGGTTATTTTGGTATTAGAGGTTCAGGAGCAGATGGAGGAGATTTCAGCTCGATTGTAATCTATCCTGAGAGTAATTCATTTTTTAGAAATTCAAACCGTCATGGAGGTGATGTGATTTCGTTTGTTACTGAAACTCAAATAGAAGGAATTAATAACTTTAGAGATGCAGTTATATTCTTAAGACAAAGAATAGATCCTGATTTCAAAATTGAAACATCATATAAAAAGAAAAAAACATATGCTGAAATGTCCTCTTCGGAAAGAATAGAAAAGTTAAGAAGCTGTAATGAAATGCTTAAAGAAAATTTTTCTGAAGAAGTTGAAAAAACTTATAAACATGCAATGGCTTATCTCATTCAGGAAAGAAAGCTCGATCCTGAAATTGTAAAGGAAGGATTCAAAAATGGTGAGATTGCACAGGTTAACATGAAAGGTCATAAAGGAGTAGCCTTTATATCAAAAGAAATGGGACTTTACAGCTGTATTAGTAAAAGAGGTATATCTAAAGGCTCAAAGTTTAAAGGAGATTATAAAGGCTGTGATTACGACTATGGGTGGAGATTATTTCCAGCAGAAGCAAAGAAAAAAGGATTTCTTCCACCGGATGGTAAAATTTACTGTTTTGAAGGTTATATTGATATGCTTTCCTTCAAAACGCTTGCTAAAAATATGATTCAACCAGATAAGGATATCTTTATTGTATGTGGAAGCACAAATAAATATCAATGTGTTTTGAATACTGTAAATGAATACAGAAGAGATGTGATTGTTTGCTTTGATAATGATAATAAAGGACATGAATTAGGTGGTGTACTAAAAGAGGCTCTATTAGAAACAAATAAATCAAATGATAGACAAATTAAGGTTGGGCAGCTTTTTTCTAAAGGAAAGGACTGGAATGATGATTTAAAAGCAATGAGAAAACAACAAAATAATCAAATAAATAAGTCAACAGCAATTTTAAAATCTAGATCAATGTAGGATGGAACTTGTTCCATCTTACATATGAGAATATCTTTTGTCCTTCTTGATTAATCAATACATTTTGTAATTACTGATTTTATAATTATGATTTAATTTTCATAAGATGCTTTTCTATATTTTTTTACTATTAAGTAAAGAAATATAGAAAGGGGTGTAGTAAAAGATGATGATTAAGATAGGAGGATATTTGAGATGTTCAACTAAAAAACAAAGTTCTCACAATGGACATGTTTCTATTGCTATGCAGAAAAAGACCGTTTATAAGTATTTACTTCTCATTGGTCTAGTAGAAAAAATGAGTGATATCGCATGGTATATTGATGAAGGTATTTCGGGTGAATCACTAGATAGACCTGATATGAAAAGATTGGTCAATGATATCAAATGTGGAAGAATCAATATTGTAGCAACGTATGATTTTGCTAGAATAAGTAGAGATGTTATTGAATCAAATTTATTCACTAATTTAGTAAATCAATATGGAGTAAGAGTAGTTTGCGTTTATGACACTTATAACGGTAAAACAGCAGATGGTCGTATGACTGCAAATGTTAAATTCGCAGTAAATCAATACGAGAGAGAAAAAGACGTAGAAAGAACAAATGACGGTTTACTTTCTCTTGTTGAAGTTCATCACCGTTATCCTTCAGCGATTGTTCCATATGGATTTAAACTTGAGGATAAAAATATTTATTTAAAAGAGGAAACTGCTGCCTATGTTAAAGATGCGTTTAATATGATTGAAGATGGTTTTTCTTTAGATGATGTAAGAGAATATTTGAATACTGTTCAAACAGAAGAGCATTTTACTAATGATAGAATATCGAGAACTCTTAGAAATATTAAATATTCAGGTTTTCTATTATATAAGGATACGTTGTATTGTGATATAGTTCCTAAAGTTGTTGAACCGAGTGTTCAAGCTCACGTTATTGAAATCTTGGATAAGCAAAGAAGATCAGTTCATGATGCATCATATTTACTGACAGGTCTTGTTTACTGTAAGAAGTGTGAAAAAAGAATGATAAATGTATTTGGAACATCCAGAAACGGAAACAGATATTTCTATTATAAATGTACTAAATGCGGAAAATATTTTCCTCAAATAAAATTGGAAAAATTGCTCTTTGAAATGAATTTGAAGGATTTACAGGAAAAGCGTAGCAAAATTAATGTTTCAAAGAATATACAAAATTTGGATAAAAGAATGAAAACTTTGAATGATGAATTGTTGGGAGGATTCATAGATATGGACTTGTATAAGGAATTAAGAGATCAATATACTAAGAAAAAAGAAATATTAGAAAAGTTATTACCAAAAAAACAAATTACTACATTGACTGCCGAAATGAGTGATTTTGAACGATTGCAATTTTATCATATGAATTTCGATAGAATTATTGTGGACTGTGAGGAAAAAGAAGTTGTTGAGCTTATTTATTTACATAAAGAAAAAAAAGAGGGCTGATGCCCAAAATGATTACAAGTCTATATATTTATTTACAAAAAAGAGTTTAACATAATCCTAGATCAATCGGTATACTATGATGAGTAGTGTTGAATAGCAAAAAAAAAGAACAAGTCGAACTTGTTCTTTTTCTTAACACATGTTATAATGTGTTTGCTAGATTACAAGAAAGATTATAACATAAGAATTTGAGATTGCAAGAGCAATCGTAAAAATAAATGTCAAATATCATTCTTGTAAGAGAAAATGATATTTTTTTGTGAGTAAGGTTACGAAAAAATATGGAAAAGCTAACCCAATATTAAGAAAATAATTGACATTTCAAGACGAGTTTGGGTTCGATATTGAAATGGTGATGGCACCATTTTTTTATCTTTAAAGGAGAAAAGTTATGTTTAAATATAAAGATTTAAGAATGGTCGTTATTTCAATTATTTTGGTTATTTTATGTGCGTTTAGTGGAATTTATTTTCGTTATGATCGAATGAAATTAGTGGTTGTTTTATTACTAGCGTTAGGGGTACTTCCTACTTTATTAATACGTTTTAACGCTTCTGTTTTTGAAGATGGTTTATTAGTATATTTCTTTAAGGGGATCGGTTTTATGCCTCAAATGATTGAATTTAAGGATTTAACAGCATATTCACTTAATTCAAAACATCGAATTGAATTACAATTTAATAATCATACAAAAAATATTTATTTAGTAAACGCTACATCATTTTATGAAGAATTAGATAAAAAATTTAATCAATATAAAAATGGACAAGAGACTTAATCTCCTGTCCATTCTTTTTGTTTATTAATAGATTCCTTGAGAAATCATAGCTTCTACTACTTTTTCAAAACCAGCAATATTAGCACCTTTGATTAAGTCAAATCCTAATCCATATTTTTCAGCAGCAGCAACAGAGTTGTTGAAAATTGATTTCATGATATTATGCAATTTTTCATCAACTTCTTCACTTGTCCAGTTATATCTCATAGAGTTTTGAGACATTTCTAATGCTGAAACAGCAACACCACCAGCGTTAGCAGCTTTTGCAGGTCCTAAAGTACCACCATTTGCTGTAAAGTAAGCAATTGCTTCAGGTGTACTTGGCATGTTAGCACCTTCGATGATGTATTTACATCCATTAGCGATCAATTGTTTAGCTTCTTCTTCACCAATTTCATTTTGAGTAGCGCAAGGGAAAGCCATATCTACTTTTAATCCCCATGGTTTTTCACCAGGATGGAATTCACATCCGAATTTTTCAGCATAGTCTTTTAATTTAACATCATTTGATGAACGAATTTTTAATAAGAAATCAATTTTTTCATCAGTATTGATTCCATCAGGATCATAAACGTATCCATCTCTACCAGAAATAGAAACAACTTTTGCTCCATATTCTTTAGCTTTGATACATACACCCCAAGCAACGTTACCATATCCAGAAACAGCAATTGTTTTTCCTTCATAAGTATCGTTGAAATGAGCTAATACTTCTTTACCATAGTATACAGCACCAAACCCAGTAGCTTCTGGTCTAATTAATGAACCACCATAAGTCATACCTTTACCAGTTAAAACACCGTTTTCATAAGCATCTTTAATACGTTTGTATTGTCCAAATAAATATCCGATTTCTCTACCACCAACGCCGATATCTCCAGCAGGTACGTCAACGCTAGGTCCAATGTGACGATATAATTCAGTCATGAATGATTGACAGAATCTCATAACTTCAGCATCTGATTTACCTTGTGGGTCGAAATCAGAGCCACCTTTACCACCACCGATAGGAAGTGTTGTTAATGAGTTTTTGAAAATTTGTTCGAATCCTAAGAATTTAATAATTCCAAGGTTAACAGAAGGGTGGAATCTCAAACCACCTTTATAAGGTCCAATAGCACTAGAGAATTGAATACGATATCCTCTGTTTACTTGAACTTTACCTTGATCATCCATCCAAGGTACTTTAAACATTAAAGTTCTTTCTGGTTCAGTTAATCTTTCTAAAATAGCCATATCTTCATACTCAGGATGAGCTTTGATTACTGGTTCTAAGCTTTCTAATACTTCTTCAACAGCTTGGATAAATTCAGGTTGATCAGTATTTTTAGCTTTTAAGTTTGTTAATACTCTTTCAATATATTCCATTGTTATATCCTCCTAGGGCTATCATACATCTTTAATAATAATAAATGAATAAATTAAGAAAAAATTATCATATAAATAAGTTATCGTGATAATAAAAATACTACACAACGTGTTTTATCACGATAAAAATTGTATACAATCAATTATCAAAAAATAAAAAATTACAACTTATGATTTGTATACAATAAAGTGTTTAAAGTATAAAATATTTCATAAAAATGCATAATCATCTTTTCTTTGTATACAATCTATGCTAGAATAAAGCACAACAAGAGGTGATTACTATGAAAATACTAAATAACACACAATTACATCACCATCATTGGAAAAAGTAGGGTTATATCATTTATGATACAGCCCATTTTGTCTATCACAATTAAGCTGTATCTAATGATGTTGAAACGAGTCATTAGATGACTCGTTTTTTTTAATAAAGGGGGATTTTTATGGAAGAGTTTAAATATTTGATACCTGAAGAAAGCATAGATGCAATTATTACAAATGTAGAAAAATTAAGGGAAATTGAAAATCATTTACGACATGTTTTTTCAAATCATGGATACAATGAAGTATTAATGCCATCATTTGAATATGTTGATTTATATACAAAATTGGATTGTGGTTTTACGGTTGATAAGATGTTTCAATACATCAATCACGAAGGTAAAAATGTTGCTATGCGTTTAGATTTTACAATTCCACTTGCCAGACTTTATGCTAATAGTGCAAATGAAGGGGAAGCACGTTACAGTTATTTTGGAAAAGTGTATCGTAAAGAAACAATGCATAAAGGAAGAAGCAGTGAGTTTTTTCAAGGTGGTGTAGAATTAATGAATAAGCCAGGACTTCAAGGAGATAAGGAAGTTATGACAATGATTCAAGAATCTTTACCAGGAATTTCATTAAAAAATATTCTTTTAGAATTGGGCTCTGCTAAATTCTATAATCGTTTATTAGAATTGGTGGGAAATCAAAGAAATGAATTAGAAGATATTTTAAGATTAAGAGATATTAGTGAAATGAAACGTTTTGTTTCTAAAAATGATTTTGAAGAAAGCTTGAATCAATTGCTGTTATCTTTACCAACATGTTTTGGAAATATTGATTTACTTCATCAAATGATGGATAAATGTCAAGATTCTGTTTTGTTAGGGGCATTACAAGAATTAAAAGATCTTTATGAATCATTAGATAGTAAAGAAGGAATTATTTTTGATTTAGGAATGGTTCCAACCATGAAATATTATACAGGCTTTATGATTAAAGGATATAGTGATCAAAGTGCAAATCCAATTTTATCAGGAGGACGTTATGATGATTTGCTTCCTAGATTTAATGTTGATAAAACAGCTGTTGGGTTCTGCTTTCATATGAATCATATTTTAAAAGCCATTGAAAAAGAGGGAGAGTAACATGATTAAAATAGCTATTACTAAAGGAAGAATCGAAAAACAAGTATGTAAACTGCTTGCAGAAGCAGGTTTTGATATGGATCCTATTTTTAATAAAGATCGAGAATTATTAATTGAAACAAAAGATGGAATTTCAATGATTTTTGGTAAACCCAATGATGTTGTTACATTTTTGGAACATGGGATTGTTGATATTGGTTTTGTAGGAAAGGATACGTTGGATGATGTAGATTTTGAAGATTACTATGAACTTCTTGATCTGGAAATAGGAAAATGTTATTTCGCAGTAGCTGCTTATCCAGAATATCGAAATAAGGTATTTAATCGTCGTAAAAAGATTGCCAGCAAATATACAAATGTTGCGAAGAAATATTTTGCTTCTAAACAAGAAGATGTGGAAATTATTAAATTAGAAGGTTCTGTTGAACTAGGACCAGTGACAGGAATTTCTGATGCAATCGTTGATATTGTTGAAACAGGTTCAACTCTTAAAGCAAATGGTCTAGAAGTAATTGAAAAAGTAAGTGATATTTCAACAAGAATGATTGTTAATAAGGTAGCTTTTAAATTTAAGAAGGATGAAATTATGAATATTGTAAATCAATTAGAAAAAGTAATAGGGGGAAATTAAGATGCTTAAAGTAATTGAATATGATGGGAATTTAAAAGAAATTGCACAAAAATTAAATAATCGAAAAGAAGAAATTTCGATAGAAGTTAATAATGCGGTAAATGATATTATTAATGATATTAGAAAAAATGGAAATCAAGCCTTGATCAACTATTGTCGAAAATTTGATGGTTATCAAATTAAAGATGAAAATGATTTCGTTGTTTCAAATCAAGAAAAAGAAGAAGCTTTAAAACAAGTGGATCAAGATTACATAAGAATCCTTGAAAGAACAAAACAACAAATTACAGAATTCCATAAAAATCAAATTGATAAATCATGGTCATTATATAAAGATAACGGAGTGATCATGGGACAAATGGTAAGACCAATTGAAAGAGTTGCTTTATACGTTCCAGGTGGAACAGCTGCCTATCCTTCAACAGTTTTAATGAATGCCATTCCTGCAAAACTTGCTGGAGTTAAAGATTTAGTCATTATTACACCGGTTAAAGCAGATGGCAAAGTTAATCCTGTTATTGTTGCAGCTGCAAAAGTATCAGGTGTTGATACTATTTATAAATTTGGTGGAGCACAAGGAGTTGCTGCTATCGCTAATGGAACAGAAACAATTGAAAAAGTAGATAAAATCGTAGGACCAGGAAATATCTTTGTTGCGACAGCTAAAAAATTAAGCTATGGGGTTGTCGATATTGATATGGTGGCAGGTCCAAGCGAAGTTTTAGTTATTGCTGATGAAAATGCGAATCCTAAATATATTGCTGCTGATTTAATGTCACAAGCAGAACATGATAAACTTGCTAGTGCAATGCTTGTAACAACAAGTAAAGAACTTGCTGAAAAAGTCAATGTTGAACTCAAAAGACAAATGGCTTATTTATCACGTAAAGAAATTATTGAAGAATCTCTTCAAAATTATGGAGGAGCAATTCTTGTAAAAGACTTAAAAGAAGCTTTTGAAGTATCTAATTATTTAGCGCCAGAACATTTAGAAGTTTTAGTTGAAAACCCAGTCAATACACTTCCTTATATTAAAAATGCAGGTTCTATTTTCCTTGGAGAATACTCACCAGAACCTCTAGGTGATTATATGTCAGGAACAAACCATGTTTTACCAACAGGAGGAACAGCTAAATTCTATTCAGCGTTAGGTGTTTATGATTTCGTTAAATATTCATCTTATAGTTATTATCCAAAAGATGTTTTAGAAACATTTAAAGATGATGTTCAAACTTTCGCAAAAAGTGAAGGTTTAGATGCTCATGCAAATAGTATTGCTGTACGTTTTGAGGAGGAATAATCATGAGAGAAGCCAAACTAGAAAGAAATACAAATGAAACACAAATTAGTTTAGAAATTAATTTAGATGGTACAGGGAAAGCAGAAATTCAAACAGGGATTGGTTTTTTTGATCATATGTTGACCTTGCTTGCTTTCCATAGTGAAATGGATATCAAAATGATTTGTCATGGTGATTTAGAAGTAGATAGTCATCATAGCGTTGAAGATATGGGAATTGCTTTGGGTAAAATTATTTTAGAAGCTTTAGGTGATAAAAAGGGTATTACACGTTATGGACATTTTACAATTCCTATGGATGAAGCACTAGTAACATGCAATTTAGACATTTCAGGAAGAAGTTTCTTTGTTTTTAATGTAGATATTCCTAAAGTTAATTTAGGAAATTATGAAAGTGAAATGACAGAAGAATTTTTTAGAGCGGTTGCTTACAATATGAATGCAACATTGCATTTAAATGAGGCTTATGGAAATAATGTTCATCATGTAATCGAAGCATGTTTTAAAGCTTTTGGAAGAGCTTTAAAAGAGGCGGTACGCATTGATGAAAAAAATAAAGATAAGATCGTTTCTTCAAAAGGAGTTTTATAAATGATTGTTATTATTGATTACAATGTAGGAAATTTAAAAAGTGTTGTCGGTGCTTTTAAAAGAATTGGACTTGAAGCTGTTGTTTCTAGAGATGAAAAAGTTATTAAAGAAGCTAAGGGAATTGTTTTACCTGGAGTAGGAACTTTTCCTACTGCGATGAAGAATTTAGAAAAGTATCATTTAGTTGAGATTTTAACAGAGCGAAAAGAGGCAGGAATTCCTATTCTTGGGATTTGTTTAGGAATGCAAATTTTATTTGAAAAAGGGTGTGAAGTAAAAGAAACAAAAGGACTAGGATTTATTCCAGGTTCAGTACGTTATATGGATATTGATGAAAAGATTCCTCATATGGGATGGAATCAATTACATATAACAAATCATCAACCAATTTTGAAATATGTACATGAAAATGATGATGTTTATTTTGTACATTCATATATGGCACATTGTAAAGATGAAAATCTTGTAGCGTATACAGATTATGGAACTACTAAAGTTACAGCTTTAGTGCAAAATAAAAATGTCATTGGGTGCCAATTCCATCCTGAAAAATCAGGAATGGTTGGACATAAAATATTACTTGCGTTTAAGGAGATGGTCGAATGTTAGTTATTCCAGCAATAGATTTAAAAGATGGACAAGCAGTACGTTTATTTAAAGGAGATTATAATCAAAAAACGGTTTATAGTGATCATCCAGAAGAACTTGCTCAAACTTTTGAAAAAGCAGGAGCTATTTATTTACATGTTGTAGATTTAGATGGCGCTAAAGATGGTTTTGCTAAAAATTTAGAAACGATTAAAAAAATTAGAAATAGCACAAAAATGAAAATAGAACTTGGTGGAGGAATCCGTGATTTAAAAACAGTTCAACTCTATTTAGATGAAGTAGGAATTGATCGTGTTATTTTAGGAACGGCAGCTTTAAAAGACCCCAAATTTTTAAAAGAAGTATTAAGACAATATGGTAGTGAGAAAATAGTTGTCGGTGTAGATGTTAAAAATGGTTTTGTTTCTACAGCAGGATGGTTAGAAACAAGTCAAATGCCTTATATTGAATTTATTCAATATTTGGAAGCTATTGGTGTTGGTTATATTGTAGCAACAGATATTTCTAAAGATGGAACTTTGACAGGACCTAATTTTGAAATGTATGATGAAATCGCTAAAAACAGTCAAATTCAATTTGTTGTTTCTGGAGGAATTAAAGATTTTGATAATATCCAAAAAGTTGCTCAAAAAGATTATTATGCATGTATCGTTGGAAAAGCTTATTACGAAAAGAAAATTGATTTAAAGGAGACAATCAAATGCTTACAAAACGTATAATTCCTTGTTTGGATATCAAAGATGGGAAAGTGGTTAAAGGAGTCAATTTTGTTGGATTAAAAGATGTTGGAGACCCTATTGAACTTGCTAAAAAATATGACGTACAATGTGCAGATGAAGTTGTCTTTTTGGATATTACAGCTTCTTATGAAGATAGAGGCATTATGAAAGATATTATTGAACGCGGGGCTTCAGAACTAACAATTCCCCTAGCAGTAGGAGGTGGAATTAGAACATTAGATGATTTTAGAATGATTCTTGCCTCAGGTGCTGATAAAGTTTCTATTAATTCTGCAGCAATTGCTAATCCTCAACTAATTAAAGAAGCAGCTGATGAATTTGGGGTTCAATGTGTAGTAATTGCTATTGATGCCAAAAAAAGAGAAGACCAAAGTGGATGGGATGTCTACGTTAAAGGTGGAAGAGAAAATACAGGTTTAGATTTAATTGAATGGGTAAAAAAATGCAAAAGTTTAGGTGCTGGAGAAGTATTGCTTACTTCGATGGATGCTGACGGAACTAAAGCGGGTTATGATATTGAAATGCTTAATGCTGTTTGTAAGGCTGTTGATATTCCAGTTATTGCTTCAGGTGGTTGTGGAAGTATTCAAGATATTGTTGATGTTTTTGAAAAAACAAATGTTGATGCAGCATTAGTGGCTTCACTTTTCCACTTTAATGAAGCAACTGTTGAAGATGTAAGAAATGAATGTAAAAAACATGGTATAAATGTAAGGAGAACAAGATAATGAGACCAGATTTTAATAAAATGGAATTAATTCCAGCAATTGTCCAAGATTATCAAACAAAAGAAGTATTAATGTTAGCTTATGTCAATGGAGAAGCTTATGATAAAATGTTAGAACTTAAACAAACTGTTTTTTATTCAAGAAGCAGACAAAAGTTATGGCATAAAGGAGAAGAATCAGGACATTTTCAAGATATTAAAGGAATGTATTTAGATTGTGATTTAGATACTTTATTGATTTATGTCAAACAAACAGGAGCGGCTTGTCATACTGGGGCTTATTCATGCTTCTTTAATGAAGTACAAGCTTATGATGCAAGAGATATTTTTAGAGAATTGGAAAAAACAATTGCTGATCGTAAGATTCATCCAGTTGAAAAATCTTATACAAATTACTTATTGAATGAAGGGGTTGATAAGATTTGTAAAAAAGTAGGTGAAGAGGCAAGCGAAACAATTATTGCAGCAAAAAATGATAATAAAGAAGAATTGGTTGGAGAAATATCTGATTTATTATTCCACACTTTTGTTTTAATGAATGATCGAGGTGTCAGTTTAGAAGATATTCAAAATAAACTTAAAGAAAGACATCAAGTAACTGGAAACAAAAAAGAATTTCATACAAGAGGAGATTATTAAATCTTCTCTTTTTATGTTTCATATTATGAAATAAATTTGTAGTAGAAATGACGTAATATCAAGGCTTTTGGATGATTAAATATTACTAAAGGTACGTAATTAGTAACAAATAAGTAACAAATATTTAAGCCTTGATTTTGTTTATCTCAACATATAATCTATTAATAATCGTATCGGTATAAGTATCGAAGGTAATATCTTTCATTTTATGTCCTAGTATTCTTTTTCTACAAAATACATCAACATTATTCAATTGACAAAGAGTAGTAAATGTTACTCTTGTATCATGCATAGTATGTTTCATTTTCATTTCTTTTATATAAGGTTCAAAAAAACTATATTTTAAACTACTATAAGTTCTATCTACTAATCTTTTTCCTTTACATAGCAACAATTCTTCTACATAAGGTTTAATAAAGTTATGGATTGGTACAATTCTATTTTTACCTGTATCTGTTTTCGAACCAGTTACAAAGTAAGATACTTTTCTTTCAATACCATCATCATTGCAAGTTTCATCTATATGTATATCTTTTCTATTAATATTTAGCAATTCATTTGCACGTAATCCACTAAAAATGTAGATGAGTATAATTTTACCTATATCACTATTATCATCTCTAATACGTTTAATTTCATTCATAGAGAATGCTTAATGTTTTGTACTTTCCTGATTTTTTCCACAAGTAATAAATTCAGTATAATCTTCATCACGACTGATATATTGATGAATGACAGCGTATTTGAAAACTTTTGTACAAAGTATTTTCATGTGATCTTTTGTACCTTTTCCACATTTGTCATTATCAAATACAAATTGTAAATCTTGTAAGGATATATTTGTAATTTTTCTATCATATATTTGTTTGAAATGTTTGATCCATGAATTGTAACCGGTTTGTGCTGAACTTGATAATAAAGAAAATTCTTCTTTGTTTAAGATATCAAATATTTCTTTAAATGTTGGTACTTTGTTATCATGTTTCTCTTTGAATTTATTAAATATATCAGGAGATAATTCATTTGCTTCTTTATCGTTAATTTGTTTATTAACAGTTAAATGATAAAGTGATAGGGCGTTTAATGCTTCTAATTCAGTTTCAAAAGTACCAATAGTTACTTGTTTCTTTTTTCCTGTAACTATGTCACGTTCTTCACTTGAAATTTTGGCACAGTAGGGCTTTCTACGTTTACCTGATAGTTTTACTACCGTACCACTATTATTGGGTCTACGCTTATATGTTGTTTTTCTAGGCATAATAAAAACACGTCCTTTCAATTTAATTTGCCTTGAACGTGCTCTATGTGGTAAAATTGAGTACGTAAAAGGACTTTGGTAGGTCATTTTATTTTTAAGGTATTGGTAGTACCTTGTTTTAACTCCCTTTTGTTGGTAGCAAGGGGAGTTTTTTATAAAAATTTACTAGTTAAACGTAATTAAATTATTTGAATAAATTTGTTAAAATCATAAATTTATGTAATTTTTTTATGCTTTAATACGTTTTACTAATAAAAACTATTGAAAAAATTGTTTTTTTTTCTAAATTTCACCTGTTAAAAAATAGGTTGTTTTTTTTTGATTTTTGTATATAATATAAGTAGATAACTTGTGAAGGAAATACACTGGGTCCCATAATGGGGTAGATATTTATATTGAGCATTCCTATGTGCCTGGGGTTATCTTTTTTTAATGTTTTTTCTTAGACTCTCAACATAGTTTTGAGGGTCTTTTTTTATTTCTGTAACAATAAAATCAATAAATTGTTGAGAATATGTATAAGAACGCTGGTTTCCTATGATGTGCTCGTAAGCATACTTAACATTATGTTTTATGTCGTAAAAATCAATTACTAAGTTTAAAACATATTGATTGAAACCAGATTTGTAATTTAATCTAATGTTTTGTTTTTTCAAACGTTCTTGAATCGCAGTAATAACATTGTTGTAAGAATATTTGTGTGTATCAGAAGGATCTTTTAAATCTTTTACCATCGTTACTTTCGCATCAGCACCAGAGTCGATACCTACGACAAAATCAGCTTCAGATTTTTTCTTAGTAATATATAAATTTTGTTTTATATTAATAGCAAATTTATCTGAATTGTAAGTATTACTTAACACATCAATTTCATTTGCTTGTTTGATTAATTTTTCTGCAATTTCAGGAGAATATTTAAGTCGTATCTCTTCGTTAGATAAAGGTTCGTATCTTGCCGAAATTGTGAGAAAATTTTGTGCAATATGTTCAGTAATATCAACATCATGAAATCGTTGAATCTCATTAACAAAGTTCAAAACGCATGCTTGAAAAAGAGGAGCGTATTTTATTTCGTAATCCTCAGTAATATAGTGCGTACTGATATTTCTAAGTTCTATTATTTTTTCCAAATTTAATCGAATACGTGTATTTTTATCTGTATATATTTTTCGAACAACATTTTCTAAACTTAATGTTCTATCTGGTTTATCTGAAAAATAAATACTTTCATTGCGCTTTAGCAATGTTGCTTTGAGCATTAATTCCCAAGCATTGCAGATAAAGAAACTAAATCCTTCAATTCTATATTTAATAGTAGGCTTATTGTATATTTCTAATCCAAGTATAAAAGCTTCAATGCTTTTTTCTACTAATTTTTCTTTTAATTCATTATTATCCATCTATCATTCCTCCTAATTAGTATCAATCTATATACTTTGTAAACTTATAACTTGCTTCTTCTAAAGCATGAATCATTCTTTCTAAATTACCATTAGTTGGTTCGGAAAATCCCCAAATCAAGGCTTCTTCATAACTACTAATGAATGTATCAAAAATATTTTGTTGAACACCATTTGGTTTTCCAAATTTTTTGATTTGTGAAAGTCTATTTTTACAACTATTTTTCAAATTTTTGTATTCTAATTTTAATTCTTTTGGTTGAAGCTTCTTGTAATATATTTTATCCATCAATTCATTACACTTAATTGCATTTTCTCTTAATTCTTCATAGAGTTGATTTTCTTGTTCATTCATAAATTGTTCCTCCTTTTTATTTGATTTATTTATGCTTGATATGATAAAATCCAATGTGTAAAAGGGCTTTTGGTTAGGTTTTTTTACTAGTGATATTGGTGTATCACTTTAAGATTAAGCAATAGTATTCATGCTTTTCTATTGCTTGACACTCTAGTTGGCGCTAGAGTGTTTTTTTGCATAAATATTAAACTAGTTAAGATTTCATCACAACGATAAAGTGCAATTTCCTTATTTGAAGGATAATATACTCTGTTAAATAATATTTGTGCTTCTTGGCAAGAAACACTAAAGTTTTCTTTTACTCCATGCCACGAAGTTATGTTTCCTGCACCGATATGAATTTGCAATAAAGAAGTAGGTGCTAACAGTTCTGATGCAAAAGCATTTGCTTCCTTTTCTAATATTTCATGCTTATAATCAGGTAAATGTATTAAATCTTCTTCAAGTTCAAAATGTCCGCATATAATATGTCCTAATTCATGTGCAAGTGTAAATCGTTGTCTTTCTTCAGTTAGAATAGTATCGTTATAGATTATTAAATATTTTTCATTGATCTTATGTGTTACACCATCTTTTGTTTTTAATTCTGCCGATATCTTATCAATAGAACATTTTTTTATATTAGCAAGTTTACTGTAAGTCATAAATGCAATTCTACCTTTAAATAATTGCAGCATTATTCCTGCTGGAGAAACAGGAATAAATGCAAATTTACAAGAAAGAAGAGTATCTATGGCTAATTTTCTTACTTCGAAATATCTAGGTTTTTCAGGCATAAGGCTATTTTTCGTTTTCATTAAATGCCTCCTTGAATGCAATTGATAATAAATCAATCATTTTATCTAAATCTTCATCAGTCATATTATCAGAAGCTCTTCTAATAGCACGAATAGTTTTTTCTTTTTTTGATTCAATAATTGATGAATCATTTTTTTCTCTAATTAAATCTTCTACATTTACATGAAAATAGTCAGCAAGAAGTTGCATTTTATCAGGTCTAGGAAAATTTATACCATGATACCAACCAGATACAGTTGTTAGACTAATATTTAAGTCTCTGGATATATCTGTTTGTGTTTTGCCATTTATTTTCATATATTTTAACAAATTGTTTTGAAAAATATTTCTTACATCATCACTCATTTTTTATTCACCACCTACCATTATATTACTCTTTAAAAGTAGTTAAAGCAATAAAAAATGGAAAAAACTACTTTTTAAAAGTTGACACTACGGTTTAAAAGTAGTATCGTATAAGCAGGAGGTGAGATATATGACAAGTGAAGATAGGATTCAAATTCGTATTTCATTAGAGGCGGCTAGAGTGAATGCTGAATTATTACAAAAAGATGCTGCTAAACTTATTGGTATTTCATTAAAAACATTGCAAAATTATGAAAATGGTAAAACAAAACCAAATTGGGATACATTAATTAAAATGTCAGACATCTATAATATTCCTATTGGGATGTTAAATTGTAGGTATTAATTTTTTTACGCAAAACTACGGTTTAAAAGTAGTACATTGGTAAAATAAATTAATGATCATTAGGGAATCAAATGGAAAAAATTAATGACAACGGGATACACCTATAAAAGGAGCTTCATGAATGGATTTATTCGTAAAAGATGGTAATCAGATCTACAAAGTGAATTACATTTGCATGTGTAATGAATGTAGAAAAAGAGGAATGCCTGAATTAGAGCTTGTTGATCAAGAAGGAAATTATGTTGATTACATAAAAATGAGTAACTTGTTCAATGGAAAGTATGAATTGTTTCAAAAAAATAAATGAAATGAAATGCTAAATGAGAAAAATTAATGATAATGGGATACACCTATAAGGAGGAATTTATGACAATAATTGTAATTTGTATTGTGTCGTTTGCTGTATCGGTTCTGTCTTGTTTGATAACAGGAGTAGCGTTAATGAGCCTATATCTAAAAGAAACAAGTAAGTTATTGGAAAGTGCTAGGAGAAATTTAGAAATAATGGAGCAAAAAAAATGAATCTAATAGGATTATTTGTTGTTGTGGTAATTTCAAATTGCACAGGAGTAATCTTTGGAATTGCGAGTATATACAGTGCAGATAAAGATGTAAAAGAGATCAGGGATAACATCAAAAATATTAGAAAAAAAAGTATGTATTAATCAATACACACTTTTAAAAAACTATTACCCAATTGTGTTAGATATGCTGAACATTTAACAATCTTATATTCATTGGTTATTAATGTTTTTTCTAATTCAGGATTGACTTTCAAAGATTTAGTATCATCTTCATCGTCATCATAATCTGTTGTTGTTTCATAGAATACTAGATTTTTTGTAAATTGATAGCTACTTATATCAAGTATACCAAGTCTTTTTAAATTGGTTAAAGACAATGCAATTTGTTCTATTCCAAATTCCTTTGTCAATTCGCAGTTTAAAATAGGATAATCGCTTTTTTCTTTAATAGCGGTAATCACTTCAAATTTAGATTGGTTGTCATGAAGGTACATGAGCACTCTACAATCAACAGGAGATAATTGCTTAATAATCTCTATAAATCCTGGATGTAAATGTTTTGTTTTATCTTTATCAAATGATGAAGCTATTAATTTGGCAAATAATTCTCTTAGAGTTTCTTCATGTATGTAAAGGAAAGAAGTACTCATGGCTGGAAAAACAATTGATGGATTTGGTACTTGTAAATTGTTTTCGGCAACTTTAGAAATATTTGCATTGATAGATTTCCTATACTCTTGTTCGTACAGTTCATCCTTAATTTTAGCTCTAATTTTCCATTTACGATAAGGTGTACTAAATTCTTTAGCAACATTAAAAATTTCAGTCACTAGAGTAATAGCACTTACAGTTGTTGTGATTAATTGAGTATCCATTATTTTTCGCCTCACTTTCTAATTAAATTTCGATATTGCTGTACCGATAACTTAATTATAAAGAAAGAGATGAAGGATGTCGAAAAAATTAAAAAAATTACTGATCATCCAGGAATCAATCTCTAGCAAAGCCTATTTTATTAGATTCCTAAAGTTGATGATCATAGAAACACCAAATTAATAACAAATTTCTTATTAATACAATACGTGAAGTTTTCATTTTGTAATAGAGGTTGGTTCCTTGGTGGTCAGTAGTAGGAAGGAGAAAAAAGTTATGACTAAAGTAGAACAAGTTGAAGTTATCAAAAAGAAAATTAAATTTGAAAAGGATTTCCTTGATGAACAAATCCAAAAAAGAAATGAAGCAAGAAAAGAATTTGAAGATTGTTTAATTGAAGAATGTCAAGAAAAACAATCGAATCTTGATACATGCTATGGCGCTGTAAATAACCAAAACATGTATTTATGTGGTGTTCTTGCTACTGCCTATGAATTAAAACTTATTTCAAAAGACGAATATGACAAATTGCGTAAACAAGTATTTGATGAAGTTTTTAATTAGAAAGGATAAGTAGTTATGGAATGGATTTTATATATTTCAATTTTGCTTAATGTTGTACTGATTATCAGTTGTGTGGTTTTAAAAGAAAGTCGTGATTGGTATGAAAAATCATGGCGGGAATTAGCAAGAACTATTAGCAAAGCAAAAAGGAGGGGTAAGTTATGACATCTAAAGGTATAGCAGCAGTTATTACAGTTTCTTGTTTTGTTGGGAATTGTTTAGCAATTTTGGTTAGAGCTTTATGAAAGGAGGGATAAATCATGGATGAAAATAACATTTCAGTTGAAGAAGTCATGAAGATTACTCACAAGAGTAGAGAGTTCATAATCAATGCAATTCAACAAGGATGTTTTCCTGGAAGTGTTGCAATATCTGGTACTAGAAGAAACGTACACATTCCAAGAAAAGCATTTGAGGACTACATGAATAAGTTCAGCAGAAGTCCTAGTGAGCAATTGATTATTGCATTGCTTAATTCTTTAAATGAAAAAAGCACTCGTCATCAAAAGACAAGTGCACAACACGCAAACAAATTATAAACAAATTCGGGAGGAATTGCAAATATGAAATTAACACAAAAAGCATGGGTTACATTGTTTGGTGCTTGTGTAGCAAGTTTAATCTTTGCAGGAACTGGTTATGCTCAAGCTAAATCAGTAGAAGCAAAGTATGAAGAACAAAGTAAACAAATTGAGTTGTACAAGGATGAACTCAATGATATGCAAGGTCAGCTTCAAGAATATACAAAGTACAAAGCAATGTATGAATGTATGGCGGTTGAAAAAGACCAACTTCAAAAACAAGTAGATGAATTATCAAAATGAAAAGCACTAGGTCAGTTTACAATTACATATTACTGGCCAGGTGAGGACAAGTATGGAAGTTTGACATCAACAGGTGTAATCGCTCAAGAAGGTAAGACGATTGCTGTTGATCCTGAAATCATTCCATATGGTTCGATTATAAAAATCAATGGAAATGAATATCTTGCGGAAGATTGCGGTGGTGCAATCAAAGGCAACAGAATAGATATTTTTGTTGAAAATCCAACGATTAAAAAATACAACGTAGAAGTATATATTAGGAGAAATAATTATGAATAAAAAAAGTATGGAAGAATTTGTTAAAGAAAACGGAACATATGACGAAAAAGAAGATTCTTATTTTTTTTCATGTAGTCAAGCTGATGTAGTAAAAGAAGATATTGATTTATCACATGAAGCTTTTGGAATGAAAGTTATCATAACAAAGAACGGTTTTGGAATTAATGCGTACTTTGTTGAAGATGAACTAGCAAGAGCTGCTGAAAGTCTAAAAATATCTGTAAAGGATATTATGGAATTTGGTGATTCGGCTGTTCAACTAGTTCAAGAAGAACTAAAAAAACTACGAAGAAAAGCGGAGTTTGTATCTTCTGTGGGTCTTGCTACAAAAGCAAGTGACATGTATTCAAGAGGATGTTCAATGGAAGAAATTCATGATTTTATCATAGAAAATATGCCTGGAGAACTTCCAAAAGAAGCTCATGAAGAGCTTAAATCTATTTTGTCACAGTTTTTTTAAATAACAAGCATTATTGCTTGTTAGCAAATACAAAGGATTCCTCTATAAACATTGTATGTATATTTAAAATCACCATCCCTTTGTGTTTGCTAAGAGGTAATAATAAGCCTCTAGGCACCGTTTTTATTCATGTGATACTTCCCTGTAACATTATGAATAAAAAAACACAAACATTTAAAGAAGAGCAAGTGACATAAAAAAAGTATTTCTAGCGTTTTTTACTCAACGGTGCCTTATTTTTCAATAAAGGGGTGATTTATACAGATAAGATAAGTTAATAAAAAGAAGACAACAAATAAATGTCGTCTTCTAAATTCAGTTTCAAACAAATTATAGCAGTAAAAATATTAAATGAAAAGAGGAAGAAAAATGTTAGCAAAAGCAATCGAAAAAATTCAAGAATTAACAAACGCCCAAGAAAATTGTAAGGTAGAAGAATGCAATATTTTTGGCGAAAGATATATCCATCAAGGAGAAAGACTTACTCGCTTTACAGTGCCAGAGATTGAACCTGTACAAGTTAAAAGCCTTACAGCGCTTAAAGAAATGATCAAAAACTTCATTGAAAATGATAGTACAGCAATTAATGTTCATTTGCCAGTAATTATAACCGCTAGAGGAAATAATATCAGAGTATACACTTCTATAGATAATACATATGGAAGACAATTAATTTTCGAAGCGAATCCAATTGTTCCAAAGGCTATTTTGAACAGATTCATTCCTGCTGAACAAATGATCATTAACGTTAATACTTGTTTCGTACAAGACAAAAACACTGATAATTTTATTCAAAGCATATCTAAACTATATAAAGTGAGCAAGGTTGAAGCGGTTGATAATGGAATTGGAGCACAATTGAAAGTAACTGAAGGAGTTAATACAAACGAAGCTGTTACAATCAATCCAATTGTTGCGTTAACGCCTATTGGAACTTATCCAGAAATTAATCAAATCAGAAGAAAGTTTAATTTAAGAGTTAGCCATGATGGAGAGGTAGCTCTAATGGTGTGTGATGAAGGGATTTTTGAAAGAAAAGTTCAAGATGGATTAAAAGATTACTTTAAATTTGCTCTTGATAAAGAAATTGAAAGAAAAGATGTAATTCTTGCTTTATAGGTGACCACTATGAATAGAAGCAGATCTATATTGGATATTGAGGGTGGAAATATCATTCGTCAAATTGATAATGCGCTTGAACAAGTGATGTTCAATATCAATGACGAAAGTACTGACTTCAAAGCAAGAGAAATCAAGGTAAGCATTAGAATCACACCAAACAAAAAAAGAAATGAATTAACAGTAGGATACAAGGTTGTACCAAAGCTTTCGCCAAAATTAAATGAACCTATTACATTGATAAATACAAAAGAATTTGAACCTGCAACAGGTGAATTCTTAGGTTCAAAACTTTCAGAACTAGGCGGTGTCGTTACAGGACAAATAAACCTTGATGGTGAAGTTGCTCCAGAACTTCCACCAATTGTTGTTGGTTCAAGGTTGCAAGAAAAAAGAGAAGTAGTAAATGCAAATAATAAGTTTCAAGGGGCTATAGAATAGCTCCTAAAAAAGGAGTTGTTTTATATGGGAAACATTCAAAAAAAAGATGGGTTTATATTTTATAAAAGCTTTTATGATTCAATCAATGCGCTTGATGAATCAATGCAGCTTGAGGTTTATAAGGCACTTGCCGAGTATGGTTTGACTGGTGAAATGGGAGATGATCTATCACCAATAGCAAAGGCTCTTTTAACGGCTATGATTCCAACAATTGATAACGCAAATAAACGTTATGTTGCAAGTGTCGAAAACGGGAAAAAAGGTGGACGACCTAAGAAAAATAAAGAGGTTGTTCAAGAAATAAAAGAAAACCTAGAAAAACCTAAACAAAACCTAAATAAACCTAGCCGTAACCTAAAAGAACCTAACCCTAACCCCTATGTATCTGTATCAGTATCTGTATCTGATACAGATACATTGATAAAAGATAAAAAGATAAAAGAGAAAGATAAAACTGAGGAGCAGGCTCCTCGTTTAAATTACATTACTGAATGTCTTTTAAAAAAAGATTTAATCTTAGAGAATGAAGTGAGTTTTGTTGATGACCTTGTAAATACGTATCAGCAATCTTTTAACGGCATTGATATCAATTGCAAATGTGAGTACATTTTGAAAAAAATGAAAACTAAACATTTAAAAAATCGGATGAATTATTTTAAAAGCGTATTTGAAAAGAATATTTATCAGGATTTTCAAAAAGAAAGCAACTATGTAGAACCAGTTGAGAAAATACCGATTGATGATGAAGCACTTTCTATGCTTGAAAAGTACGATTAGGAGGAAAAGAGCATATGATTGTTCAGGTTGTACAGGAAAGCCCCCAAGAAAAAATTAGAATTGGTGGGACAAAGGATTGTAACAATGAGTTTATTCTTTTATCAGCAATTTCTTTGCTTGTGTATGTTTCTAAAAAAGAAAATTTAGGAGTAGACGAATTGTTGGACAATTGTCATTTAAAAATCAAAGAAATGAAAGTAAAAAATTTATAAAGTAATAAAAATGTAAAAATATTCAAATGTGAGGAGAATGAACATGGCGAAAAGAAGAGTAAAAACGTTCAAAGGTCAAAAAGAAACATTGCCAATCAAAGATAAGAGATTATTGAATTCTTTTATGAATAATCTTCTTTTAAAAAGAGATCTTGCGACAACTGATGTAAAAAGATATCAAGCTGATCGTAATTATATGATTGCTTTATTAGGCTTCAATACTGCTTTTAGAGCAAATGATCTTTTACAGTTAAGAGTTATTGATGTAAAAAAAGGCTATGTTCATATCAAAGAGCTAAAAACAGGTAAAATGCAACATTATCGTATGGATAAAAGGCTTCATAAAGATGTTTTAGATTACATTGAAAGAAATCATCTAGCTGATCATGACTATCTTTTCAAAGGTCAAAAGAAAAAGCAATCAGGTATTTCTTATGTATTGCCTTTGACACGTGAAATGGGCTACAAGATCATGAAGCAAAATGCAGATGAGGTCGGTGTTGTTTCTACTTTTGGAATGCATTCCCTTAGAAAAACGTTTGGATATTTTTATATTAAAAATGGTGGCAATGTCATTACTCTTATGAAAATGTACAATCATGATGAACCAGCAACAACACTTAGATATGTATGTTGGGAAAATGATGATGCAGAAAAAGAAAGAAGCAGAGTATACATTGCTGCTACAAAATAGAAATGAGGTGGAACAATGACAAGAAACAAATTAACGGATATGCACAATATCTTGATGGAGCAATTAGAAAGACTGAATGATGATGATCTTACGGATGAAGAACTTCAAGCCGAAATTAAAAGAAGCAGAGCAATGGCAGATATAAGTGCTCAAATTGTTGATAATGCCAGAGTTCACATTGAAGCCGCTCAATTTCAAGCTGATTACAACAGGGAAACTCCCGTGCTTCCAAAAATGTTAGGTATTGAAGTCAAAAAATGAGCATGAGATATACGCAGGAAATGCGAGATTACATTCTTGAAATTGCTCCTGGTCGGTTGAATTCCGAAGTAGCAGATATGTTCAATAAGAAATTTGGAACGAATTTGAGTGCTAAAACTATGAAAAGCTACAAGGATAATCACAAAATTATTTCTGGGATTTCTAAAGTCGATTATTCTAGAATCAAACGTAAAAAGCTTTTGAACAATGAACAGGTCGAATATCTAAAAAAGATTTATCAAGGCATCAGCAATAGAGAGTGTACAAGACTGATGAATGAAAAATTCAATACTTCTTTTTCATGTCAGCAAATAAAGGCACAAAAAAGAAATCTTCATTTAATTTCAGGGCTTACGGGAAGATTTGAAAAAGGATCTAGACCAGCCAATCCGATTCAAAAAGGAGAACATCTTTCGGTTGAAACTGAATTTCAAAAAGGACATACTCCCAAAAACTGGGTACCTGTTGGCGCTGAAAGAAAAAGGTCGGATGGATATATTTATGTCAAAGTATCTGATGAAAGAGGTGTCAAATATTCTCACTTGATCAATTGGAAGCCAAAACATATTTTGTTATGGGAAAAGGAATATGGACCCATTCCAGAAGGTAAATCACTGTTGTTTTTAGATGGAAACAAAGAAAATGTAACACTTGACAATCTTGCTTTGATTACAAAAGCACAAAGACTGATCATGTGTAATAAGAAACTGATTTATGATGATCCCAAACTTACAAAAGAGGGAATATTGATTGCTCAAACATTAGAAGCTACTTACAAGAAGCAAAATGAGTTGAAAGAAAAAAGGAGTAAAATACATGGAAATAAAAAATCAATTAAAAGAAATGTTTCAAATGCAAAAATCATTAAATGAAAATATTTTAAAAGAATTCGGTGAACTAAGCATGACTTCTGATAAATTACAAATGGCAATTACGGATGAATTAGGAGAGTTAACTCATGAATTGAAAGGTAGATGGTGCTGGTGGAAAAAGAGCCAAAAACCTGTAGATAGAAAAAGGGTATTAGAGGAATTAGTGGATGTTTATCACTTTGTAATGACCTGGGAATTAAGATACGGACCTGTAGCTGGAGATATTAATGGAATATTAGAATACTATAAAGATGCAATTAATGAATATGAAATAGATATCAGTGCTTTAGAACTTCATAAACTGATTTGCATAGTAATATTCAGAAAAAATAAATTAATGAATTTATTAGTTTTAAGTAGAAGATTAAATTTCACATTTGATGAAATCTATCAAGAATACCTTAGAAAGAACAAAATCAATTATGAAAGACTTAAAAATGGGTATTGATTATGACTGATAAAGAATGGGTTGAACTATGCAATGAACGTCATATAAAAGTTATTGATTTTGACTATAGAAACTGTACAAGAGATGAAGCTATTGCTGCTTTAGATTTATTAGAAGAAGCACATTCTATAGCATTTCCAAATCTTTATGACGAAGATAATAAGCAACACATTATGAGTTGAAAAAAAGAAAGAGGAAGTGAGAATAAATGACAATTAGAGAATATTTTGAAAGAGAAAAACATCCTGTTGAAAAATATTTAATTCAAAGAGCAGGAAAAGCAACAATAGTTGTACCAGAAGTGGAAAAAAACAATCTAAACAATCTAGGTGGTAATCTATTAGATTGTGAAATAAAATCAGTTTCATTAGATTCAATAAATGAGTGTGATGAAGCAACGATTACTATCCGTATTTAAAAAAGAGGTAACAAATGAAACATCCAAAAAGAATTAATTTAGCAATGAAGAAGTTGATTACTGCTAATGGATTGAATCCTAAAGATTATTGGTTTCTAAAAAATACGATAGATTCTTTAGTGATAATTCATAAAGAGACAAGCAAAGTAATCACATTGAAAAAGTGTAAAAAATAGTGTGTTTTACGATATTCAATGTCCAAGGTTAAATTTTTAAGAGTAACAATCCACAAAAGTGTTGATAAATCAATAGAAAGCATGGAGTTTCAAGAATATAAAAAATTTAACACTTTTAGGGGTTATAAGTAATTTATTAAGTTATGTTTAGTGTAAAAAATTCTGCAAAACAGAAAAAAATATTGTACTTTTAAGAAATACATGGAATGGCTGAGTATAACGAACATCTTTAGCATGATTAAAAGAACTAAAAACACAAGGAGGATAACAAATGCATTTAACAATACACACATTACCAATTATTCGAAATGAAATTCGTACGTATAAGAGTCTAATCAAAGAACGTGACAAATTAATCAACGATTATGAAGCACCTCTTAAAACACTTAGAAATAAACTTTTAGAGGTTGAAGAAAAATTGGAACTTATTAAGTCTCCTGGTAAAGGTGATGGATTAGGTGGTTTTGTTCAAGATAGTGCTGACAAGTATAACTACTTGATTGATAAAAAGGATCAATTGAAAAAATCAATTGTTGATTATATTCAGTCAAATGAAAAAGATTACTTAGAAGATCTAAAACATTGGGATGTACGTATTGCTACTGTTGAATATTATCTTAACAAGATGGATGCACTTGATAGAAAATTCATAGAGGACTTCTATTATAATCTTTCAAAGACTCAATGCTTACAACGTTACAATATTGTTAATAATAAAAGTCTTTATCGAAAAGCCGACAATATATTATTGAATTTACTAAAAAAAGATTAAAAAATTGCTTCTATGTGGAAGATTCCCCCTTTATTTGGTGCTATTATGTTATTGTGAAGTTTTCAAAAAGATGACATCCACAATGTCAACGCTTTGTCTTGAATTCATTTATGATTGATTTGTTGTCAATTGAAGTATTATGAAAAGCTCTTGTTTCAGGAGCTTTTTGTTTTGTTTAAAAATGGAGGTATAACTATGGCAGTCAAAAGATTAGACAGAGATGGAGCACATAGAAAGCAATTTGAAAACAACAAGAAAAGAATATATGCTACTCAAACTATATGCGGGATTTGTGGAAAGCCAGTAGATTTTAGTTATAAATATCCACATCCGTTGTCACCATGTATTGACCACATCATACCAGTAGCAAAAGGTGGACATCCAAGTGATTTAGATAACCTACAATTGGCTCATATGACATGCAATAGACAAAAGAGTGACAAAATCTTTGCTAATAACGCAATAAAAACCGAAAAAGTCA
>OLQJ01000101.1_pt1 | contig 74156 bp, 58 predicted proteins | sample 1673231 | NCBI WGS metagenome assembly OLQJ01 (sample SAMEA3136769, study PRJEB25190) | human gut metagenome | biome: human gut; feature: human-associated habitat; material: faeces | place: Austria | collected 2013
CACGAGCGGGGGCTCCTGTCGTTTCCGTGCCCTCGGATTGGGTCATAGTGTCTGTCGTGTGCTCAGCCTGCGTCGTTACCATGGTCCATTAGGGACGGAGGAAAACAGATCATTTTCCTTGACTCGCGGAACTAGATCACGATTCCGCAGCAATGATCGATTTCGTGCTGGATGATCTCGGCGGTGTAGCCCGAGAAGTTTTTGATGCGGTGGACAAAGTTCTCATCCAAATACTCAACCTTAATGCGGCGATAGCGGGTGCATGGACGCTCGCCGATCAGCGAGAGACATCCTTCGCTCGTCTGATAGGCATTGACCTGCTCAAGAATTTGAGGGTTGTACATCAGGAGCGTCCTGTTGCCGTCCTTTACGCAGATGATGCGTTTGCGCACGCCGATCATGTTGGCGGCGAGGCCCACGCACTCGTGCTCATGCTCGTGGAGCGTATCCAGGAGATCCTGCCCGGTCGCGGCATCGTCGGGTCCCGCGTCTTCGGAAGGCAGACGCAAAAAGAACTCGGATTTCATGATGGGCTTAATCATGGCGGGCTCCTCATGTCTCATGCTTTCGTGGACTTTTAATAATAGCGCGGAAGGAAAGCTGCGCGTTCGCGTTACAATTTTTCGACGTTGGACCATGTTGCCAGACTCGTCGTGTACGGCGTCTGGCGTAAGTCTAGGGCTCATTTTCGCCCTGGACTGTTCCTCTGGGGCGATGCGACTGTCGTTCCAAGAGGAAGGAAATGCATGGGGAGCAAATCTCAGCAACAAATTCAAGTAACACCATCGGCCACAGCGGCGATTCTCGTCGTAATGTATGTTGCAGCCTTTGTCGCTGCGTTTAACGAGAACATCATTAACGTGGCGTTGCGCGACATTATGGCGGCCTTTTCGGTGAGTGCCACCACGGCGCAGTGGCTCGTTTCGGGCTACATGATCGTGACGTCGATCTTTACAGCCATCATGGCCTTCCTGTCCGGCCGTTTCTCGACGCGCAAGCTGCTGTTTTTCGCATGCGGATGCATGGTCGCCGGCGAAGTCCTGTGCCTGTTCGCTCCGTCGTTTAGCGTTTTGCTGCCAAGCCGTATTTTGCAGGCTGCGGGATCGGGCATCTTGTTCCCGCTCATGATGAACGTGGTGCTGTCTTGCGCCCCGCGCGAGAAGCTTGGTCTGTATCTGAGCCTGGGCGGTGCCTGCATTACGCTAGGGCCGGCGTTTGGACCCGTGATCAGCGGTCTTATGTGCACGTTGTTTGGCTGGAGGGCGGTGTTCGTAGTACCGCTGGTGGGCGGCATTGTGGTCGCTGCGGCGGGCGTAAAGCATGTTCAGAATGTCGGAGAGCGCTCGAACACCACGCTTGATATTCTGTCGGTTGTTTTGCTCGCCGCCGGCATTACGGCATTTGTGTATTCCGTAGGCGAGTTCTCGACCAATCTGATTGCCGGTATCGTGACGCTTTTCGCCGCCATTGTGCTGCTCGGCCTGTTTGCGGCCCGCCAGCTCAAGCTCGAGCATCCGGTGCTTAACGTGCGTCCCATGGCGAGCGTTCGTTTTTGGCCTGCGTGTCTGCTTGTGGTGGTGTCGATGATGACGACGTTCTCGATGAGCGTTTTGTTGCCGCTCTATTTTGAGGGCGCATACGGCATGACCGCACTTGCTGCGGGCTTGCTCATTTTGCCGGCGATTGCCTGCAACGCCGTGACCTCGATTGTGGGCGGACGCGTGACGGACGCCCGTGGCGCATGGCCGCTGCTGCCGGTCGGCTTTGCCCTGATTGCCGTGGGGCAGACTGCCATCTCGATGACGGCGGCAAGCATGAACATCGGCGTCGTCGTGGCGCTGACCGTTGTGGTGTATGCCGGAGTTGGTTTGGTGCTGAGCCCCTCGCAAACGGCCGGCTTGGAGACGCTGCCCGCCGCCGAGCATCCTCACGGAACGGCATTGCTCAACACGTGGAACATGATTGCCGCATCGTTTGGCCCGTCGCTGTTTATCGGCCTGCTCTCGAGTTCTGCGGCGACTGCCGGCACCGCTGGCGCTGCGACCGACGTTGCCCAGGCGATTGGATTTGCAGCTGCCGTGCGTGTGGCGGCTGTAATTGCCGTGGTTGGGTTCGCGACGTCGCTGGTGTACGCTCGTCGCGAGTCGCACATGTCGCATTAATGTGTGCACATAGATTCTGCAGCTAGATTGGATGGCGACACCATAAACTAATGGACGTTTTGCCGAGAGGCATGAATGTTTAAAGCGCAAAGAGTGCGCGACGGGCCCCGCGAATGGGGCGATGATGCCCGAGAGGGCCAAGAAGGAGTCTCATGTCCGAGAACGAAGAGATCATGAACGAGACCGAGAACGAGACCATGGCTGCCGAGGTTGAGGCAGTCGAGACCGTGGAGACCGAAGCTGCCGAGGTTGAGGCTGCTGACGAGGTTTCCGCCGAGGAGGAGGCCGAGGTTGTCGAGGCCGCCGTTGATTACGATGACGAAGAGCTGATGGACAAGATGCAGAAGGCCGCCCGCCTGCTGCGTAGCCGTCGCTTTGCTATTTCCAAGGAGGAGGAGGCCAAGGCCGAGCGTATGGCGAACATCGAGCGCGCCATCAAGCTTCTTGACCTCAAGCCCAAGATGGAGCAGAAGGAAATGTCCGACCTGCTGGGCATGCGCCTTCGTGAGCTCGATGGTCTGATGGCCGAGGCCGAGGCTGCCGATCTGGTCGGCCGCATCGACGACGCCGAGGGCGATATGCGCAAGATCGTCGTCTTCGCTGCCGAGGATGCCGCTGAGGGCCTGGTCGAGCTTGCCAACAAGAAGGAGAAGCTCCTGCCCGAGCTTTCTTACGAGGAGGCCACCGAGCTGATGGCCGCTCTCGATAAGGTTATCGCTCCGCTCGTCGCCATGGGCCTGGACGAGGACCGCGGTCCTCGCGGCGGCCGTGACGATCGCGGTGGCCGCGGCGGCGACCGTGGCGGTCGCGGCGGCTTTGGCGATCGCGGTGGCCGCGGCGGCGACCGTGGCGGTCGCGGCGGCGATCGCGGTGGCCGTGGCGGCTTTGGTGACCGTGGCGGCGACCGCGGCGGTCGCGGCGGCTTTGGCGGCAACCGTGGTGGCTATGGCGACCGCGGCGGCAACCGTGGCGGCTTTGGCGGCAACCGTGGTAACGACCGCGGCGGTCGCGGTGGCGATCGTGGCGGCCGCAACGGCGGCGGCTTCCGCGGCAACCGTTTTTAGGGGTTACGCGGTTCTACGAACCGCGTAACTAGTTGACGCTGCGCGGGCCGCATTTGGACAATCTGACGTTCAACTTCAAGGGCGCGACCAGAAGGTCAGCGCCCTTTCGTTTCACGTCACCTTGCCTCAAATGCGACCCGCTCGCTGACTTATGCTCAACCTATGGCGTCATCTCGCCCCAAAAGGGCCTCCCTCGCTCTGGCGGGTTTTCGCTGTCGGTACCAAAACATCGGCGTCGCCTTGATTCAAACTTGCCAAAAGGTAGTCATTGGGGACGTTCTTAAATGACTAGTCGTTGGGGACGTTCTTGTTTGACTAGTCGTTTAAGAACGTCCCCAACGACTACATAGCATGAGAGTGGACAATCTCCCGGTTTGAGTCTGCATTCAAGCTCAAAGTGGGAGATTGTCCATTCTCGTTTCGTTTGTTGATTTCGATGCCTACATTTGTAGGAACAGTTCGTGGAGGCGGGTGTCGTCGTCGAGCTCGGGGTGGAAGGTTACGCCGAGCTGGTTGCCCTGGCGCGCGGCGACGATACGGCCGTCGACTTTCGCTAAGGCCTTTGCGTCGCCGTGGACCTCGACGATGCGGGGCGCGCGGATAAACGTCAGCGGCACTTCACCGTCGATGCCGGCTACCTGTCCCTTGGTTCGAAAGCTGCCGAGCTGCCTGCCGTAGGCATTGCGCTCGACAAGCGCATCCATGGTTGCCAAACGGGGCGTGCCCTTATCGTCATGGGCGGCAAGGTCGTGAGCCAGCAGAATCAGGCCGGCGCAGGTGCCCAGGACGGGCATGCCTTCAGCGATACGGGCACGAAGCTCCTCGAGCATGCCCAACTCATCAAGCAGCTTCCCTTGAACGGTAGACTCGCCGCCGGGAAGTACCAGACGGTCAAAGTCCTGCTTCAAATCAGCCGCCTGCCTCAGCTCAATACAGTGTGCGCCCAGCTCGGACAGCCTCGCCTCGTGCTCGGCAAAAGCACCTTGGACCGCCAGCACGGCGACCGTTTGGTCTGCATAATCGCTCATGTGCGATCCTTTCTGTCGGACTAGCGTCCGCGCTCCTCCATGATGATCTCGATCTCGTCGGCGTTGATGCCGACCATGGCCTCGCCCAGGTCCTCCGAAAGCTCGGCAATGAGCTTGGCATCGGTGAAGTTTGCCACGGCCTTGACGATGGCGGCGGCGCGCTTGGCCGGGTCGCCGCTCTTAAAGATGCCCGAGCCGACAAAGACGCCCTCGGCGCCCAGCTGCATCATCAGCGCAGCGTCGGCGGGGGTCGCTACGCCGCCGGCGGCAAAGTTCACGACGGGAAGCTTTCCCGTGGCATGGACCTCGCGCACCAGCTCGACCGGAACCTGCAGTTGCTTGGCTGCCTCAAAGAGCTCGTCATCGCGAAGGGCAATAACGTCGCGGATCTGATTTTGGATCTTGCGCATGTGACGCACAGCCTGAACGACGTCGCCCGTGCCCGGCTCGCCCTTGGTGCGAATCATCGTGGCGCCCTCGGCAACACGGCGCAGCGCCTCGCCCAGGTCGCGGGCACCGCAGACAAACGGGACGTCAAACTGGGTTTTGTCGATGTGGTAGACATCGTCGGCGGGGGAGAGAACCTCGGACTCATCGATGTAGTCGATATCGATGGCCTGAAGGACCTGCGCCTCGACGATGTGACCGATGCGGCACTTGGCCATGACGGGGATGGAGACGGCCTCTTGGATGCCCTTGATCATCTTGGGGTCGCTCATGCGCGAGACGCCGCCTGCGGCACGGATGTCGGCCGGGATGCGCTCGAGTGCCATGACGGCGCAGGCGCCCGCCTCCTCGGCGATGCGTGCCTGCTCGGGCGTGGTGACGTCCATGATGACGCCGCCCTTGAGCATCTGCGCGAGCTCGCGATTGAGTTTGACGCGATCGGCCTTGCTGGTCTGTTCTGCCATGGTTGCTCCCTTGGTTGGCATGTGCATTGCTTGACGGAACATCCTATCGGGGAGCTGGGTATGGCGAAATACTCAGATTTCGAGATAATGACAAGGTCAGACTAATACCAGATTGAATGACTTAATAAGGTCAGGTGATAGGCTCATGCTTGACTACAATTTGGAAAAACGCGGCGGAGCATCGCTCTATGAGTATGTTTACCAGCAAATTCGAGATGATATCGTTGCTGGACGCATTGCGGCGGGGGAGCATTTGCCGTCTAAGCGCGCCTTTGCCAGTCATCTGGGAATCAGTGTCATTACCATCGAGAATGCATATAGCCAGTTACTTGCCGAGGGCTATATTTGCTCAAAGCCGCGTCGTGGCTACTACGCTTGTGAGCTTCCGGATGCACCGGTTTTGCCTTTGGCTACGGGGAACATCGACCGAGATGCCGTCTCTGTGGGCCCCAGCGCGCATGATGTCAACGGACAGGTCGAGCGATTCGATGCACTTTCTCCTTCCGCTTTGGAGGCGGCGCGGCTTTGGCAAAGCGCACTGCGGGCGACGCTGGCATCCGAAGATGAGCGCGAAATCTTCTCACCCGCACCGGCACAGGGCACCGCTCGGCTACGACGCGCAATCGCTCACCACCTGCGCGGGACAAGGGGTATGAATGTCGACCCCAACAACATTGTTATCGGTGCGGGCGCCCAGCTGCTCGATACCATGTTGGTTCAGCTGCTTGGAGCCGACAGGGTGTATGCCGTTGAGGACCCGGGCTATTTGCGCCTGACGCGCATCTATCAGGCTATGGGCTGCAAAGTTCGACATATCCCGTTGGATGATGAGGGCGTGGACTTGAGCACTCTGCAGAAAAGCGGGACCGATGTCCTTCACCTGATGCCGTCCCATCAGTATCCGACCGGCCTTGTGACGAGCATTGCGCGTCGCTACGCGCTGCTCAGCTGGGCAGCCGAGCAGCCGGGCCGGTATCTCATCGAAGACGACTTCGATTGTGAGTTTCGCCTTGCCGGCAAGCCGATTCCCGCGCTCGCGTCAATCGACGCCGCCCAGTCGGTTATCTATACCAACACTTTTTCGAAGAGCCTTTCATCGGCGTTGCGTCTAGCGTACATGGTGTTGCCCGATGAGCTGATGGAGCGGTTTAGGCACAACCTTGGTTTTTACGCCTCATCGGTGAGCTCTGTTGACCAGGTCGCTTTGGCTCGTTTGCTGGAATCGGGTGATTACGAGCGACATGTGAACCGCGTGCGCGTGCGCGCTCGCGAGGCGCGCGATGGCCTGGCGGCGCTTGTACGGAAAGCGTTCCCGGCAGGGGAGGTCTCGATTGAGCATGCAGACGCGGGCCTTTACTGCACCGTGGCTGCAGAGCGCGGAGCGGGTGGAAGCTCTTTTGTGCGGGCCCTCACGCGCTCGGGTATCCCGTTCGTCGATGTCAGTGACTGCTATTGGTGTGCCGATGGCGCATCTGTCCCTGAAAACTCAAGTCAAATTCTTGTTCAGTATGACGATTTGAGTCCAAAAGTGCTTAATACCTTGGAATTGCAGCTAATGGGAGCACTCTGCAACCTAAGTGAGTAGACCTTTGGAACTTTGGCGACCAGGCAGTTTTGTAACAAGCTATCTACCTGCGGTTTTGAAAAGCAGGATGACCGGCCTGCTCGGGATGTTAAAAAAGCCTACTCACTTGCCGCGCAAAGTTTCTGCATAAGAAAAAATGGGGTTTTCAACAGGGCTTCGTCCAGCTTTTGGCAAGCTTTTGGCCAGTTGGGGAGGGCTGTTGAAAACTTAACAGTCCGTTCGGTGCCATTTTTGGTGCGTTTGCCCCAATGTGAGACAGGCTGGGTTGAAATTCGTGTTTTCCTGTGCCTATGAAGGATTTACTTTGTGACATATCGGCCTTTAGATACTGGCGTTTGCCTCCTCAGGTCCGCGCTTTGTGTCCGCCGCTTCCACGGCCGGAAGAAGACCGGCAGCGATATGACCTCGCCCGTAACCCGACGGCTGCGGTTGCGCTCGGCTTTCCGTTGTATACATTGGTTCGGACGAGAAACAAACGGACTTGTCCTGCCAGCATTAGACAGCGGCTGTTTCTTGGTGAGCCCCCCAGGGAATCTGTGCTGGAAACGGAGCATGGATTTTTGATTACGTCTCCTCTACTGACGGCATTCATCATGTCGCGGCATCTGACGGATCTTCAGCTTCTTTTTGTGTTGGCGGAGATGTGCGGCCTGTTTGCGGTGTGTGCTCTGCCGGCGGCACTCGAGGCGGAGCTTTCACGTGCAATTGATTCGGGCGCGATTTCGACAACGTTCGGTTGGGTGCGCTGCCCGTCCGAGGACGGCGCCACTTCAAATTTATGGCGTCGAGACGCTTTGGTTTTGGGCAGAGACCTTGACCGTTTTTGTTCAGATGTTTGCGGGATGCGTTACGGCAATAGATTTATGGCGGTATCGCAACTCGTCCCATTGGGTGCCGCGTCGCCTTTTGAGGTCGAGGCGCATTTGTTGCTCGGGCTGCCGCGAGCCCTGGGAGGCGAAGGGTTTTGCGGTATAGAGCTCAATGTCGAAGTGGCGCTAAGCACAAGTGCTCGAGCGATTGTGGGAAAGTCCCGTGTATATATCGACCTACTACTTTCTACGCCGGACGGCAGGCGACAGGTGGCCATTGAATGTCAGGGAAAGGCCTCGCACGGACGAGTAGGGGATGGCTTGCGTGACGCAGACCGCATGACGGCGCTTCAGGCCATGGGCTACGATGTACTTCTCCTGACACACAGACAGATATCCGATGAGGATAGATTCCGCGCGATCGTTAAGGCCGTATGCAGGATGCTCGATGCTGAATATCGTGATAAAAGCTCAGATGAGCAAAGGGCTGAGACATTACTCCGGTCTGAACTATTCGTTGACTGGACAAAATTGGGAGTAATCGACGGGAAGATGCCCGTTAGACACAAAACAGCTCGATCGTGGACGGCTGCGGTTCTAAGTGAGTAGACTTTTGGCACTTTGGCGACCAGGCCGTTTGGTAACAAGTCATTTACCTGCGGCTTTATAAAGCAATATGGATGGTGTGCTCGGCAAGTTCCAAAAAGTCTACTCACTTAGTTTTTGACGAGCAACCGATGCCGAAGGCGGTCCTATTTCAGGGCGTTAATGAGTCCTCGAGACATAAAAAGGCCCGAACCATGCGGTCCGGGCCTTATCGAGCTAGAGATTGTCTCTCAGGCGGCTGGCTTAGCCAAAGTAGCGCTTGAGCAGGCCGGCGAAAGCCTTGCCGTGACGAGCCTCGTCGCGAGCCATCTCGTGGACGGTGTCGTGGATGGCATCGAGGCCAGCGGCCTTGGCGCGCTTGGCAAGATCAGTCTTGCCGGCGGTGGCGCCGTTCTCGGCCTCAACGCGCATCTCGAGGTTCTTCTTGGTGGAGTCGGTCACGACCTCGCCCAGGAGCTCAGCGAACTTGGCGGCGTGCTCGGCCTCCTCGTGGGCAGCCTTCTCCCAGTACAGGCCGATCTCGGGGTAGCCCTCGCGATGAGCGACGCGAGCCATGGCCAGGTACATACCGACCTCGGAGCACTCGCCCTCAAAGTTGGCGCGCAGGTCGGCAACGATGTCCTCGGAGACGCCCTCCATCTTGGCGACGCCCACGACGTGCTCGGCAGCCCACTCGAGCTGGCCCTCCTCCTGCTTCAGGAAACGAGAACCGGGAACGCCGCACTGGGGGCACTTAAAATCCTCGGGCAGCTGGTCGCCGTCGAACTCTTCCACATAACCGCAAACGGGGCAAACAAACTTCATGATTCGATCCTTTCGATCGATGGCGATTGCGCGCTCGTCCGGTCCCGTAAGGGCCCTCTCCGGACGTGCGTCTTTACGAGTTCTATTATCCATAAATGCAACCAAATGTGAAGCCTATTAGGAATGATTTTTAATAAATCAATTTTGAGATATGAAGATGTTGATTGATTAACGATTGGGAGGCCGTCTGCGATCTCTGCTGAGTACAATCGGTCGAGCAAATGTTGACCTATCAACAAATAAAGGAGTTTCCTTTATGCATCTAGCCCGTCGTGCCTGGTGCCGAACATATCAGACGGTTTTTCGCATTGCATTGCCGATCCTGCCCTATACCGAGCCGCGCATTCTGGAGCACGCTGAGGATGTGCCCACAGTGCTTCAAAAGCGTTCGATACAGCGGGTTCTTATCGTGACGGATCCCGGCATTGCCCGTCTGGGGCTCACGGCACCGCTCGAGACAGCGCTCGCGTCCAAGGGAATTGGCGTTGCGGCCTATGCCAAAACATCAGCGAACCCCACGGTCTCAAACGTGGAGGAAGCGGCGTCCCTGTATCGAGAGAGCGCCTGCCAGGCCATTATAGGATTTGGTGGCGGTTCGGCCATGGACTGCGCCAAGGGTGTGGGGGCGCGCATTGCGCAGCCAGACAAGCCCATCAACAAGATGCGTGGCCTATTGCGTGTCCACCGTCTCCTGCCGCTGCTTATTGCGGTTCCCACTACCGCCGGCACGGGAAGCGAAGTCACGCTCGCGGCGGTTATCACCGATAACGAGACGCACTATAAATACCCCATTAACGATTTTGTGCTCATCCCGCGTTTTGCGGTTCACGACCCCGAGTTTACGCGCGGGTTGCCCGCCTCCATTACGGGGCAGACGGGCATGGATGCCCTGACGCATGCCGTCGAGGCCTTTATCGGCCGTAGCACCACGCCCTATACGCGCAAGATGGCTCGACAGGCGGTGCAGCTCATCCGCGACAATTTGCTCGAGGCCTATGAGCATGGCGACGACATGCGCGCTCGCCGCAATATGCTTTCGGCGGCGTATAAGGCGGGCGTTGCGTTTACCCGCTCCTATGTCGGATATGTGCATGCCATCGCGCACAGTCTGGGCGGCCGATACGGAATTCCGCACGGTTTAGCCAACGCGATCATCCTGCCGCACATGCTTCGCGCTTATGGTGACGCCGCCGCCCCCAAGCTTGCCGATCTTGCTCGCATGGCGGGCATTGCGCCGGCTACCGCGCAGGACAGTCTTGCGGCCGAGGCCTTTATCGATTGGGTCGACCGCATGAACGAGGCCCTGGGAATCCCCAAATATGTCTCAGGTATTCGCCGCTCCGACATTCCCGAGATGGCGGCGCATGCCGATGCCGAGGCCAATCCCCTGTACCCCGTTCCGCTTTTGATGGACCGCTTGGAGCTCGAGCATATGTACGAGGTCGTCGCGGGTGGTATGTTTGAGGACGAGAACTAGGAGGGTCCATGAACACCGAGGAAATTGCGCGCATCGTCGGCGATCAGCGCACCTACTTTAAGACGCACGCTACGTTTGATGTCGATGTTCGACGTCGCGCGCTCGTGAGTTTACGCGATGCGGTACGGGCCCACGAGGCCGATATTGCCCATGCGCTCAAGACTGATTTGGGAAAGTCGCATGACGAGGCCTATATGTGCGAGATCGGCACGTCGCTTTCCGAGATTCGTCATCAGATTGCGCATGTGGCTCGATGGAGCCGTCCGCGCCTGCGTCCGTGTGACCTTGCCAACGCCGTGAGTGTGTGCAAAACGCAAGCCATGCCCTATGGCGTCACGCTCATTATGGCTCCATGGAACTACCCGTTTTTGCTAACACTCGAGCCGCTCGCCGGGGCCCTTGCCGCGGGCAATACCGTGGTCATCAAGCCGAGCGCCTATGCTCCGGCATCGAGCGCGGTGCTCAAGCAAATCTGTGAAAAGGCATTTGATCCGCGCCTGGTGACGGTTGTCGAGGGCGGACGCGCCGAGAACGAGGCGCTGCTCGATGAATGCTGGGACAAAATTTTCTTTACCGGTAGCGTTCCGGTCGGCAAGCTCGTCATGGAGCGCGCAAGTAAAAACCTTACGCCCGTGACGCTTGAGCTGGGCGGAAAGAGCCCCTGCATCGTGGATGCGACGGCAAACTTGAAGATTGCAGCACGGCGTATCGCCTTTGGTAAATGGCTCAACGTGGGGCAGACCTGCGTGGCGCCCGACTACCTGCTGGTCGATGCGCACGTGCACGACGAGCTGCTGGACCTTATCAAGGAGGAGGTCCGCCGTATGTTTGGCGAGCATCCGCTCGATAACGAGGACTACGGTCATATCGTCAACGCCAAGCATTTCGCGCGTGTGCGCGGGCTAATCGATCCCGATAAGGTCGTGCTTGGAGGTGCCGCGCGCGAGGCTTCGCTCAAGATCGAGCCGACGATTTTGGACGGCGTGGCCCCCGATGACGCCGTGATGCAGGAGGAGATTTTCGGCCCGATCTTACCGGTGCTGACGTTTGATGACCTGGATGAGGCCGAGACGTTTATCACGGATCGTCCGACGCCGCTGGCCCTGTATATCTTTAGCCAGGATCGCGCAGTTCAGCAGCGTTTTGTGTGTTACGTGCCCTTTGGTGGCGGCTGTGTCAACGACACGATTATGCATTTGGCCACGAGCCATATGGGCTTTGGCGGCATGGGCGCGAGCGGTATGGGGCAGTACCATGGACGTGAGAGCTTCGATACGTTTAGCCACAAGAAGAGCATCGTGAACAAGGCAACCTGGCTGGACGTGCCATTCCGCTATGCGCCTTACGCAAGCTGGAAGCACAAATTCGTGCGCATGTTTGTGCATTAGGAAATGGCAGGTAATACGAACAAGTGTTCCTATTACCTGCCATTTACGTTAGACTACTGCTATGGGGTGCGGATGGGCCAACTCCCTTTAGAAGGGAATTGGTATGAACGTAAGCGATGTTATTTCGTTACTGGCGTTGTTAATCGCGGCTATCGAACTCGGCCTGTTTATCGGCCGAATGAAATAGCCGCCCCCGCGTAAGCGAAGACGGCCACTTCTCACGATGAAAACGTGTATCGGAGTTGGCAAGACCCGCTGCAACGGGTGCCATCCGTACTCCTATCTTATCTGCAAGCGCTCTGTCTCGCAAGCGTTGCGAGACAGAGCGCTTGAAAGACGCAGGCAGGATGAATTTTTGTCCGCGCGAGTTCGTAGACTTCTCTGTAAGGTTAAACGCCGGGTATTCCGGCTGTTAGAGGAGTTGCCATGTACGAGCCTTCACGTGTTCTTTTGTCGTTTCATATTGCAGGATTTCAATATGCCGACGGCGCTTTGGTCCTAGGCGATCTTAAAGCGGGCGATAAACTGACGCTGTGCGCCGAGCGCGATAATCCCCATGATCCCGAGGCGGTTGCAATCTACTGCGGCAACACCAAGCTTGGCTATGTTCCGGGAAACGAGGTCGGCCCGCTGTCCTTGATGATGTATTACGGCCATGAGGACGTATTTGAGGCCCGCGTGCAGCAGGTCGCTCCCGAGCGCAGCCCGTGGCATCAGGTGCGCGTTGGGCTCTACGTGGTGGATGCTCGCTAATCGGTAAGGGAGACTGCCATGTTTGATGACGACGACCAGTTCGATCTGACAGACGGTCCGTTTGAGTGGGATATGCTACTCGATGACGATGAGTTGGAGCGGGATCGTAAGAAGCGGCAGGATAAGAATACCCAGGGTGACGCTTCGAAAAAGCAAGACAAGCGCCGCCGCGGACTGTTCGGCGGGTTCTTTGGATAACCGCCGCATCGCTGCGTCTGTATACTTAGCACGAGTTGAACACGTTGCGAAATGAGGACAGAGACGATGATGTGGTTTACCGCCGATCTGCACCTGGGCGATACGAATATCTTGCACGACATGGACCGGCCGTTTGGCTCGGTCGAGGAGATGAATCGCAAGGTCATCGATGCCATCAATGAGTGCGTGGCTGTGGATGACCGTCTCTACATTCTGGGTGACTTTACCTATCGTTTGCCCCTGGCGGAGGCGGTGCGCCTGCGCGAGCGTATTGCCTGCCAAAACGTGACGCTCATCCGTGGTAACCATGACGGCGATTGGGAAGATCCCGACGTGCCGCAAATTTGGGAAGACGTGCGTGATTATCTGGAGATTGCCCCCGGCTATGCCAAGGGCCATCGTCTGGTTATGAGCCACTACCCCATGCTTAGCTGGAATGGCAAGGCACGTGGCGCCATCATGCTGCACGGGCATATCCACAGCAGGGGAGACCGCACCAACGCGCGCAACCGCGACCGCGAGCGCCCTATCTTTCGCTACGATGTCGGTCTTGATGCCAACGAGTACAGGCCCGTAAGCCGAGACCAGATCTTGAGCTTCTTTGGGCTATAGGGCGCCCAAACCACCACAAAGGGGACAGGCACCTTTGTGGTGGTTCTGGCGCCGTTGCCATTATGGCGGCGGCGCCTTTTTTGTCCGTGCGGCGCGGTAGAGTGTAGGCGGTTGAAATTTGCGTCCATCGAGGAGCTGCTATGAACGAGATCAAGTGCCCGCATTGTGGCGAAGTTTTTAAGGTCGATGCGTCCGGCTATGCGGATATCGTCAAACAGGTGCGCGATGCCGAGTTCTCGCGCGACCTGGATGAGCGTGTGAAGGCAGTCCAGCGCGAGGGCGAGCAGGCGCTGGAACTTGAGCGCTCGCGTTCGACGGCCGCCTTGCAAGAGGCAGAGTCTCAGCGCAACGCTCAGCTTGTCGAGCAGAAGAACGCTGCGGCCCAGCAGCTGGCGCAAGAAGTCGCCAAGCGCGATGCCGAGCTTGCCGAGCTGCGCGCCAAGCTTGAGGGCGCTGCCACGGAGCGCGAGAGTGCAAGCCAGCGCGCGGCGGTTGAGGCCCGTGCGGATGCGCAGAAGGAAAACGCAGAGCTCCAGTGTGAGATTGACAACCTGCGCGCGCAGCTGGGACGCAAGGATGACGAAGCCAAACTTGCCGAGGCGGCGGCGCGCAATGCTGCTCAAAACGATCTGTCCGCCCGCGACGCTCAGATTGCTGAGCTACAGGCAAAGCTCTCCGCTGCGGACAAGGCCCAGGAGATGGCGCTTGCCGCTGCCACGGCAGAGTCGCAGCGTGAGCTCGATGCCGCTCGCAGCGAGGCCGAGCGCGCGCTTGCTGACTATCGCGCGAAGGTACAAGAGAAGTTTTCCGCCGCAAAGGCTCAGTCCGAGCAAGAGGCCGAGGGCCTGCGTGCCCAGCTGCGCGAACAGGAGCTGACGGCCAAAATGAACCTATCGGAGGCGGTCGCCGCGGCGGAGCGTGAGCGCGATGAGGCACGTGCCAAGCTCGCGAGCGAGCTGGCGGTGCGCGATTCTCGCGAGGAACAGGTCAAGGTGGCACACGAGCTCGAGCTCGCGCAGGCCAAGCGCGCGAGCGATGACCTGATTCGCTACAAGGACGAAGAGATTGAGCGCCTTAAGGATATGAAGGTCCGCCTGTCCACCAAGATGGTGGGCGAGTCACTCGAGCAGCACTGCGAGACCGAGTTTAACCGTCTGCGCATGACGGCGTTTCCTAACGCGTACTTCGAGAAAGATAACGATGCGTCCGAGGGTACCAAGGGCGACTTTATCTTCCGTGAGTGCGACGCGAGCGGCAACGAGGTCATTTCGATTATGTTCGAGATGAAAAACGAGAACGACGAGACTGCGACCAAGCACAAGAACGAGGACTTCTTTAAGAAGCTCGACCACGATCGTCGCCAGAAAGGCTGCGAGTATGCGGTGCTCTGCACCCTGCTGGAGCCCGAGAGCGAGCTCTATAACGCGGGTATCGTCGATGTGAGCTATCGCTACGAGAAGATGTACGTGATTCGCCCGCAGTTCTTTATTCCCATGATCACACTTCTTCGCAACGCCGCTATGGGTTCGCTGCGCTATAAGCAGGAACTGGCGGAGTACAAACAGCAGAATATCGACGTCACAAACTTCGAAGCCAAGATGGAAAAGTTCAAGAATGATTTCGGTCGCAACTACGAGATCGCGAGCCGCAAGTTCCAAACGGCGATCGATGAGATCGACAAGACGATTAGCCATCTGCAGAAAACCAAGGAGGCGTTGCTGTCCTCCGAGAACAATCTGCGCCTAGCCAACAAGAAGGCCGACGATCTTACCATTCGCAAGCTCACGTGGGGCAACAAGACCATGAAGGCGGCGTTTGACGAGGCGCGCGGGGCTGCGGCGGAGACAAACGATGAGCCAGCCGAGGCGGATTCGTATGAGGTTGAGGATGCCGAGTAAGGCATAGCGTATAGTGCAAAAGCGGGGCCGCTGGCGATATTGCCAACGGCCCCGCTTCGTTTCGTTCCATTGTGCCCGGCTAGTTCCCGAGCAGGTCCTCGATAAAGCCGACGCGGTAGTTTTTGAAGATGACCTCGCCACCGTCTTGCGTGGCGTCCAGATCGACATCGCCCATGATGCCAAAGTCGTGGTCGCCATCCTCGTCGGCAAAGATCTGGTGCACGTGCCACACGTGATCGGTCTTCTCGTCGGATTCATCGATGGAAAACATCGCGGCGCTGCGGGCGTCTCCGTCGGTGAGGATTTCCTCGTGCTGCTCATGGTAGGCATCGAGCGCTTTTTGCCAGCGGACCTCGCTCATGCCCCAGTCCTCGTCGAGCTCGCCCAGATCGCGCACGTGTCCGCGGGCTGCAAGGGTTACGCGGCGGAAGAGCGCGTTGCGCACCAACAGCGTGCAGCCGCGACGGTCCGCAACGACCTCGTCGATGCCCTGCGGCGGTGCGGCGTCGAGTGCAGCGGGGTCGCCGGCGTTCTCCCACTCGTCCACCAAGCTCGAGTCGACCGAGCGCACCACAAAGCCGAGCCACGAAATGATGTCACGCAAGCGCTCATCGCGCTTCTCAATGGGAACGGTGCGATCGAGGGAACGGTAGGCCTCGGCTAGGTAGCGCAGCAGAATGCCCTCGGAGCGGGCGATGCCAAGCTTTTGGATATAGCCCTTAAAGTCGCTCGCGCTCTCCAACATGTCGCGCAGGACGCTCTTGGGCGAGAGCTGGTAGTCGTTGGCCCAAGGTACTTCCTGGCAGTACTTGTCGAAGGCGGCATCGAGCAAGTCCTCGAGCGGCTTTTCGTAGGTGACGTCCTGGATGCGCTCCAGGCGTTCCTCATATTCGACGCCGTCAGCCTTCATTTCGGCCATTGCGCGGTCGCGCGCGGCGCGCTCCTGTGCACGCAGCACCTGCTTGGGATCCTCGAGCGTTGCCTCGACCATCGAGATCAGATCCATGGTATAGGTCTCGCTCTCGGGGTCGAGCAGCTCCAGCGCGGCAAGCAAAAACGGCGAGAGCGGCTGGTCGAGCGCAAAGTCCTCGGGCAGATCGACCGTCAGCGCATAGTCGATGTCTGGTGCGGCGTCAGTCGGAGCGTCAGGCGCGGGCGGCACCTCGGTGCGAACGACGACGCCGGAATCGATGAGCGTGGCGAAGATTTCGTCGGCACGAACCTCGAGCTTGGCCTTTTCCTCGGGCGTTTGCAGGCTTGTCTCGATGAGGTCGTGCACACGGGCGCGAGCATCGCCGCCCTGCTCGACCACGCTAATCACCATGGAGTGCGTGATACGCAGGCGTGGTTTGAGTGTCTCGGGCTGCGTCTCGATCAGGCGCTCAAAGGTCTGCTTGTTCCAGGTGACAAAGCCCTCGGGGGCCTTCTTCTTTTTAACCTTGCGGAGCTTCTTGGGGTCGTCGCCCGCCTTGGCCATGAGCTTGGCGTTCTCGATCTCGTGCTCCGGGGCCTCGGCGATGACCATGCCCTCGGTATCGAAGCCCGAGCGGCCGGCGCGACCGGCAATCTGATGGAACTCGCGGGCGCGCAGACGACGCATCTTGTAACCGTCGAACTTGGTGAGCGCGGTGAGGACCACGGTGTGGATGGGCACGTTGATGCCGACGCCGAGTGTATCGGTGCCGCAAATGACGGGCAGTAGGCCCTGCTGTGCCAGGCGCTCGACCAGTAGGCGATAGCGCGGCAGCATACCGGCGTGGTGCACGCCGACGCCGCAGCCAAGCAAGCGCTTGAGGATCTTGCCGAAGGCCGTCGAGAAGCTCGTGCCTTTGGCGGCTTCCTTAATAGCCTCGCGCTGCTCCTTGCTGGCAATGCCAAAGTTGGCGAGCGACTGTGCCGTCGCAAGGGCGGCATCCTGGCTAAAGTGCACGATATAGAGCGGAGCCTCTCCACGGCGCATGGCGAGCTCGACGGTACCCTCGAGCGAGGTCGTCACGTAGTCGTAGCTCAGCGGCACGGGGCGTGGGGCATCGACGACTAAGTCGCAGGTAGCGCCGGTGTGTTCCTCGAGTGAGGCGGCGATGGCAGTGACATCGCCGAGCGTGGCGCTCATGAGCATGAATTGCGTGTGAGGCAGGGTGAGCAGCGGCACCTGCCAGGCCCAACCGCGATCAGGGTCGGCAAAGTAGTGGAACTCGTCCATGGCGACGCAGCCAACATCGGCATCTTCGCCCTCGCGCAGCGCGTCGTTGGCAAGGATTTCGGCCGTGCAGCAGATGACGGGCGCCTTGGTGTTGATATGCGTATCGCCGGTGATCATGCCTACGTTATCGCGGCCGAGCACCTGCACAAGGTCGAAAAACTTCTCGCTGACCAGAGCCTTGATGGGGGCCGTGTAGTAGCAGCGCTTGCCCTGCGCCATGCCCATAAAGAGCATGCCCAGCGCGACAAGCGACTTGCCCGATCCGGTCGGTGTTCCCAAAATGACATGGTCACCGGCGGCTAGATCCATGAGGGCCTCTTCCTGGTGGTCCCACAGCTCAATACCGCGATTGCTCGTCCATTCAAAGAAGCGTTCGAAGGCCTGGTCGGGCGTGAGCCATGGTTCGGGCTCGCTGCCATCCTCGGGCTCCCACCAGGTGGGGGAGAGTGCGCCGAGCGAGCCGAACTCGGCTTCGGTTCCCGTGCCGCCCGAGAATGAGCTGGCGGCGCCGGCGCCGGAGACGGTGCTGGCGGCGGTATCTGTCGTAGTCTGTGCCATGTGGTTGCTTTCTCTCGCGTTTGTCCGCCAACTATTATGGCGTAGCGGCGGCGCGGGGTGCCAGCGCGCGAGAAAATGCAGGAAATGGGCGTTCTGTCCAGCTGTTTGGTGCAGTTGCCAGCTAAGTGAGTAGACTTTTTGCGATATCGCGAGCACATGGCTTTTGTGCAAGGGATCTACCTGCGGTTTTAGTTTTCGTTATTCGGGTTGTGCTTGGCTATTGCAAAAAAGTCTACTCACTTAGGCTTGACGGTCGTTCATTGGCGCCTATTTGCGCTTGTTTGCTGACGCCGCGACCATCAGAGGCCCCTAGGACTCTTGTGGCAGGCACTTCTTGCCTTTGCGGGCGCGGTTTTTAAAGTTCTCGACGGCCTCTTCCATGCCGAGAGGCACGTAGATGAGCTCATCGAGGTTATCGGGCAGGTAGCAGGCAAGGCTTTGCTCCCGTACTCGGCCTGCCGCGAGCTGTTCATCGCTGGGCTGTGCGCCGGGTGCGGCGCAAATGCCGTAGACGACGGCACCCATCTCGCGCGTGCGGCACTCGTACTCGGTCTCGGGATGCTCGGGATGGTCGCGGCGAACGTCGTCACTTACCCAAAGTGTGTCGTAGCCGGCCGCGGCAAACTGCCCCAGGGCATAGTCGCGCAATGGCTTGCTGTCGGTTCGCAGCGTGACGGTGGCGCCGGCTGCAAAGAGCGGGCGGTAGAGCATCAGATGGTCGACATGGACGAGTCGTTTTTTGGCGTACTTGGCCTTGGGCTGTGGCGTGGGAAAGTTAATGGTGATTGCATCGAGCTCGCCTGCAGCAAACAACTGCGGCAGCGATGCAGCGCCTCGGGGCAGGACGAGTGCGTTGGATAGCTCCTGCTCGCAGATTTTCTGCGCGGCATAGGCGATGCAGATGGGCTCCTGGTCCATGCCGATAAAGAGCGTGTTTGGCTCGTGGGCCGCGCGCTCTACAAGGTACGTTCCCTTGCCACAGCCAAGATCCAGGTGAAGGTGCTCGAAGGGCTTGCCGCCTGCGGGCGCACAGGCCTCGCGCCAATCTCCGGCATAGGCCTCGGGGCTCGTCTCAATCGCATCGGCGTAGCGCTCCAGGCGCTCTTCGAGCACAAAGTTCTTGGGCGTGCGAACGTGGACGGCTCCCATGAGGCTCCTTGGTCATAAGTGTGGAACGCATAGCTGCACGTTCCGTCAATGGGTTGAAAAAAGGGGTGGGCATGGTTTGCCCGAAAATTGCGGCGCGGCTCGACGGCGAGTCGTCAGTGCCTACAGACGCTTGAGAATCACATAGCGGTTGAGCTCTCCGCTGCGACCATCGGCATAGAAGCGCTCAAGCTCGCGCACGGGGACCTCGCCGCTCTTGTAGAACGTACGGACGCCGCGCACCAGGTCGGTGATCTGCTGATCGTCAAAGTGATGGCAATAGCGGTAGGCGTGGCGGTCGTTTTGCCAGCCAATGAGGTGGTCGCCGGCTTCAAACTGCGCGGAATCGTAACCCTCAAACGGCGGGGTGAGCTCGGCGCGGGCCTCGGCACGAACGGCCTTGCGCGCCATGCGCTCGTCGTTCATAAACTCCCAAAAGCTGATGGCGATGATGCCACCTGGGCGCGTCTGACGCACCAGGGCGTCGAGCACGCGTACGCGATACTCGCACGACGGCACGTGGTGCATAAAGCCAAAGCAGACCGAGATGTCGGCGAGCGGGGCGTCGAAAAGCACGTCGGGCGTCTCGGCGGGGTTGAGCTTCATAAGGGCGTCGAGCACATCGAGTTCCTGGAAGTGCAGGTTGGGAATGCGCAGGGCGTGACCGCGTGCATCGATGGCCAGGTCTTGGCACGAGTCGACGCCATAGAACTCAAACGGGCAGCTGGCATCTGCCGAGGGGTTTGCGCCGTCGACGCCCTTGGCGGCAAGTGCGCCGCCGGCGGCAAAGTTCTCGAATCGCATGTTGCCGCAGGCGAGGTCGAAGACGCGGACGGGATGCTCGATCGTGGCGACGTCGAGCTGCCCGAGCGCGATGTCCATGGTGCGCACCCAGCCGGGCCACGGGGCCTGGCGCGTATCGGAAAAGGAGGCGGAGTGCTCGCGATAGAACGTGTTGTTGAGCTGGATGAGCGATGAGGCGAAATCGCGGTTCACGGCGCGGAACTCCCTCCGTTGGCGGTGCGGACTTAACAGTACGACCATACTACCGTTAACGCCGCAACGGGGACAACCGAGCTGCGGGTCATTGCTTTGTTTGGACACATTTCCGCAGCTCATATGCACCCGCAACCGCCGGTTGTCAAAAATCTCACTAGAATAGGTGGCATGCTTTTGGCGGTGGCGGATAGATTTTTAACTGTGCAAGGCGCCTTAAGAACAAAGACGGTCCGGCGGCACGGCTGGCATCACATAGGAGGAACCATGAATGTAGAAACTGCGCAGCGGCTCGCCGACCTTCGTCGCAGCAAGGGCTTTAGCCAAGAAGGGTTGGCGCGAAAGTTGGGGCTGTCGCGCCAGGCGGTCAGTAAATGGGAGCGCGCGGAGAGCTCGCCCGATACCGAGAACCTGATCTCGCTCGCTAAGCTCTATGGCGTGAGCCTGGACGAGCTGCTCAATCCGAGCGATGAGATCGAGGACGATATCGAGTTTGAGAACGAGGACCGCGCCCGTCAGCGCGAGGCCGAGGCAGCAGAGCGCGCTCGCACCCATGAGGCGGCGGCGCGTGCTACCGAGGCGGCAACGCAGGCGAGTGATGCCGCGGCCAAGGCGGCGCAAGCGGCAAGCTGGAGTGCGCAGGCCGCCAATGCCGCTACGGCGCAGGCGACGAGTGGCGGCGCAGTTGGCTCGACTCCGGTGAAGGGCCCGTTCCAGTCGTTCCCGTATTGGGCCGTGTGCTGGCTGCTGTTCTTTTTGCTGATGTTCCTGTTTGGTGCCGGCCCCTTTGCCGCGCTGATCTTCTTCACGATTCCCATCTATCACTGGGTGGCGCGTGCGCTCGATGGTGATTGGGCGCGTGGAGATATTCAGGTTGGTCCGGCGCCGGTGGCGGCTAGGGCTCAGAATACTTCCGCTTCAGTTGATACTGACGTGGCTACCGCGACCTCCGCTGAGCCGATCGCCAAAGAGGGTGATGAATGATGAAGCTTTCGCATGAATCCAAGGTACGCTTGGGCGTTGGCATCGGAGCGTTTGTGCTCATCATCGGGCTTGTATTTGGTGCCTCGCGGCTATTGGCTCATTCCAATATGGTGCGAACGACCGCTATTCTATCCGGCGCTTTGTCTGATTTTGACGATATGTTTGACGACGATGATCTCTTGGATAGCGGTAACTATTCCGCTCGGCCTCAGCAGCTTTCGTGTACGACCTTTGATGCTGATGAGTTTCGCTACCTCGATTTCGATATCGATGCGGCTACGGTGGACGTCAAGGTTGTTGATGGCAACAAGGCTCGCGTTATCGAGCGGGGACGCGTTGCCAATGGTATGGATGCCTCCAAGGCCGCGACGCAGAACATCGCATCCGTCGAGGACTCGACGCTCAAGGTTTCTCAGTTTGGAAGTGATGACGGTAAGGCAATTGACCGCTCGGTTACGGTTGAACTGCCGCGCCGTGTTGCCGAACATCTGAAGGGAGTCAACGCGCACGTGGGTTCGGGTGATCTGCAGATTGCCGGTGTCACCTGTGATGGTTTCGACCTTTTCCTGGGTGCGGGAGATGTAGAGTTTGCGGGCAGCGTGACTGATGCGCTTAGTGCAGAGGTCGGGTCGGGCGATGTAACGTTCGAGCTCTACCAGGCCCCCGCGAAGTCGATGGACGTGAGTGTGGGCTCGGGCGATGTGGAGATGACGGTTCCGAACTCTACGGGCTTTAAGGCGAGCCTCACCTTGGGCAGCGGCGACTTCGAGAGCGATTTCCTTCCGCTTGACTACGACGGCGAGACCATTTTGAATCTTGAATTCGATAATGGCGATAAGTCCGCCACGTATCGTTTTGAGGTTGGTTCGGGCGACATGTCATTTGATTCAGAGTGACGGGCGGTTATCGAAGACCTATAAAGCATAGCTGCGCTGTTTGATGGAGGCGCTGGAGCCGTGACGGGCTCCGGCGCCTTTGCCTTTACAATGGGGGCATGGAACAGATTATCTTGAACATACTCGAGGCTCTGCGTCGCGGCGAGACCGTAGACGACAAAGCTCTCGTCAAACTGATACATGCCGAGGCGCGCCGTGAGGGCGCCGACAAACGCGATTTGGCCAAGCGCCGTCTGCTGCCGTTCTACCAGCGGGTTAAACGTGAGGAGCCGGCTCGGTGGGCTGGGTGGAATGTCGACGCCGATCTGGAACGTCGGTTGCTGCAAGTGCTGAGGATGAAGCCTCGTCGCACGGCTTCGGGCGTGGCGACCATTACCGTCATCACCAAGCCCTGGCCGTGCTCGGGCGATTGCCTGTTTTGTCCCAACGATCTGCGCATGCCCAAAAGTTATCTGCACGCCGAGCCGGCGTGCGCCCGTGCAGAGCAAAACTGCTTCGATCCGTATCTGCAGGTGAGTGCCCGTTTGACGGCGCTTTCGCAGATGGGGCATGCGACCGACAAGATCGAGCTTATCGTGCTCGGCGGTACCTGGAGCGACTACCCGCAAGGGTATCAGACGTGGTTCATGTCGGAGCTCTTCCGTGCGCTCAATGACGATGCCGTCGCCGGCGTAGCGGCCAACCCCATGTTGGCGCGTCCGGGCATCAGCCGTGCCGAGGCGGGGCGCCTGCTCGATGACGCCCCCGCCGATGCCCTGCCGCCGGTGGTAGTAGATCGCCGCGAGCGCTATCGGGCAGCCGGCATTGCGACAGACGAGGCTGAGCTTGCTGCCGGCGTTGCCGGCGAACAGGAGCGTGTGGATGCTGCCGTGGGCGGCTATAACCGCGCGGTGCGTCGTCTGTACGGTCCCGGTACGCCGTGGGGCGAGGTTGCCGAGTGGCAGACGACAACGATGGAGGAGCTTGAACGCCAGCAGCGCATCAACGAGACGGCGAAGCATCGCGTGGTGGGACTCGTTATCGAGACGCGCCCCGATGCCGTAACGCCGAAGGCCCTCACACTTATCCGCCGCCTAGGTTGCACCAAGATCCAGATGGGCATCCAGAGCCTCGACCAGCACCTGCTCGATATCAACGAGCGTCGCATTTCGGTGGCGCAGATCGAGCGGGCGTTTTCGCTTGCGCGCTTGTTTGGCTTTAAGATCCACGCGCACTTTATGCTCAACTTGTTGGGCGCTACGCCCGAGGGGGACAAGCGCGACTACGAGCGCTTTATGACCGAGGGCGCTTTTATGCCCGACGAGGTCAAGGTCTACCCGTGCGCGCTCATCGAGGGCTCGCGTCTGGTGGGCCGCTATGAGCGCGGCGAGTGGCGCCCCTATACCGAGGAAGAGCTGCTCGATGTGTTGGCCGACGACATCGTGGTGACGCCGGCGTTCTGTCGCATCAGCCGTATGATTCGTGACTTTAGCTCCGACGACATTATGGTGGGCAACAAGAAGCCCAACCTGCGCCAGCTCGTTGAGAACCGCCTGGCTGCTCGGGGTGATGGTGCGACAGTGCGTGAGATTCGCTATCGCGAGATCAGCACGGCGGGTGCCGACTTGGATGAGCTGACCCTTGACGAGGAAGTGGCGTACGAGACGCCGGTGACGCGCGAGCGCTTTTTGCAGTGGGTGACGCTCGAAGGCAAGATCGCCGGCTTTTTGCGCCTGTCGTTGCCCGATCGTGCGTTTGTTGCCTCGCACGCAGACGAGTTGCCGACGACGCCGGACGAGGCAATGATTCGCGAGGTGCACGTGTATGGCATGGCGGCACGTGTGGGCGATCAGGGCCAGGCGGCTCAGCATCATGGGCTGGGGCGGTCGCTGGTGGAGCGCGCGTGTCATATTGCTCGGGATGCGGGCTATACGCACATCAACGTGATCAGCGCGATCGGTACGCGCGAGTACTATCGCCATTTGGGTTTTTATGACCACGGACTCTATCTGCAAAAGGAGCTCTAGATGAACAAGCCAAGTGTTTCTGCTGGCGTCGTTGCCGGCGTTGCCCTGGGAGCTGCGGCGCTGGGTGCGGCCGCCGTCGCTGTTCGTGCTGCCTGCCTGCAGGTCGCGCGAACCCGCAACGGGTTGGCGCGTGTGAAACGCGTGCACGATGAGGGCGGCGATGAGATTCGCGTGTTGGTGCAAGGCGGCGTCTACCAAAGCGCGAGCTATGTCGGCGATCGTTGGGCGGAGCCGGTCTTTGCGTACTATCGTGCATTTGACGATGTGTTTGAGGCCGAGGACGCAATGCGTGATGCTTGCGGGCATGGTATCGACCGTATGCTTATGCTGGGCGGCGGTGGGTTTGCCTATCCTAAGTTCGCTCTGATGTCGCACGCGGGCTTGCGCATGGACGTCATTGAATATGATGCCGAGATTACGCGTCTGGCGCGCCGCTGGTTCTATTTGGAGGAGTTGGAGCGTACGGTTGGCGATCGCCTGAGGGTGATTACCGCCGAGGCGCGTTCGTGCCTGGGCGTGACGAGCGTGGGACATCGTCGCTACGACGTTATCGTGAGCGATTGCTTTGGCGGTGCCGAGTCCGTACGCGAGCTGGCGACGGTTGAGGCGTTGCGTTTGGTGCGAGGCGGCCTGAACCACGGGGGTATCTACGTTGCCAATATCGTGAGCGCAAACGAGGGGAGCGATGTGACGTTCCTGCGCGATTGCGCTGCCACGGCACTCGAGGTATTCGCCCACGCCTGGGTGGTCCCATGCGGCGATACAGAGTTTGGCGGCGAGGAAAACTACCTGCTCATCGCCAGCGACGGCGACTACGCCTTTGCCGAAGCTGTGCCCTTCGACAACGACTTCCTCGGCACTGTCCTTCACGACAAGTAAGTCTCCCCGTCCCAAAAAAGACTGGTCTTAGGCGTGGTCGTGCCAGCTGCGGACACGCTGCTTCATACCCTCGATGTCGAGCACGCCTTCGGCAAAGCCCTTGCGCACGAGCTCTTCGGGAACGAACTCATCGTAACGATCAAAGTAAGGCACCTCGCCGGGATAGACGAGCTCGATGGGATCGAAGTCCTTCTCGGCCTCGGCGGCGAGCACCTCAAAGAACGTCTCCTCGTCGGCCTTCATCTTAAACTGCATAAAGTACGGGCGTGATGGGTCGAGTCCGCGAAGGCCAAGCTCCGCGGCGCATTTAATCTTGAGCATACGTTCGAGCGCCAGAAAGGCGTAGCTGCCCAGCCAGGGGAAGAGCACCCAGGTGTCGCCGCCCAGGTTGATAAGCGGCTTGGTTCCCGCGCCCGAAATCTCGGCGGTATGACGAGCCTGTGCAAGGCGTGCCCGTGCGTTGCCCATGAGGTACGGATACACCGCGTGCTCGTTGAGCGCCTTGCGCATACGCTCGAGTACGTGTGTATTGATGTCACCGGGGCAGTCGCCAAAGTAGGCCGGCACACGGCCCTTGACCTGTGTGGCAAAGACGGTATGACGCTTCCAATCCACTTCCTCGACAATCCAGCAGTGCCCGGCTATGGCGATGCGCTCGCCAGGTGGTGGCGGGTTGACGATTGTGCCCAGCTCGGCCGATTCGCTGCGAACGGTAAACTCTTCGTTTTCCTGGAACACAGCGTAGAACTTAAAGTTGTTGATGATGCGCTCGCCCGCGAGGCCCACGATGAGCCCACCGCCCTCGGTGAGCTGGATATGGTCGATCTTGATGAGGTGGCGCAGCAGTATGCGATAGTCATCGGCCGAGACGCGGTGGAAATAGCTGAGCGTGAGCACACGCTGAGCAAGCTCGGCCGGCGTGAGCTCGCCGGTGCTGGCGAGGGTCGACATGGTCTGGTGATAGAGCAGACTGTAGGGGAGTCGATCGAGCTCGGGCGGCTCGACCCACTTTTCCTCGCGATAGAGTTGTACGAGCGCGATGCCCTGCAGGAGCTTCCACGGAATGGTCTCGGGCATCATCGTGCGCGGTTCGGGCTCCTCCTCGCGCATGACAAACCACATCTCGGGCGGAAGGTCGCGGCGTCCCGTGCGGCCCATACGCTGCAAAAAGGAGCTGACGGTAAACGGCGCGTCGATCTGGAACGCGCGCTCCAGGCGACCGATATCAATGCCGAGCTCCAGCGTGGAGGTGGTGACGGTTGTCTGCGCCTGTTCCTCGTCGCGCATGAGCTCCTCGGCGGTCTCGCGTAGCGATGCCGAGAGGTTGCCATGATGGATAAGGAAGCGGTCGGGCTCGTGTCGACTCTCGCAGTAGCTGCGCAGCATGGAGCATACGGCCTCTGCCTCCTCGCGCGAGTTGGCAAAGACCAGGCACTTGCGGCCGCGCGTATGTTCGAAGATGTAGCCCATGCCGGGGTCGGCGTTGTCTGGTGCCGTGTCGGTGGGGTTGAGTAATGCCTGTTCGGGTGCTTGGGGGATGTCGACTTCGCCCTCGGGGGCTGAGGAAGTTTGGCGGTCCTTGGGAGCGGCCTTGCCCCGTGCCCGCTCACGACGTTGACGGCGCTCCTCCTGTGTGAGCTGTCCGCTGTGGCGCATGTCTTGGGCGCCGGCGGGCAGCGCCGCAGATGCCGCCGCCTCGATGCGCTCGCACGCGAGTACTTCGGCCTCTTGAGGACCCGAGCTCTCGAATCCTCGCTGCTGCGCCTGGGGGCCCGAGTTGTAGAAGTGCTCCATGGAGATGCGCCACACGCGGCGCGGTTCTTCAAAGCGGGGGATAACGCAGTCGCGCCCCGTTCCCTGTGAGAGAAAAGCACCCGTGCGCTCGGGGTCGCCGATGGTGGCCGAAAGGCCAATGCGTCGAGGCTGCACGCCGGCCATGCGCGAGAGCCGCTCGATAAGGCAGAGCGTTTGCCCGCCGCGGTCGCCGCGCATGAGCGAGTGGACCTCATCGATGACCACGTAGTGCAGGTCGCAAAACATGCGCGGGATCGCCATGTGCTTATGGATTAGGAGCGCTTCGAGTGACTCGGGCGTAATCTGCAAGATGCCGCTCGGTTTTTTGATGAGCTTAGCCTTGTGCGACTGCGAGACATCGCCATGCCAGTGCCAGACAGGGATATCGGCCTCTTCGCAGAGGTCGTTGAGGCGGACGAACTGATCATTGATGAGCGCTTTGAGGGGGCCGATGTAGAGGGCGCCCACGCTTGCGGGCGGGTTCTCCCAAAACTCGGTCAGGATGGGAAAGAAGGCTGCCTCGGTTTTGCCGGAAGCTGTGGATGCCGTTAGGAGCACATTGTCTTGTGTGTTAAAGATGGCATCTGCCGCCGCAACCTGGATGGAGCGCAGACTCTCCCAATCGTGGGAGTAAATGAAATCCTGGATAAACGGGGCATATCGGTCAAAGGCGTTCACGGGGCCTCCTCTCAAAAACGAATCTCTCAACGCGGCTGGCAACGGCTTGCTGCATTACTGCTTCAACGCTTGCCCAGATAAAACCTGCCAAAATAAACCTGTCCCTTTTTGGTAGGTTAGATGGTGAATTCGGCGAAGTTGCGGTCGTCGTCTGCGGTGCCGGCGTCGTCTGTTGCAGCTGCCGGCGCCAGCGCGTCGCCACCGACGCTTTGCAGCAGCTCGGCCACATTTGCATCGGGGTTCTGACACAGGATATCGAGCAGCTCGATAAAGTCGCGGATGACCTCGCGGGGCGTCAGATGCGTGTCGGCCCCCACGCGGCCAAACTCAATCTTGAGGAAGTCCACCAAGTCGTTCTCGGTAAGCGTGGGCGTCCAGCCAAAGTAGCCGGCATGGATCTGCATGAGCTTCTCGATGAGCACCAGCAGCTCCTCGTAGGTGAGCGGCTGCAGGCGGATGATGGGCGCGAGCATATCTTTGAGATCATCGCGCGCAAAACGGCCCTGGGCGAGACGGCTCCGAAGGGCCTCGTAGGAAAAGACGCCGCGGCGGCGGTCCTCGATAGAGGTCGGCGTGCCACCCATGATCACGCCCAGGTACTGCGCTTTGCCCTGGAGCGTGTCGTTGTACATGGTCAGGATCTTCTCGTAGTTATATTGGCGCGTGATCGCGTTGGGAATCTTGTACAGATTCACGAGCTCGTCGATGAGCACCAGCATGCCCTTGTAGCCGCTGCAGACCAAAAAACGTGCGATGAGCTTGACGTAGTCGTACCAGTCATCGTCGCTGATGATGGTCGAGGAGCCTAGCTCGGCGCGCGCCTCACTCTTGGTGCGGTATTCGCCGCGAATCCATTTGGTCACCCGGCTCATAGTCTCTTCATCGCCCTCGGATACGGCCGTGCGATAACGGCGGAGCATGCGGACAAAGTCAAAGCCGTGGACCATCTCTTCGAGTGGAGCGAGTTGGGCATTAACGGCAGACTCGTCGGCGTCGGCACACGAGGCGACCCAGCGATCCAGGATAAGGTTGAGCGCGCCGCCCTCGGGGCGCGTCTTGGTCGATATGTTGCGGATGAGCTCGCGATAGGTGGCGAGGCCCTGGCCCTGGCCGCCCTGTAGGCGGCGCTCAGGGGAAAGGTCGGCATCGGCGACCACAAAGCCCTCGCCCATGGCATGCGTTCGGATGGTCTGGAGCAAAAAGCTCTTGCCGGCGCCGTAGCGACCGACTAGGAAACGGAAGCTTGCGCCGCCATCGGCGATGAGGCTCAGGTCGGTGAGCAGAGCACGGATCTCGACCTCTCGTCCCACGGTGATGTAGGGAAGGCCGATGCGCGGGACAACACCGCCCTTGAGCGAGTTGAGAATGACGGCGGCGACGCGCTTGGGCACGCGGGGTGCTGCGGGTGCGGTATCACTCATGGTCTAGGTATCCTCTCACGTCTGCTTCGTAGTCCTCGATAATTTGCGGTCCTTCTGAGCCAAATTCAATAACGGTGTCGCCCACCAGGTCAAAGAGCGCTTCGTTGATGCTGTCGACGAGCATGTCCTCACTCTTGCCCGACTGTGCCACCGCCGATGCCGTCTGCGCTGCGTTTTGCTCGAGTAGTGCTCGAAGATAGGCGTCTGCGGCGGAATCGAGTGCGGACGCGGTGTCGGCGGGCGTGGGCGCTGGTGCGAGGAGCGGGGCTACGACGCCAAACTGCTCGGTGGAGATGGTCGGCTCGCTAGCCTCGTCCTGCTGCATGGTCGTCGCGACTGGTTCGGCGATCGTGTCGGCCACGGGCTCGGCTTCCCGTCGCTCGGCAACTGCCACCTCGGTATCCGCAAGCGTGCCGTCCTCGCGCTCCTCGTCGATCAAAAGCGCCTCGCGCGTTTGTGCGGCGGCGCTCCGAATGTGCCCCAGCTGGCTCAGGTCGATATCGATCTTGACGGGCTGATGCGCGGCATCCCATGAAAGCCATGCCGTGATCTCGTCATCGATAATCTTAGCCAGATATTTGGGAACCTTTTCTTCCTTAAGGGGATGGCCGGGATCCAGTGCCAAGCGCAGGCGCTGATCACAAGCGCGCATCATCTCACCGAGCTTGCTGCTTTTTTGTCTGCTGCCGTGGATGCGCATACATTCCCAAAAGCCATTTTGGCAGCGGTAGATGTGAATGGGGTCTAGGCGATATTCGCAGTCCTCGTGGCGCTCGGGCGCAAAGAACACGGCCGAGGCAAACATGGTGTAGGGCATGGCCGTCTCCTCCCCAAACAAGCTCGCTACGATGCCGGTCTTTCGGTGCGTGTCATAGTAGCGAGCCATGCGGACATACACGGCGCATGCCACGTGGCGCAGGTCGCGATGGTGGGAACGGTCGAGCCGTGAGTTATTCAGGTTGTACGTCGAGAGTGCGTCGATGGCAGCCATGAGCCGCTCCTCATGCGCCTCATCGGGCGGAAGGGGAAGCGTGGGCTCGGAGGTCTTGCGACGCGCGGGCGGCAGGTCCGACGGCGCCGGCGCGGGTACAAGGTCTCGCGCTGCGCGGCGCAGCTCGATGAGGGCGTTGTCGAATACGACGGTTTTAGAGTCGCGAAGCAGCTTGGGATCGAGTTCATGGAACACGGCGTAGTCCTGCAGCCACACGCGTGCGAACCGGTCGATGCCGGGTTCAAAGGCGCGATAGGCATCCCAAAATGCCTTGATCTTGTCATAGCCGTCACGCGGATTATCTACGCCAATGCCGCAAATCAGCTCATAGAGATACAGAAAGGCAAAGGACGTAGACGTTTCCTCGACGGTTCCGCGACGCACTTGGGCGCGCCAGGTAAAGTAACCGCGCAACTGTCGATCGCTCATGGCATTGTAGGTGGGAAAGTACGACTTAAAGGTGCCGTTGTAGGGGCAGTCGTCCTCAAAATCGGCCATCAGCAGGCCCTGGCGGTAGAAAAGCTCGGCTTCCGAAAGCCAGCGACCCGCGCCGCCTTTGGGGTCATCCTGCCAGCGCGATATCTCGCGCATCTTGCGGTACTGGTCGGGGAGGAAATTCTGCATCTGACGACCGGTCTTGAGAATCGGCTCGTCAGCATAGATTTCGTTTGAGAAGCGGGCGGACTGATGGGTCCGGGCCTCGGCCATAATGCGCTCGATAAGCATCTTGACGTCCTGGTCGGCCACCGCCCTCTCCTCTCCCTATATGGTGTCGGTGACCTCATATCATAGCACAGCATCAAACAGGTGTTCGAGATATCACTATGCAGATAGTTTAGAACAGGAGGGCGTAGATGACCGCCACGACGACGGAGGGGAGCATGTTGGCCGTGCGGAAGGTCTGAGGCCGAATAAGGTTAACGCCAACACAGAAGATGAGCATGGAGCCCACAAGCGAAAGGCTGTTGAGGGCTGCGGTGGTCATGATAGGGGAGAGTGCGCCGGCAAAAAGCGTAATCGTGCCCTGGAATACGGCAACGGGCAGGGCTGAGAAGATGCAGCCGCGGCCAAGCGAGGCCGTCATGGTGCAGACGATGATGCAGTCCAGCGCGCCCTTCAGGGCAAGCGTGGACCAGTCGCCGAGCAGACCGTCCTGAATCGATCCTACGATGGCCATGGCACCGATACACACGGTGAGCGATGTCGAGACAAAGGCGTTGGTGAACTCGTTGTCGCCTTCGCTGCCGGTTTTGCGCTTGAGCCATTCGCCGAGGTTCTCGATGGCGGCTTCCAGGTTGATGGCCTCGCCGATGAGCGAACCAAGGGCAAATGAGACGATAAGCATGGTGGTGCCGGTGGTCGCCAACGTCTCTCCATCGATAACGAGCATCTTTTGCATGGTGCCGCCCAGGCCGATAAACAGAACGCACAGCCCCGACGCCTTCATGAGCGTGTCTTGGATGCGGGGCGTAATGAAGCGCCCACCCATGAGGCCCAGCAGACCGCCCGCGATCAAAAGCGCGACGTTGATGATCGTTCCTAAACCCGGCATGAACCCTCCTGTAATTGATGCCAACGCGGCAATCGTAACAGAACGGGGAGGGGAGCGCTCAGTATCCGAGCCAAGCGGCGGTTAGCGGTCTAGGATAGGACGGGGCTAAAGTCGAAGCGCAGCGTCATGAGGTGCTGCGGGGATTCGATGGCTGCGGCAATGATGTCGGCATCTCGTGCACGATCGAACCCTTCAAGTTCCATTTGATAGGGGAAGTCTTCTTGGATACCGATGCGACGAGGAACCAAAAGCTTGGTTCCGTCGAATTCTTCGGTTCGCGTTCCGTCTGCTGCAACGGAATAAAGGTGCAACTTGGCGGTCGTTGTGGCATCAAGTGCCGAGATAGCTTGGATGTCGTTCGATGCGCTCCTTGCTCCCACTGCTGTAAGTGCCGTAGGCGCGACGACTTCACCCGAAGGCAAAAAGACGAGCTCGACGGTATTGGGGAACGCGATGAGGATATTTTTGCGGCGGGGCGCATTGGCAGCGACTGGCTCAATGCTTGCGGCATCGACGGTTTCCGCGTGGTCGAGCGCGACCATCATGCAACAGTTGCCTTCGTCGACATCTGGGGGAGCGGCAAATTCCAGGCCGTCTTTCGGTTGGGGATCGCCTAGTTCGGTGGCGGTGTCGCCTGGCTTCTCGAGAGGGGCTGCGGCGTTGTCTTCTGATGATGCCTCGTCTGCATCGTCAACATGCGTCGGTGCGTCTGCGACCTCGTCTTTGGGGGATTTGTCATTATCGCTCGATATGGGAGCAGCAATCCCGACGGACCCCACTCCGTGCCATGTCATTTGGAGCAGCGCCGGATCGGCGAGAATGCGATGCACGCCTTGCGCCTGGGTATCGATGTTGATGGGGGCGGGTTCTGATCCGCGCGTGAGGTTAAGCGAGCCCTTCTGTCCATTGCTTTGAGCTTCTTGGTCATCCGCGTCGCCAGCGTAGAACAGCAAAGGCGCATCTCCCGTTGCGATGGCTTCGGTGTCCGCCTTGGTCAGTCGCAGCGATGCCGTAAAGGAGATAATGGGCTGCGCGCCATCGACATTCGAGGGAACGCAGCCCAGGCATACACCCCCTTCTTCTTCATAGGCCGCGCTGTCGAAGACGACCTTCGCCCCGTTCGCCGAGTCATCGACCGAGTCAATATCGATGCGCAGCTCTAGGTCGCATGGGTCGCCATCGGCGTCGACTGCAGCCGATTTCCATGTGCAGATGGCATAACCTGTCTGGGGGCCGTTCTCCTTGTCCGGTCGCTTGATATCCACGACTATCGAGTCGACCGTATTGCGGTGAAGGCATCCCGAGGTTCGGACCGTGGCGCGTGCGAGCGAAAAACGTTGGCAGGCGACGATACCCGACGAATTCGCCACGGGGTTCAGAGCTTGCGGTAAGGAGTTTGCCGTGGCGGGCGTCGCCCAAGCGGCGAGAGGCATACCGCTCGCCAGTGCGCTGCAGAGCGCGGCAACGGGCAAAAGGTTTTTGGGTGCCATGGTTCTCCTATCTAATTCGCGTACTCCGGTCGTGCTTGGCTATTGGTTGCGTTTGATGTGCAGGCCAAGGCACGTCAGTCCTGCTCCCACCGTGGCGGCGCCTGTCGCAATGAGTTGCCGGGTGTCGCTCGTCTGAGCGAGCGGCTCGTGACGGCCGCCGCGATTAAGGCCCGAAAGGTCGACGGTCACTTCTGTGGCCGCCTGCGCTTGCTCTTGTTGAGCAAAGGCCATGGTGGGTGCGGACGCCAAGATGCCGACGATGGCGGCCAGTGCGATCGCCTTAGGACGTGGCGTGCGCACCGGGCTCGACCGTCCAGGTGATGCTTGCCACTTGATCTCCCGTACCGCCGGCGTGGTAGATGTCACGCGTGACGCGGGCGACGTGGCCGCTCACATTGAGCTTGATTTTGTCCGTTCCATCGGCAATGCCCTTGTACTTCATGTCGAAGCTTACGTCTTTGGAAAGATCGAGGCCCGTAGTTTGAGTCGCCGAGCTGGCGTCCTTTTCTGCCTTATCGGGGCCAACCTTAAAATCGATGGAGTTCTGGGCCGAGCCCGTCTTTGCGTCTGCAACGATTGTCCAGTCGTTCTTGGCCGTGACCTTCATGTTAGTGACGTGGATGCCATATGCCGAGAGGTTGTCGATGGTAATCGTCTTGTCGGAGGGTCCTACAAGCGTTCCGTCGGCTTGGGCGGCAAAGGGGATGACCGTCGGCGCCTTAAACGAAACATTGCTAATGTCGGCCTTCACTGTCACATCGGTGGTTCCAACGCGCACCTCTGCCATGGCCGCCGTTGGCGCGGCGCCCATCGCAAGTGCGAGCGTAAGCCCTGCGCCCACGGCGAGTGCCCTGGCTCCGCTCAGGTTCATGGGTGTGTTCATAATCGATCCTTTCTGCTCGTCACGGACTGTTTCCGTGATGGTTGGACGAATGGGGGCAGGGTGCTGCCCCTGCGAGCGCGTCGGCCACTAGCCTTCTGCCTGGGCCACCCGCACTTTGACGCGCGTCGGATTGCCGTGGGTGTCGTAGGTCTTGGCATCGAGTGCCTGAATCTCGATATATGCCTCGCCTTCTTGGATATCGCCGGCGGGGCAGGTCTCAACCGTCTTGCCGGCTTCGACCACACCGGACTCATAGATGGTCTCGTCGTTTTGGATCACGCGGAAGCGCTGGGGAAACTTGTTGTCTTGGACGTTTTGCACGTTGACGCGCAACTTGCCGCCTTTCTGCAACTGTGCGACCGGCGCGACCGAGATCGTCATCATGTTGTCGCGGACGATGGCGTCGAGCTCATTCTGGATTTCTTGGCGCGATTTACCCTCTGCCGTCGTGACCGAGGCGCCCGCTTCGGGCACGGGCTGCGACTGCCAGGCGTATAGCCCTACGGCGATGAGGGCGCAGACGATAGCCAGGCAGACAACGACGAGTTTCTTGCGACACCCCAGTCCTGCAAGGCGGGACGGCTTCTTCGCACTCATGCGGCGTCCTTGGTGGTGTAGACGCGTGCGAATGTGGACGGGTCCGCTCCAAAGAGCATGTGGAGCATCAGGCGGCGCGAGTAGATGAGCTCGTCGAAGTCGTGAGGAAGCTCGATGTTGTGGATACGCGCGATGTGGTGGGCGAGCGCCGAGAACGACTCGGGGTCGCAGATAACATCGGTGGTGACGTGGTAGACCGCCGTATCGGGGAACGCCTCTTCGTCGAAAGGCAGGAGATAGGGATCGTCGTCGACCTCGATGGCGACGCCGTACTGGGGCCAGTAATATGCCATGGGAACCTCCCTGCTTCTGGGGCCAAAACTTCCATTGGTTTTGGCTGTCGATGCCGACCGTATCAGTCACTACTTGACCAATTTCTGACCAAATGCTTGACGGATTGACATCTCCGCAGGTAAAAGATGGTAAAAATTACTTCAACTTTTTTCGAGCGACAATTGCGTGGTCGCTGGCGGTAAAGCGACATGTGTCAAAAGCATCGTCTGCCGAGGAAACCTTGCCGCTCGCCGAATTGCACGAACGTAAAAATCGCCAATTATGGAGACGGTCTCGAACACGTCGACGAAACGATGCGGTAACATCTCCCTGCAAACACTGTAGTTAGCTAAAGGGGGAGTTCGCGTGTCGGCAACCATCAAACCCTTCACCGACGAGTTCGAAGAGTATGGCCGCGATGAGTCTCGCACATCGGGCGAGGCCTCGAGCATCTCGTTTCCGACAACGGAGGACGAGGTACGCGCCATTTTGAAAAAGCTCCATGCCGAGCGTGTCCCGGTGACGGTTCAGGGCGCCCGGACCGGTCTTGCCGCCGGCGCCGTGCCCCATGGCGGTCACATTCTCAATACTTCCCGCATGAATCGCTACCTAGGCATTCGCCGCGATGAGAAGGGCCGCTTTCTTTTGCGTGTGGCGCCCGGCGTCGTGCTGTCTGAGCTGCGCAAGCAACTGGGCAAGAAAGTTCTGCCGACTGCCGGCTGGGACCAGGCATCGCTTGAGGTCTACGAGGAATTCCAGGAAGCTTCCGAGCAATTCTTTCCTACCGATCCCACCGAGGCATCTGCCTGCCTGGGCGGTATGGCGGCATGCAACGCTTCCGGTGCCCGTAGCTACGCTTACGGCCCCATGCGCCCTCACGTCACGGGCCTTCATGTCGCGCTGACCGATGGCGACCTGCTCGAGCTTCACCGTGGCGAGGTTTTTGCACAGGGTCGTCGCCTTTCGCTCGTCACGGTGCAGGGCCGCACGCTCGAGCTCGACCTTCCCGACTACACTATGCCCAAGACCAAAAATGCTTCGGGCTATTTCGTTGCTGACGATATGGATGCCATCGATCTGTTTATCGGTGCGTGTGGCACGCTCGGCGTCATCACCGAGCTCGAGATTGCCCTACAGGCGGCGCCTGCGGTCGTTTGGGGCGTGAGCTGCTTCTTTGACAACGAAGACAAGGCCGTGTCCTTCACCGATTCCGTGCGTCCCGTCCTGTCCCACGCGGCTGCCATCGAATATTTCGATGCGGGCGCCCTGGATATCCTGCGTCGTCAGCGTGAGCAGTCGACTGCGTTCGCCTCGCTGCCGGCGCTCGACAAAGACGCCAAGGTCTGTGTCTACGTGGAGCTCGACTGCGACGACGAAGCCCAGGCGACTGAGGAGCTGTATCACTTGGGGTGGGTGCTAGAGCTTGCGGGCGGCAGCGACGATGCGACATGGGTCGCGCGCACCGAGGTCGATCGCGAGTGCCAGCGATTCTTCCGCCATGCGGTGCCCGAGAGCGTCAACATGCTCATCGATGAGCGTCGCCGCACGGATCCCACCATCACCAAACTGGGTTCGGACATGTCGGTGCCCAACGCGCGCTTGGCCGATGTCATCGACCTTTATCGCAGCACGTTGGCCGAAAGTGGGCTTGAATCTGCCGCCTGGGGGCACATCGGTAACAACCATCTGCATGTGAATATTCTGCCGCGCGATGCGCAGGATCACCGCCGCGGCGGAGAACTCTTTGCCCAGTGGGCTTCCGAGGTCACGGCCATGGGCGGCGCCGTCTCCGCCGAACACGGTGTCGGCAAGATCAAGGCGGGCTTCTTGGAGACGATGTACGGTCACGAGGCCATGGTCGAGTCGGCGCGGCTCAAGCTCCAGCTCGATCCTGCCGGGCAGCTGGGTCGCGGTAACCTGTTTTCGGAGAAGCTCTTGGATGAGCTCGTCCAGAAAGGGGGCGCGTGAAGATGAGCGATTTCCATATGGTGGTGTGCGTCAAGGCGGTGCCGGGAAGCACCGAGGTCAAGATGGACCCCAAGACCAATACGATTGTTCGCGATGGCAAGCAGGCGGTCATTAACCCGTTCGATGCGAGCGCTTTGGAATGCGCGCTGGCGCTGAAGGACGACTTTATCGGCTTTGGCATGGACGTGCGCGTAACGGTGGTGTCGATGGGCATCCCCGCGACCGAATCGCTATTGCGCGACTGCATCGCCCGAGGCGCCGATGACGCACTGCTGCTAACCGATCGCGCCTTTGCAGGTGCCGATACCCTGGCAACCACCTATGCCCTCAAGTGCGGCATCGAGGCACTCGACGAGGACTTCGACCTGCTCATTTGCGGCAAGATGGCGGTGGACGGCGATACGGCCCAGATTGGTCCCGAGCTTGCCGGTGCCTTTGAGATTCCCTGCGTGACCGACGTGAGCTGCGTGCAGAGCGCGGGCTTTACGACCTGTGGTTCACTGGCGCTTGTTCACGGCTGCGATGCCGGCGAGGAGACGGTCTATCTTGAGATGCCGTGCGCGATGACGACCGCCAAGGAGATTGGCCAACTGCGTATGCCGAGCATTGCCGGTATTCGTGCAGCCGAGGAGGCGGACGTGCGCGTGGTCAACGCTGCCGACGTGAACGCCGACCCCGCGCGCTGCGGCCTTGCCGGCTCGCCGACACAGGTCATGCGATCGTTTGTGCCCGACCGCGACCAAACGTGCGAGACCGTTGACGGAACGGCGTCCGAGCAGGCGGCAAAACTTGCCAAGATCATCGAGGGGATGGCATAGATGAGCGGACTGATTATCGATAGCGAAGCCTGTATCGGCTGCGGTCGCTGCGTTCGCGCCTGTGCCTCGGGCGGCATCGTAGTGGAAGGCGAGCGGCCCAACCGTTGCGCCCGCGTAACCGACGGCTGCATCCTATGCGGTGGGTGCGTCGATGCCTGCCCCGTCAACGCCATCTCGATCGAGCGTGACGAGGCCGCTGGCGCGGTGGACCTTGATGCATATCGAGATATCTGGGTATTCGTTCAGACCGACGAGCACGATACGGTGACTCCCGTTGCCTATGAGCTCATGGGCAAGGGCCGCGAGCTTGCCGATGCTCGTGGATGCCGTCTGGTGGCATTGGCCGGCATGAGCCCCGAGAGCTCGCTCAAGGACCTGGAGCATCTGGTTTGCGCCGGCGCGGACGATGTTCTGGTCTGTCGTGACGAGCGCCTGCGTCAGAACGACGTGGAGGTCTACGCGTGTCTCATCTGCGATTTGGTAGCCGAGCGTAAGCCCGAAGCCATTCTGTACGGTGCGACCGCCTTTGGCCGCGAGCTGGCGCCTGGCGTTGCCGTGCGCCTGCAGACGGGCCTTACGGCCGACTGCACCGTGCTTTCGATGGATACGGAGACGGGGCTGCTGCAACAGACGCGTCCGGCGTTTGGCGGCAACTTGATGGCCACCATTATCTGTCCCAATCATCGTCCCCAGATGGCAACGGTGCGTCCCGGCATCTTTAAAGCGTCCGACTTTGACTACGGCCGCTCCGGCACGATCACCCAGATATCACTTGCGGATGATGCTAAGGCTCGTGTCGAGATCTCGATTCCCGCCGAGGAGTGGGGGCAGCAGGCATCAATTGCCGATGCCGAGCGCCTGGTCGTGGTGGGTCGCGGCATTGGTTCTAAGAAAAACCTGCCGCTGATGCGAAGGCTCGCTGAGGCTCTGGGAGCCGAGCTTGGCTGCACGCGACCTGTCGTGGAGGCCGGCTGGTTGGAGTATCGCCATCAGATTGGCCAGACGGGCGTATCGGTTTCGCCCAAGCTTCTCGTGAGTATCGGTGTTTCGGGCGCCATCCAGCATCTTGCCGGCATCGGTGGGGCGGAGTGCATTATCGCCATCAACGAGGACCCGGATGCCCCCATCTTTGGTGCTGCCCAGTACAAGGTTGTCGGTGATGCCGTCGAGGTCGTCGAGGAGCTGCTGGCCCAGCTTGAGCGCTAGGCGCGCGCCAGCCAGTCGCGTATCTCGTTCTTTAGGCGCTCCCAGGTCGCTTGCGTGGCGGGATCGGTAAAGGGGTGCGTAATGCCAAAGGGTGCGTCGAGCAGGCGGTAGATATCGCCCTGCTCGCGCGCTAGCGCGCGGCTCGCTGGATAGACGAGCTCAAACATAAAGCAGATGAGTCCCACCAGGTAGTCTGCGGGCTCGTTGCGTTCATCGCGTGCGACGCAGCGGCGCTCGTCAAAGGCGGCGAGAGCCGGTGTCGAGAACCGGCTGGCGAGAAATGCGTCCTCATCAACCTTGAGGATAGTGTCGACGGTGCTGTCGGCGATGGTGCGCATAATGTCGATCTTGTCGCCATCGCGCACGATATCGCAGAAGCGCCGTGTACGCTCGTCGAGTTGTGCCGGCAGGCGAAAGTCGCTGTGATAGGCGATGCTCGCGCGGATGAGCTCATCTTCTGCCGGATCATCGATAAAGTCGCGGATGCTCGTTACGGCGGGCGCATCGGCGGGGTTCTCGCCAAAGAGGACCCCGACGCCCAACGCTGCGTGGCTCATACTCTCGGCGTCCTTAAAGGTGTCCCAGCGCCGCAACTGTTCAAAGCGTCCCATATCGTGTAACAGGCCGCAAAGCCAGGCCAGGTCAATATCCTCTGTCGACCAGCTCTGCTCGCGCGCCACGGCATCGCATGCCTCGGCAACGTGGTACGTATGCTCGATTTTGAGCGCGATACGTGGATTGGCGGCATCGTAAGCATCGGTATAGCGTTTGAAGGCCGCGGTCGCCCGGCCCCGATCGATAGCTGTCATAATGACTTCCTAAAAAGCTGTGTCTTTCGATCCGGTGGCAATTGTAGGTGAACTCGGTTGCCACCGGGCGATGATTCTGCCGCGTCGTTGAATGCGGCTCGGAAATCTTGTCGGGACGAGGAACGCTATGGTGCTCAAAATCGTTAAAACCGTCTGGCCGGTGATGCTTACCTATGTTGCGATAGGCGCGCCGTGCGGAATGATTATGGCGCAGACGGGGATGGAGCCCTGGATGGTTTTTGCTCTGAGCAGCACGTTCGTGACGGGCAGCGGCCAGTTTATGGTCTGCAACCTGTGGCTGGCAGGTGTGCCTGCGGCATCGATTGTCGCAAGTGTGGCCGCAATCTCCTCGCGCTTTGCACTTTATTCGGCATCAATCGCGCCCCATCTGAGGGGTGCCTCGAAGCGTCAGACGCTGGCTGTTGCCGCGACGCTTACCGAGGAGGCATATGGCATCTCGCTTGCCAAGTTGGTTGAAGGGGAGGATTGGGGCCCGCGCGAGTCCTTTGCGCTCAACGCGATCCTCATCGCGACATGGGGCGTTTCGTGCACGATGGGCGCCGTTGTAGGCGCCGTTGTCGATGTCCCCACCGCTATTGCTGGCTTTGTCTGCACCTCGCTCTTTATCTGCCTGCTCTTTTCGCAGCGACTGTCGCGCGGCAATGTCGTGGCTGCCGTTATGGCTGCGGTGTCTGTCGCCATATGCAAGTTCTTGGGGTGGACGAATATCGCCGTGCCGGCAAGCGTGCTCGTCGGTGTTGCCGCGGCGCTTGCGTGCGATGCTTTCGCCGAAGGAAGGGGCGCTCGCGATGCCCGTTAATGAGTTTTTGGTCCTGTGGCTGTCGTCATGGGCGGCTATCGCGTTTTTCCGCATTGCCCCGGCGTTTGCCTTGCGCGGGAGAACGCTGTCGCCCCGCGTTACCGAGGCCTTGGGTTATATTCCGCCCGCCGCCTTTGCGGCGCTGGTCGCTAACGATTTGATAAGCCCTGGCGCTTTCGACGCCGGCTTGTGGCAGGGCTTGATTCCCTGGATTGCGGCTGCCGGTGTCGTGGCGGTGGCAATCAAGACAAAGTCGATGTTGTGGTGCTGCGTCTCGGGCATCGTGTTCTATATCGTTTTGAGCCTTGTATAAAAGCAAGGGCGCGTTTAGCGTCCCGGCCCAACGAATCGAATTTCTCACCGAGCCGGTCTGCTTCTTCTGGTACCATGGTCAAACTTTACTGTAGCAAAGCGTGACGTGGGCTTTTGTTCTGCGTCAGCGGAAATGGGGGTTTCATGGCACAGGAAGCGACCGCCAACGAGCAAAAGAAATTCAAGGTACCGCGTATCCCGGGCGACATCATGATCTATCCCATGATTGTTGGCCTTTTGCTCAACACTTTCTGTCCGCAGGTCTTTGAGATCGGCGGCTTCTTTACGGCTGCCTGCCGTGGCGGCTCCAATACCATCGTCGCTGCGATCCTGCTCTTCGTGGGTGCCGGCATCAGCTTTAAGTCCACGCCGGGCGCTATCAAGACCGGCATCGTCGTACTGATCCCCAAGCTTGTTGTTGCGGCCGCCCTTGGCTTGGGTGTGGCATATTTCTTTAACGACAACTTCCTGGGCCTGAGCTCCGTGTCTGTCATCGGCGGCATTACGTTTTGCAACATGGCGCTCTATACGGGCATCATGGGCGAGTTTGGCGACGAGTCCGAGCAGGGCGCCGTCGGTATCCTGTTCTTTACGGCCGGCCCCGCCGTCACCATGATCATCCTCGGTGTCTCGGGTCTCGCCAACATCCCCGTCGGCACCATCATCGGATCCATCCTGCCGCTTGTTATCGGCATGGTTCTGGGCAACCTCTTCCCGTTCATCAAGAACCTGCTGGTCCCCGGCGCCAATCCCGCGATCGCTGTCATCGGTTTTCAGCTCGGTGCATCCATGAGCCTTTCGAGCTTTATCGCCGGCGGTATTTCGGGCATCCTGCTGGGCCTCATCACGCTCTTTATCGTCGGTCCCATCACCTTTGCGTTCGAGCGCCTGTGCGGTGGTAACGGTAAGGCGGCCGTTGCCTGCTCCACTATCGCCGGCACGGCCATGACCACGCCGGTCGCCCTCGCCGAGGTCGCACCGCGCTACGCCGAGCTTGCGCCCACCGCGTACGCTCAGATCGCCACCGCCGTTATCATCACGGCAATCATGGCTCCGATTCTGACCGGCTGGGTCGACAAGAAGTTTTGCCACGGCAAAGAGGACCTGTCGGTCGAAGGCGTCGAGGCTATTGAGGAGGCCGTCGCGACCGACATCGACGGCGAGTAATCGTCGACGCGAGTCAATCAAGCCGGCGTGTGCAATTCGCGCCGTTTGAGCGCCCGAACGAAAGCTGTCTTGCAGTGACGTTCGGGCGCTCTGCTATTATTCCCCTTACCCCTGCGGAGTAGGGGGTGTTTATTGTCCAGACACGAATCGGGCGATTCTGACCACTTGGATATTGAAGGGATGGCGTCTAGTGGTTAAGGCACTCAAAATTGAGATATTCCTGCTATGCATGATTGTTCTTATCGGGCTTGCCGCACGAAGCCGCCGCTCCTTGTTCTCGAGCACCCAACAGCTTCTGTTTAGCATGCTGGGCTACACGTCTGCTGCCTACATTTTCTTCGATATGATCTGGACGCTCTCGGACGGCGTGAGCACTCCTGTAGGCATCACGGCCAACTGGATTTCCAACGCGGTCTCGTTTTCGCTGTTCGCCATCGCGTGCCTCATTTGGTTTTTCTATTCCGAGACAGTGCAGGGCTCTCGCCTTTTGACCGCGCGCTATAGGGTGGCGCTCGTGACGTTGCCAACCGTATTGGTGGTCGTGCTGGCATTTACCAGCTACTGGACGCACGCTATGTTCTATATCGATACACAGGGCGTATATCGTCGCGGAGCGCTTTATATGATTCAACCTATCGTTAGCTACTGCTACATCATATATACGTCTTTGCATGCCTTTATTCAGACTCGAAAAGTCGAAAGTCTGCAAAAGAAGGCCATTTATCGCACCCTCGCCTTTTTTGCGGTTCCCGCTCTGGTGGGCGGTACCTTCCAGGTTTTGTTTTCGGTACCGGGCCTTTGCGTCGGTATAACGCTGAGTATCCTGCTGCTCTACATCATCTACCAGGAGCAGCTGATCTCGACCGACCCGTTGACTGGCCTTAACAATCGCAACCGTTTTGAGACCTATATGCTGTCGCTCTTCTCAAATGTGGTTCAGGCCGAAGATGTGTATCTGCTTATGATGGACGCCGACGGCTTTAAACAGATTAACGACCGGTATGGACATGTGGAGGGCGACCATGCTCTCCAGGTCATATCTGCTACGCTCAAAGAGGTCTGCTCGGCGTCTGGTGGTTTTATCGCACGTTATGGCGGCGATGAGTTCGTGGTGCTCCAGAAGGCAGCGGCGGAACAGGACATCATAGACCTGTGTTCGGCGATTAACGACGAGCTCGCTCGTGCCGAGGTGCCGTATCTGTTGCGGATGTCCATCGGCTATGCACGGGTCGGTGATGGTGTCGATACCTGGCAAGACTTGCTTCGCGCTGCCGATGCGGAGCTCTACCGCGTCAAGGCCGAGAAAAAGAAAGCCGGCGTCCAGATACGCTAGAAAAAGGGCGCACGACCGTTGCGATGGTCGTGCGCCCTTTTTGCGTTTGCGGGGGCCACCGGCCATAACGCCCAGGCGCGGTACGGCAAGACGAGCGTCTGCCGCCGCGGCTCGGTACGAAATCAACGAGAGCCAGTGCACTCCATTAAGCTGAAGTGTGCGAACGCCCTCTCTAAAAAGGTGAGCTCGCTAGGCTTTTTTGGGTTTGTTGACGATGATGATGCCACCGCAGACCAACAGCAGGGCAACGATGACGGTAACGGGGCTCGTGCCAGCGCCCTCGCCGAGCAGCAGCGCGCTCAGCAGCACACCAAAGACGGGGTTCATAAAACCAAAGACCGAGACGCGGCTGACGGGGTTGACGGCAAGCAGGCGCGACCACAGCGAGTAGGCGACCGCGGAGATAAGCGCCATGTAGATGATGAGCGCGATGGCGGGGGCAATCGCCGTGGGGGAGAGCGCGCCACCCATCAAAAAGCCGATGGCGGTAAGGACCAGGCCGCCGACCAAGAACTGCCACCCGGCAAGCAAGACGCCGTCGTGCTCACGCGAGAAGATGCCGATCAGGCAGGTCGAAAGGGCACCCGCGACGGTGGAGGCCAGGATAAAGCCCTCGCCGTCGAGCGCAAAGCCAAAGGTGCCGTCCGCGCCCGAAAGGTTGACGAGCGCGACACCGGCAAAGCCCAGCACGCAGCCAAGCACCTTGGCCGCATCGAGCTTTTCGGTGCGAAACGCCAGGGCGGCAAAGAGGATGGCTAGGAAGTTGGCGCTGGCCTCGATGATGGAGCTCGACATGGCGCTTGCACGGGAGAGACCAAGGTAGAAAAAGAAGTACTGGCCGATGGTCTGGAAGAGCGACAAGATGCAGATGGGCTTGATATCACGCGCTTGCGGAACGAGCGGGCGGCGCTGGGCCACGCTCATGCCAACAATGACCAGCATGCCGGCAAGCGTGAAGCGCAGACCCGCGAAGAGCAGCTGAGAGGCGCTGTCGTGCGCGGGAATGCCAAAGAGGCCGTAGCCGATCTTGATGCAGGGGAAGGCGGAGCCCCAGAGCGCGCAGCAAACGAGACAGCCCAGGATGAGTCCGGGCAGGGTGGCGAGATACGGCTTGCGGCTTTCCATGATGTCCTTCCTACATGCGCGAAGCAAAAAAGAACCCGCCACCTGATGTGTCGGTGGCGGGCGTTGTTACCCGAAGGGATTGTACCCGATGGGAAAGGTTTAGGCGAAGTAGGCTACGCCGCTCTCAAAGATCGGCATGAACTTGTCGCCGGGGACATGCTCGGGCACGTTGCGGTACAGGTTGTCGCCGCGACGCTCGGCATGGCCCATCTTGCCCAGGACGCGGCCGTCGGGGCTCGTGATGCCCTCGATGGCGAGTGCGGAGCCGTTGGGGTTGACGGAAAGATCCATGCTGGGCTTGCCGTCCTCGCCCACGTACTGCGTGGCGACCTGGCCGTTGGCGATAAGCTGGGCGAGTACCTCGTCGTTGGCGACAAAGCGGCCCTCGCCGTGGCTGATGGCGACGGTGTAGGGGTCGTCGAGGCTACACTGCGACAGCCACGGGGACAGGTTGGACGAGATGCGGGTGCGCACCAGGCGGCTCTGATGGCGACCGATGGTGTTGAACGTCAGCGTGGGCGCATCGGGCGTGGCGTCGACGATGTCACCGTAGGGCACCAGGCCGAGCTTGATCAGGGCCTGGAAGCCGTTGCAGATGCCCAGCATCAGGCCATCGCGGGCCTTGAGCAGGTCACGGACTGCCTCGGTGACCTCGGGAGCGCGGAAGAACGCCGTGATGAACTTGGCGGAGCCGTCGGGCTCGTCGCCGCCCGAGAAGCCGCCGGGGATCATGACAATCTGGCTTGCACGGATGCGGCGGGCAAGCTCGTGGGTGCTCTCGGCGACGGCCTCGGGCGTGAGGTTGTTGATCACGAAGGTGTCAGCCTCGGCGCCGGCGGCGCGGAAGGCGCGGGCGCTGTCGTACTCGCAGTTGTTGCCGGGGAACACGGGGATGACCACGCGCGGGCGGGCGATCTTGGCGCCGCCGTACACGTGGATGTCCTTGGCGCGGAAGTCGATGGTCTCGACCTCGGCGGTCTCGCCGGCGCTGCGGTAGGCGAAGACGCTCTCGATGCCGCTCTCCCAGGTCTCCTGAAGCTCGGTGAGCTCGATGACCTCGGAGCCAGTATCGATGACGTAACCCTCAACGGTGGTGCCCAGGGGCTCGACGACAACGCCGTCGGCGACCTTGGGCAGCTCGGCATCCTCGGCGAGCTCGACGATAAAGCTGCCGTAGAGCGGGGTGAAGAGGCTCTCCACGTCCACATCCTCGGCAAGCTCGATACCGATCTGGTTGCCGACGCACATCTTAAAGAGGCTCTCGGCGCCGCAGCCGTAGCCGGGCGTGGAGACGGCCAGGGCGTCGCCGGTAGCGGTGAGCGCCTCGACGGCGTCAAACGCGGCGAGCAGCTGCTGGGCATCGGGGCGGTAGTCCTCGCCATAGGTGGCGGGGGCGATGCGCACGACGCGATGCGTCAGGCCCTTGAACTCGGGCGAGACGGCACGGGCGGCACGGCCCACGGCAACAGCGAAGCTGATTAGGGTCGGCGGAACGTTGAGCTCGCCGGTCTCGTCCTCAAACGAGCCGCTCATGGAGTCCTTGCCACCGATGGCGCCGGCACCCAGGTCGACCTGGGCCATGAGGGCGCCCAGGACGGCTGCCGTGGGCTTGCCCCAGCGCTCGGCCTCGGTGCGCAGACGCTCGAAGTACTCCTGGAAGGAGAGATAGGCGCGCTTGTGCTCAAAGCCGGCAGCCACGAGCTTGGCGATGGACTCGACCACGGACAGGTAGGCGCCGGCAAACTGGTCGGCTTCCATCAGGTAGGGGTTGAAGCCCCATGCCATGGCGCTTGCCGTGGTGGTCTCGCCGTCCACGGGGAACTTGGCGACCATGGCAGAGCTCGGGGTGAGCTGCGTCTTGCCGCCAAAGGGCATGAGCACGGTCGCGGCGCCGATGGTGGAGTCGAAGCGCTCGGAAAGGCCCTTGTTGGAGGCGACGTTGAGGTCGGTGACAAGCGAGGTCATGCGCTCGGCAAGCGTGGTACCGGCCCAGCTGGGCTGCCATACGCTGCGGGCGCACACGTGAGCGACCTGGTGCTTGGGCGCACCGTTGGAGTTGAGGAACTCGCGGGACAGATCAACGATGGCGACGCCGTTCCAGGCCATGCGCATGCGCGGCTCGGCGGTAACCTCGGCGATAACGGTCGCCTCCAGGTTTTCCTCGGCGGCGTAACCCATGAACTCATCGACGTCACCATCGGCGACGGCGCAAGCCATGCGCTCCTGGGACTCGGAGATGGCGAGCTCGGTGCCGTCCAGGCCGTCGTACTTTTTGGTCACGGTGTCCAGGTCCACGTACAGGCCGTCGGCAAGTTCGCCTACGGCGACCGAGACGCCGCCGGCGCCAAAGTCGTTGCAGCGCTTGATCAGGCGGCAGGCGTCGCCGCGGCGGAAGAGGCGCTGCAGCTTGCGCTCGACTGGGGCGTTGCCCTTCTGGACCTCGGCGCCCGAGGTCTCGATGGACTCGGTGTTCTGGGTCTTGGAGGAGCCGGTGGCACCGCCGATGCCGTCACGGCCGGTGCGGCCGCCCAGCAGGATGATCTTGTCGGTGGGGGCGGGGCACTCGCGGCGCACGTGGTTTGCCGGGGTAGCGCCCACGACGGCGCCGACCTCCATGCGCTTGGCCACGTAGCCGGGGTGATAGAGCTCGTTGACCTGGCCGGTGGCAAGGCCGATCTGGTTGCCGTAGCTGGAGTAGCCGGCGGCAGCGGTGGTTACGAGCTTGCGCTGCGGCAGCTTGCCCTCGAGCGTCTCGGACACGGGGACGGTGGGGTCGCCGGCGCCGGTGACACGCATGGCCTGGTACACGTAGCTGCGGCCCGAGAGCGGGTCGCGGATGGCGCCGCCCACGCAGGTGGCGGCACCGCCGAAGGGCTCGATCTCGGTCGGGTGGTTGTGGGTCTCGTTCTTAAACAGGAACAGCCAGTCCTGGTCCTCGCCGTCGACATCGACCTTCACCTTGACGGTGCAGGCGTTGATCTCCTCGGACTCATCGACATCGGTCATTACGCCGGTCTTCTTAAGGTACTTAGCGCCGATGGTGCCCATGTCCATGAGGCAGACGGGCTTGGCGTCGCGGCCGAGTTCGTGGCGCATCTCTATGTAGCGGTCGAAGGCCTGCTGCACCACGGCGTCGTCGATCGTCACGTCGTCCAGGACGGTGCCGAAGGTGGTGTGGCGGCAGTGGTCGGACCAATAGGTGTCGATCACGCGGATCTCGGTGATGGTGGGGTCGCGATCCTCATCGCGGAAGTACTGCTGGCAGAAGGCGATGTCTGCCTCGTCCATGGCAAGGCCGCGATCGGCGATAAAGGCGGCGAGGCCGGCCTCATCGAGCTCGCGGAAGCCGTCGAGCACCTCGACGGGCTGGGGCTCGGGGGTCTCCATGTACAGCGTCTCGGGCAGGTCGAGTGAGGCGATGCGCGCCTCGACGGGGTTCACCACGTAGTGCTTGATGGCCTCGATGGCGGCTTCGTCCAGAGCGCCCGAGATCATATAGACCTTGGCGGAGCGCACGGCGGGGCGCTCGCCCTGGCTGATGAGCTGAACGCACTCACTGGCGGAGTCGGCGCGCTGGTCAAACTGGCCAGGCAGGAATTCGACGGCAAAGACGGCGCCATCGCTTGCGGGGAGCTCGTCGTAGGTCACATCGACCTGGGGCTCGCTAAAGACGGTCGGCACGCAGGAGCGGAAAAGCTCCTCGTCGATGCCCTCGACGTCGTAGCGGTTGATGATCCTCAGGGCCTCGATGCCCTTGATGCCGAGAATCTCGGTCAGCTCGCTCTTGAGCTGCTGAGCCTCGACGTCGAACCCGGGTTTCTTCTCCACGTAGATACGAGAGACCATTGGTTCCTGCCTTCCTGATCGGTTGGGCGTACGGTACGGTATGCGGCAGCGGTCGGTTTGCGGGGCCTGCCCTGCGGTCGCCTTGAGCCACATGTTTGTAAACCTCACTATGATACGACAGCTCGTGGCGCGTTGCGGACGGCGAGGGTGCTACAGTGAAGCGCAAACAAGAGAAAGGCATCACATGGCATTTGTTTCGCTCGCCATCATCGCGCTCGTGGCCTTTGCAAGCCCCTTCATCGCCTCGGCGATTCCCGGAAAACCCGTTCCCGAGACGGTCTTTTTGCTCGTGCTCGGTGCGGTGCTGGGACCTCATATGCTCGGCGTCATCCATGTAGATGCCGAGGTTTCGCTCGTGTCAGAGCTCGGCCTGGCCTTTTTGTTCCTGCTTGCCGGCTTTGAGATCGACCCTAAGAACATTACGGGTGTGGAGGGGCGCTACGGCTTGGCGACGTGGGCCGTCACGTTTGGTATCGCCTGGCTTGCCGTGCGCTTTACGCCGTGGTTCTCGGTCAGCCATTTCGACGGTATCGCCGTGACGCTCGCCTTGACCTCGACGGCGCTTGGAGCGCTCATGCCCATCTTGCGCGAGCGGTCGCTTGCCGGAACGCGCGTCGGTGATTCGATTCTCGCCTATGGTACGTGGGGCGAGCTCGGCCCCGTGCTCGCCATGTCGGTACTGCTGTCTGCCCGTACGGGCATCGAGACGCTGCTGATCTTGGGCTTATTTGCCGCCGTGTGTGTACTGCTTGCCGTGGTCCCCGGCCGTTCCAAACGCATCGGCAGCCGGTTTTTCGCCTTTATTCAGGAGCGCGCCGACACCACGTCGCAGACCTTCGTGCGCCTGACGGTGCTTATTTTGGTCACGCTCGTGGCGTTTTCCGCTATTTTTAGCCTCGATATCGTGTTGGGCGCTTTTGCCGCCGGCTTTGTCCTGCGCTACATCATCCCCGAGGGCAACCATACGCTCGAGACCAAGCTCGATGGCCTGGCCTATGGCTTTTTGATTCCGGTGTTCTTTACCGTATCGGGCGCGAAGATCGATCTGACGGCCGTGGCGTCGCGCCCGGGCTTGCTCGTGGGCTTTATCGTGGCGCTGCTGATTATTCGCGCGGTGCCCATTCTCATCTCTATGAGCATTTGTCCCGTGACGCGCGATGTGTCGGCGTATGGTCGCATTACGGTGGCCCTGTACTGCACCACGGCGCTGCCGATCATCGTTGCCGTGACAAGCGTTGCCGTCAACGCGGGCGCGCTGTCGCAAGACATTGCGTCGGTCATGGTTGCCGCCGGTGCCATCACGGTGTTCTTGATGCCATTGCTCGCGCAGCTCTTCTACCGCGTGGTCGACGCCGCACCGGTCGCCGCCGTGGCAGAAGTTGCCGAGCATCCATCCGATGCGCTCGACATTCTGCGCGCCCATCACGATTTGGCGAGTCTGCTCGCACGCGAGCACGAGCTGCTGACCTCGCATGGACATGGTCGTGTATTCGAGGGCCTGCCTACGCTCGATACGATTGCCGAGCGTCTTTCCGCCGAGGCAGCGAGCGGCCACATCGATGCCCGCATCGTGGACGCGGCGCACCTGCTTGCCGATAAGACCTATGGAGACGAGGTCGACCCGTCCAAGCTGACTCCGCGTGAGCGCCGCCGCCTGGAGCGCGCCAAGCTCGCCGTGCACGAATACCGCCGCCGCATGCTGGAGCTCTACGCGCGCGATGAAGCCCAGGACGACGACGGCAGGTAGCCAACGCCGCTGCGGAAAATGCATCCCGGAATCGGCGTTCAAAACGGGGCGCGCTTTCCGCGAGAGGCTCGTTGCGGAAAGTGCGTCCCAGAATCGGCGTTCAAAACGGGGCGCACTTTCCGAAGCATGGCCCTGAGGGAAGCTGCGTCCCGGTCTGAGCCGGAATTCTGGGACACGGCTTCTACTTCAAACAGAAGAAGGCGCGCTGCCTGCGGTTGATGCAGGCAGCGCGCCTTTTGCGTTGAGCTCCGTTGAGGTTCGAAGTAGTGGACTAGTTGGCCATGACGCCTTCGGTCCAGGCCTCGACGTCCTCGATGCGCAGGACGTTGGCGACCTCGGCCACGCAGTCGACGCTGGCAAGCTCGGCGGCGGCAGCCTGGACGTCCTTCTCGAGCGCGCGGTGCGTCAGGAAGATAACCGAGCAGGTATCGCTAGCGCCCGACTTGCCGTCCTCGACCTGGTTGATGAGCGAGATCGAGATGTTGTGCTTGGCAAAGATATCGACCGTCTCGGACAGGGCGCCCACGCGGTCGGCGACCTTCAGGCGCACATAGTACTTGGTCTGGAGTTCGTCCATGGGCTTAAAGGCGAGGTTGTGGCCATAGGGCTCAATCTCGGGCAGCGGAGCCACGCCGCGGCTGATCTGCTCGGAGAGCGACAGGATATCGCCCACGACGGCGCTCGCGGTGGGGAAGGAGCCTGCGCCGGCACCGTAGAACATGGTCTCGCCCACGGCGTCGCCTACCACGTAGACGGCGTTCATGGCGCCGTTGACCTTGGCGAGCATGTGATCGGCGGGGATCAGCGTGGGGTGCACGCGGACGTCGACGCCGGCGTCGGTGTTGCGGGCGATGCCGAGCAGCTTAATGGTGTAGCCGAGCTCGCGGGCCTGGGCTATGTCCTCGGCGCCGATGGTACGGATACCCTGCTGGTACACATCATCGGTGGTCACGCGGGTACCAAAGCCGATGGAGGCGAGGATCGCCGTCTTGCTGGCGGCGTCGAAGCCGTCGACGTCGGCGGACGGGTCGGCCTCGGCATAGCCCTTGGCCTGGGCGTCGGCGAGCACGTCGGCGTAATCGGCGCCCTCGGCGTCCATGCGCGACAGGATGTAGTTGGTGGTGCCGTTGAGAATGCCGGCGATGGTCAGGATCTTGTTGCCCACCAAGTCGTGCTCGAGCGTGCTCACGATGGGGATGCCGCCGCCGCAGCTGGCCTCGCACTTAATCTGCACGCCGCATGCGCGCGCCTTCTCGGCGAGCGTCTCGACATGACGGCCCAGCAGGGCCTTGTTGGCAGAGACGACGTGCTTGCCGTTCTCGAAGGCGGTGGTAAAGATCTCGGTCGCGGGGTGCTCGCCGCCGATCAGCTCGACGACGATGTCGACGGCGGGGTCGGTGACGACGTCGTGCCAGTCGCTCGTAAAGGCCTCACGCTCAATACCGGCTGCCTCGGCCTGCTCCCAAGCAAGCGCGCAGGCGCGGGTCAGCTTAAGGTCGATGCCGTAGGCTGCCAGGTACTCATCGTGGTGGCTCTTGATCAGACGGGCCACGCCGCCGCCGACGGTTCCCAGACCGATGAGGCCGACGTTCACGGTGCGCAGGGGTTTGCTCATAGATAGCTCCTTCGTGCATCTTATGGATGGATTAACCGCTTAAAGGTTGAGTGCATTCTAGCGTGAACCGAGGGCGCGTGCTCGCCAGGCAACAGGAGTCGCACAAAACGGCACCCCCGAAACGCTGCGGAAACATTGGAAACATGCTCGCTACAAACGAAACTCCGTAACAAACTGTCAACGTTTGCGCCATAAGGTTTGCCCCGTACCGCAAGACGGCCGCACCGCGGCCAGCGAAAAAAGGGGGACACCATGTTCAACATCAACAGCACGCTCAGCCGTAGGAACTTTCTCGCCGGCGCCGCGGCGCTCGGCACCGCCGCCGCACTCGCTGGTTGCTCGTCGGGTGGCTCGGATGGCGGCTCCGCCGATGACGGCAAGACCTTCAAGATCGGTGTCATCGGCCCTCTGACCGGCGCCGCGGCAACCTATGGCGTTTCGGCCGAGAAGGGTGCCAAGCTCGCCGCCAAGGATTTCTCGACCAAGGACCTCAAACTCTCGCTTAAGTCCGAGGATGACGTCGCCGACGGCGAGAAGGCTATCAACGCCTTCAATACCCTGTGCGACTGGGGCATGCAGGCGCTCGTCGGCCCCGTCACGACCGGTGCCGCCGTCGCCGTCTCGGGCGAGATCGCCGACGATATGCTCATGGTCACGCCTTCGGCCTCGTCGCTCGACGTCACCAAGGATAAGACCACGGTCTTCCAGGTTTGCTTCACCGATCCCACCATGGGCGCCAGCGCCGCGAAGTTCTTGGCCGAGAAGTACGCGGATGCCAAGATCGCCCTGTTCTACAACTCCGGCGATACGTATAGCTCGGGCGTTGCCGACGCCTTTGCCGAGCAGGCCAAGGCGTCCAAGCTCGATATCGTCGATACCGAGACCTTTAAGGACGACTCTTCCACGAGCTTTACCAACCAACTCACCAAGGCCAAGGAGGCCGGCGCCACGCTTATCTTTGCCCCGATCTATTACACGCCGGCGTCCGTTTTGCTCAAGAACGCCAAGGACATGGGCTACGACATGACGCTCATGGGTACCGACGGCATGGATGGCTTGCTCTCTGTGGAAGGCTTCGATACCTCTCTTGCCGAGGGGGTACTGCTCATGACCCCGTTCTCTGCCGACGATGAGAAGAACGCCGACTTCGTCAAGGCCTATAAGGATGCCTACGACGAGACGCCTAACCAGTTTGCCGCCGACGCCTACGATTGTGTCCACGCCATCGCCGAGGCCATCGACAAGGCGGGCATCGATATTACGGCCGATGGTGCTGACATTGCCGACGATCTTGCCCGTGCCATGCGCAAGATCAAGATTGAGGGCCTGACGGGCGAGCTCACATGGAACGATGAGGGCCAAGTCGAAAAGCCCGCTACGGCCTATGTGATTCAGGATGGCAAGTACATCGCCGCCTAAGTGCATATAACGACACCGGTGGGGCCGTTATATGCAGGGCAAGGACGCCTGTAACAGAACGGAAACATTACTTTCACACAATAAAGTGGCTAAACTGCATAAACAGATAGGAATACGCAGAATTATGGATAAATGGGCAAAACAAAAGAAAAGTTGAAATAATCGCCACTTTTCTCAACTAAAGCGTCTACTATTTTGCGAACGCCGAACACGGCGAAGGATGGCCTGTCGGGTAACCGAAACCCGACGAGATTTGAGAGGAGAGCCGCATGTCGAGCCTCATCGGTAAGTCATTGAACCCTGTTATGAATCGCAGGAGCGTTATCGCGAGCGCAGCAGGTCTGGGGGCGATGTCCATTCTAGCTGGCTGCTCCTCCAACGGCGGCGACAGCGGTTCCGCTTCGAGCGACGCTTCGTTTAAGATCGGCACCATCGGCCCGCTGACCGGTGCCAACGCGTCCTACGGCAAGTCCGTTACCCAGGGTGTCGAGCTTGGCTGCAAGGATTTCTCGACCAAGGATCTGCCGCTTGCCAGCAAGGCCGAGGATGACCAGGCCGATGGCGAGAAGGCCGTCAACGCCTTCAACACCCTGCTCGACTGGGGCATGCAGGCCCTCGTCGGTCCGACCACCACGGGTGCGTCGGTTGCCGTTGCCGCAGAGTGTGGTAACGACCCCAAGACGTTCATGATCACCCCGTCCGCGTCCTCCGAGGACGTCACCGACGGCAAGGATTGCGTCTTCCAGGTTTGCTTCACCGACCCCAACCAGGGTGTCAACGCTGCCAAGTTCCTGGCCCAGAAGTATCCGGACGAGAAGTTCGTGCTGTTCTATAACTCCGGCGACGCCTATTCTTCGGGCATCGCAGATTCCTTTAAGGCCCAGGCCGCTGAGTCCAAGCTCGAGATTGTTGACGAGGAGACCTTTAAGGACGACTCCGCCACGAGCTTTACCAACCAGCTGACTAAGGCCAAGCAGGCCGGCGCCACCATGATCTTTGCGCCGATCTACTACACGCCGGCGTCCGTCCTGCTCAAGAACGCCAAGGACATGGGCTACGACGTCAAGATGATGGGCTGCGACGGCATGGACGGCATCCTGGGCGTTGAGGGCTTCGATACCTCTCTTGCCGAGGGTCTGCTGCTCATGACCCCGTTCTCCGCCGACGACGAGAAGAACGCCGACTTCGTTAACGCTTACAAGGATAAGTACGGCGATACCCCCGACCAGTTTGCCGCCGACGCCTACGACGGCGTGCACGCGGTGGCCGAGGCCGTCAAGGAGGCCGGTCTTGGTGTCGACGCCGACCCGACCGAGGCCGCCGAGAAGCTGTCCAAGGCTATGCTCAAGATTACCGTTGACGGTCTGACCGGCAAGCTCACCTGGAACGATAAGGGCCAGGTCCAGAAGGAGCCCACGGCGTACGTCATCACCGACGGCAAGTACGTACAGGCCTAATTGGCCGCCTTACATAGAGCGGTTTTGATCCCAAGCAGGGGAGGTTTTGGCCTTCCCTGCTTGCTTGGTATCTAGGGACGATGTAACGTCCCTGTTTCATACATCAACTGGAAACCTATTCGAAAGGGGGATGTGGAACATGACGGTCTTTATCCAATACCTGGTCAACGGCCTGTCCATGGGCAGCGTCTACGCCATCATCGCGTTGGGCTACACCATGGTCTACGGTATCGCCAAGATGCTCAACTTCGCTCACGGCGACGTCATCATGGTCGGTGCCTATGTCTCGTTCTGTGCCACGTCGTATCTCGGCCTCCCGGGCTGGGCATCTGTAATTCTCTCTTGTGTGGTCTGTACCGTTCTCGGTGTTCTCATCGAGGGTCTGGCATACAAACCGCTGCGCCAGGCGGGCCCGCTGGCCGTTCTGATTACGGCTATCGGTGTGTCCTACTTCCTGCAGAACGCTGCGCAGCTTCTGTGGGGCGCCACGCCCAAGAACTTCACTTCGCTCGTCACCTTTCAGGTGCCGGAGTTCTTGGCCAAGTTCAACGTAAGCGCCGTCTCGCTCGTTACCATCGTCGCTTGCCTGGTTATCATGGCCGGTCTGATGTTCTTTACAGGTAAGACCAAGATGGGCAAGGCCATGCGTGCCGTGTCCGAGGACAAGGCCGCCGCTCAGCTCATGGGCATCAACGTCAACCGCACCATCTCGATGACGTTCGCCATCGGCTCCGCCCTTGCCGCCATCGCCGGCGTGCTGCTGTGCTCCTACTCGCCGGTGCTGCAGCCTACGACAGGCGCCATGCCTGGCATCAAGGCCTTCGACGCCGCCGTCTTCGGTGGCATCGGCTCCATCCCCGGCGCCTTTGTCGGTGGCATTCTTATCGGCATCATCGAGGCGATGGCACAGGCTTACATTTCCACGAGCCTTGCCAACTCCATCGTCTTTGGTGTTTTGATCATCGTCCTGCTCGTCAAGCCTGCCGGCCTCTTGGGCAAGTACGTCCCCGAGAAGGTGTAGGTGAGCGTTATGAAGTTTCTTAAAGACAAGCAGACGCGTCACGACTTTGTCACGTACGCCATGTGCCTTGTGGCGTTCGCCATCGTGTTCTTTATGCAGTCTAACCACATGATTCCGCGCATGATCGCCGGTCAGCTGGTTCCCATCACGGCCTATATCGTCATGGCCATCTCCCTTAACCTCGTCGTCGGCATCGCGGGCGACTTGTCGCTGGGCCACGCGGGCTTTATGAGCGTCGGCGCCTATACGGGAATCGTTACCGCGGTCGCCCTCGAGAGCGCCGTTCCTTCCGATCCAATACGTCTTGTCATCAGCATCGTGGTCGGCGCCATCGCTGCCGCCATCCTGGGCTTCTTGATCGGTATCCCGGTCCTTCGCCTGAGCGGCGATTACCTGGCTATCGTGACGTTGGCCTTTGGCGAAATCATCAAAGAAATCGTCACTTGCCTTATCGTGGGCGTCGACTCCCGCGGCCTGCACGTGATCTTTAACATCACGGGCAACTCTACGATCGATGACCTGCACCTGCTCGAGGACGGCACCGCCATCATCAAGGGCGCCCAGGGCGCCTCGGGCGTGTCGACGTACTCGACCTTCCTCGCCGGTGCCATCCTGGTCATGGTCGCACTCGTGATCGTGCTCAACCTGGTTCGCAGCCGTACCGGCCGTGCCATTATGGCCGTGCGCGATAACAAGATTGCAGCCGAGTCCGTAGGCATCTCCGTCACCGAGTATCGCATGATTGCCTTCGTGGTTTCCGCTGCCCTCGCCGGTGCTGCCGGAGCTCTCTTCGGCGGTAACTTCTCGCAGCTCTCCGCCACCAAGTTCGACTTCAACACGTCCATCCTCATTCTGGTGTTCGTGGTCCTGGGCGGCCTGGGCAACATGCGCGGTTCCGTCATCGCGGCGGCGTTGCTCACGGTGCTTCCCGAGCTGCTCCGTCAGTTCTCGGACTACCGCATGCTCATCTACGCCATCGTGCTGATCCTGGTCATGATTTTTACCAACAACCCGCAGCTCAAGGCGTTCTTCGGTCGCGTCAAGGACCGCTTTGCTTCCAAGAAGGAGGTGGCAGCCGATGCCCAGTAAATTTGAGTTCAAGAAGGGCAAGATGGTCCCGTATCCTTCTGGCGCCATCGTTCCCGACCGCGACCTGGGCGAGCGCCCTGCACTCGAGTGCATCCACCTGGGCATTGAGTTCGGTGGCCTTAAGGCAGTCGACGACTTTAGCCTGACTATCGGCAAGACCGAGATCGCCGGTTTGATCGGCCCCAACGGTGCCGGCAAGACCACGGTCTTCAACCTGCTCACCAAGGTATACCAGCCCACGCACGGCACCATCCTGCTCGACGGTGAGGACACCTCGGGCAAGTCCGTCTACCAGGTCAACCGCATGGGCATCGCTCGTACCTTCCAAAACATCCGCCTGTTTAATACCATGACGGTGGAGGATAACGTTAAGGTCGGCCTGCATAATCAGGAGCGTTACTCCGGCTTTGAGGGCGTGCTGCGCCTGCCGACGTATTGGAAGCACGAGAAGGCCGCCCACGAGCGCGCCATGGAGCTGCTGTCCATTTTTGACATGGAGCACCTGGCAAACGAGCAGGCTGGATCGCTGCCTTACGGCGCTCAACGTCGTCTGGAGATCGTCCGCGCGCTTGCCACCAACCCCAAACTGCTGCTGCTCGACGAGCCTGCCGCCGGCATGAACCCGTCCGAGACCGCGGAGCTCATGGAGAACATCGTCAAGATTCGCGACACCTTTGGCATTGCCATCATGCTTATCGAGCATGATATGTCGCTCGTCATGAATATTTGCGAGGGTATCTGCGTGCTCAACTTTGGTAAGGTCATCGCCAAGGGCACGGCCGAAGAAATCCAGAACAACGACGCCGTTATCGAGGCATATCTGGGCAAGCAGGATAAGGGGGAGAACTAAATGGCAGAGCCGATGCTTTCCGTCTACAACATCAACGTCTGGTACGGCGCCATCCACGCCATCAAGGACATCTCCTTTAACGTCAACGAGGGCGAGATCGTTGCTCTGATCGGTGCGAACGGTGCCGGCAAGTCCACGACGCTTAAGACCGTCTCGGGCCTGCTGCGCTCCAAGACCGGCTCCATCAAGTTTATGGGCGAGGACATTACCCATACGCCTGCCGACAAGCTGGTGGGTAAGGGCTTGGCTCAGGTCCCCGAGGGCCGTCGCGCCTTTTTGCAGATGACGGTCGAGGAGAACCTGGAGATGGGCGCCTACACGCAGCCCAAGTCCACGGTTGCCCCGGGCCTTGAGCGCGTCTACGAGCAGTTCCCGCGCCTGAAGGAACGCCGTCGCCAGGTCGCCGGCACCCTTTCGGGCGGCGAGCAGCAGATGCTCGTTATGGGCCGCGCCCTTATGAGCAACCCCAAGCTGCTCATGCTCGACGAGCCTTCCATGGGCCTGGCGCCGATTCTGATCGAGCAGATCTTCCAGATTGTCGAGGACCTGCACAAGGCCGGCACCACGGTGCTCCTGGTCGAGCAGAACGCGCAGATGGCGCTCTCGATTGCCACGCGCGGCTACGTGCTCGAGACCGGCAAGATCACCATGACCGGCACGGGCCAAGAGCTCCTGCACGACGATAACGTGCGTAAGGCATATCTCGGAGGCTAGGAGGTTCCGCCGTTCTACCGAACGGCGGACCAGTCGACGCTGCGCGGGCCGCATTTGGACAATCTGACGTTCAACTTCAAGGGCGCGACCAGAAGGTCAGCGCCCTTTCGTTTCACGTCACCTTGTCTCAAATGCGGCTCGCTCGCTGACATTGCCAAAACATCGGCGTTGCTGTGGTAGTCGTTGGGGACGTTCTTGAATGACTAGTCGTTTAAGAACGTCCCCAACGACTAGGTCGCCACCCCCTTGCACCAAATCAAGGCCCCGTTCTGGAGTGTTTCGGAACGGGGCCTTGGTGGTTGGGGTCTACTGGGTTTTGTTCGCTAGTCTACCTTTTGTCCGCATGTGGGGCAGAACTGGGCTTCGGGTACGAGCGGGGTCCCGCAATGACGGCAGAAGCGGGCAGGCTCGGTTGGAGCTGCCGGCATCGTCGGTGCCGCGGGTGGAACGGCGTTCCGCTGGGCGCGCTTCTGGCGGCGACGTTGCTTACGCTGAGTCTTGGGCGCTGCGGCTACTGCACCGTTCGCGGCCTTAGCGCGCTTCTTGCGGATGCAAAGAACGACAATCACACCGCCGACGATAAGGACAATAGCGACACCGCCGCCAATAACAAACGGCAGGTGAGTCTGGACAAAGTACAGCACATCCTCGGGCAGGGAATGGGGGATATTGGACTTATAGATGTTCACGTGAAGTGTTGAAGAATCATCTTCGTCGTAATAATCAGTCCAAATCTCGCGATCGCCATTCATGAAAGTAGAGCTGCAGCAATGAGAATCAAACTCGCTCTTGGCCCCGGTTTTTGCATCGACTAGGCATGCCGAAGACTTGTCATCGTCTGAGTACGTCCCAAGCAAGATGCCGCCATCATGCGAGATGCCGCCGAGATATCCATCGCCGAAGGGAAAAGCGATCGAGCTAATTATCTCGTCACTATTTAAATCGTAAACACTAAGATTCGCATCCTCTTCATTGAGATAGTAATAGCCGTCATCCTCATCAAAAAGATCATTCGATCCTTTCTTTGTATAGAGGGCATAAAACTCCGCCGAAGGGTTTGAATAAAGCCATTCAGGAGCGTGGTCATCATCGTTGAAAACAACGCTCATATTTCCATCGCGGTCCGCTTTTATTAATGCGGTGTCGCTCTGAAGATAAATATCGTCCGAGTAAGAGCTGGTGACGATATGGTCGATGTCCGAAGACCTATCATCTTTTTTCACGTTAACCGTTTTCAATTCCGTTGACCCTGTATCGCAATTGAAAACCCTAAGAGAAACAACGCCTTTCTCAGTATCGTATGGCAAGAAATAGAGACGGCTCATATCGTCTGAATAGTAGAAATAAGAGTCATCTTTATCAGATTGATATGTTTGAATTAGCTTGTCAGACTTAAGGTCATAGATTTCGATTTTTTTTAAGCTCAGATTCATAGTCATAGTGCTCGACGGCTGCTCTTTTACCGTCATCGGAGACAGTTACTCCGGTGTAGGCATATTTCGCCGAATTGATGGGATGGACTGTCTGGGTTTGGTTTTCAGGAGAGAATACGACCACATTGCTTCCGTCAATCCAATAGAGTTGATCGATGCCCGTGCGGTATGCGGAATCAAGACTTTTATCTGGGATAACAATGGGGCTTGAACTGCCGTCGTTGAAATTGATGAGAGTAATCCTCTTTAAGTTGGAATCATCATCGTAATCGTACAGATAGCCGAACATTGAATCGCCGCTCTTACCGATGTGAGAATAGGCGCCACTGGTCTTAAAGCTATATGACTTCTCCAGTTCAGGCGTCGGTACGCTGCCGCCGGCTAATGCTGCAGGAGGGGATGCGAGCGGAGACAGGGCTGCGATCAGGCCGATGGCGACTGCTGCAATCCTTCCGCTCCTTTGGATGCTCTTAAACATGGCAATCCTTTCCTCTGGATATGAATGTCGATACTGCCATGGTTAATCGGGATTCCGAAATCTTGTTGCGCAACATTCACCATCGGCAACATTTTTCGGCCAGTCGCGCCGTTCCCAAGGAATCATTCTAAGCTGCGGTGAAATAGGGACTAAATGAAGGCTCCAGAGGCCAAAACAGTCCCTATTCCACCGCAACTTCATGGGGATGTGTGACAATGCCCGTCGGAAAACATCTGCTGTCTTTGGGGGCCTATCTATGCTGTACGAGTTTTGTGCCGAGAACTTTGAGCGGGTGCCGGCGGCCATCGAGGCCGGTGCGGGTCGCATTGAGCTGTGTGACAACCTCGCCGTCGGTGGCACCACGCCTTCCGCCGGCGTTATTAGCGCTACAGTCAGCTACGCTCACGAGCATGCCGCGCGAGTGATGTGCATGATCCGTCCGCGTGGCGGCGACTTTCATTACAACCAGGACGAGCTGCGCATGATGGAGATGGATTTGGGCCTTGCCGTGAGTGCCGGCGTTGACGGCCTGGTCTTTGGCTGCTGCAAGCCCTGTGCCGGCAGCTGGGCGCTCGACGAACTCACCCTCGGCGCCCTCGTTATGGCTACGGGCTGCGCGACCGAGGAGTGCAAGCGCGAGTCCCTTGACATCACCTTCCACATGGCATTTGACCAGCTCTCGCCCGAGGCTCAGCTCGATGCGATTGATACACTTGCCGACTGCGGCGTTACGCGCATCCTCACGCATGGCGGCGCGGCCGGTACGTCGATCGAGGATTATTTCGATCACCTGGCTCGTTTAATCGAGTATGCGGGCGACCGCCTGACCATCCTCCCCGGCGGCGGCATCACTACGGCAAATCGCGACGCGGTCGCGGCGGCGCTAGGCGTCTCCGAGCTCCATGGCACCAAGATCGTGCCGCTGGAGGTATAGCCCGTGGCGCTGGTATTTGACGTTCAGCAGGCGAGCGGCAAGCCCGACGATAATCGTCGCCCTGGTACCGCGTGCCCCTTTTGCGACACGGAGGGGCTCGCCAACATCATCCAGCGCGATGGTGACTGCATCTGGCTCGAGAATAAGTTCAAGACCTTGCGGGCCACCCGTCAGACCGTATTGATCGAGTCGGCCAATCACGACGCCGACCTGGTGACCTATGAACCGGATGAGCTGCATCATGTGATGCGGTTTGCCCTGGGCTGCTGGCAGCAGATGATCGATTCCCAACAGTACCGCAGTGTGCTCATGTACAAGAACAAGGGCCCGCTTTCGGGCGGTAGCCTCGTCCATCCGCATATGCAGATTGTGGGTCTGGAGCAGGAAGACGGTTATGCAGCACTAGCCCCCGCCAACTTCGAAGGCATCGATGTTTGGCGACACGGGAGGGTTGCGGTCAACATCTCAACCGAGCCGATCATGGGGTTCTTTGAGGTCAACGTCTCGGCTTCACAGGGAATCGCCGCCGGCGACGACGCCCGCGACCAAGCCGAAGCGGACCTGTTTGCCGATGCGATTCAGGTAGCTCTGCGCTATATCCTGCACGAGCACCACGGCGGTCGCGCGGAGTCGTACAACTTGTTCTTCTACCACATGGACGGCCGGACCATTGCCAAGGCGCTGCCACGTTGGGTGGTTTCGCCCTACTTTGTGGGCTATCGTCTGGCCCAGGTTAATGCCGAGACAACGCTCGATGTCGATGCTGAGCGCCTACGCGCGCATCTGGAAACGCTCGCGTCGTAAGGCGAGCGCCCACGCAATGCGGACAGTCTAGCGTGCCATCGCGTCGCGGCCGGCCTTGACCCGCTTGCGCTGTTTGGCGCGCTCCTCGCCGGTTAGGCGCTCAAAGAGATGTCCGATAATCGAGGCCAACACCTGTTGAAACAGCGTGCCGCACATGACGGGGAACACGACTTCGCCGGGAAAGTACTGCGTGGCGATGACGGCGCCCGAAGAGATATTACGCATACCGCAGGTAAAGCACATGGTGGTCGTCTCGCTATACGGCAGATGCAGGGCACGTGCGACCAGGATGCCGATGATAAAGCCACTGATGGCGAACGAAAGGATAAAGAGGGCGACTTCCAGGCGCACCGCGTTCATGTGCAGCACGTACTCGCTCATGGCGGTGGAGTTGGACGCGATGACGCCCATCATCATGAACTTGCAGGCGGGCGAAAGCGCGGGGGAGAGTTTCTCATGACCCCAGCCGCGCGTGAGTTCGTTAATGACGATACCGAGCACGGCGGGTATGGCGATCATAAAGGCCATATTCTGCATCATGCTCGGCACGTCGATCGAGACGGTGGCGCCCAGCAGGAGCTTGAGCGTAAGAGGAATCGTCGCAGGTGAGATGACCGAGGACGTCAGGATGATGGTGAGCGCGAGCGGGCCGTTGCCGCCGAACATGCTAATCCACATAAAGGCAGTGACCGCCACGGGTACGCTGTACTCGAGCACGATGCCGCAGACAAGGTTGGGGTTGGAGCCAAAGAACAGCGACCCCATGGCATAGGCTGCGATAGGGATAAGCACCGCCGAGACGAGCAACGCCAAGACCAGGTGCAGCGGACGGCGGAACACCTCGGTTACCTGGTGGAAGGTGTTGCTGAGCGCACCCTGAAACGTCATGAAGGCAAACAAGGTGGGAACGATGGGCTTAAGTACGCCGATCTGCTGGGGAAAGAGCACGCCGAGCGCCACGCAAATCGGAACGATGATTTGCATGTGCCCCGCGAGAAACTTGCCCAGTCCAACCCATTGCTTCATATGCGCTTGTGACTCCCTATGCTCGTGAATCCGTTTTGAATGGATATGCTAGACGCTCGCATGCGTCTGTACGCCAGAAACACTCGATTATTTCGAGGCTATTACCGGCATCGTTTACCGAAACCGCGGCGTGCTGCGGCGATTTGCGTCCGCGCTGCACGGTATAATAAATCCGTTCAACAGATCTGCCTGCCGAAGCGGGCATACACAGAGGACTCATCGCTATGAACCGTGAGAGGTATCGCGGCGACCTGCCCCTATCGGGGGTGGGCGCCTATGTCATCGCTTAAGACGACGCATCGCTGGGCGGTCGCTCAGCAAAACCCCGAGCTCGAAAAGGAGCTTTCGGCTGGCCTGGGCATACCCGGGCTGGTGGCGCGCATTATGGTTGCGCACGGCATTACATCCATCGAGGAAGGCCAGCTGTTTTTGACGCCTTCGCTCGATCGCGACTGGGCCGACCCACTCATTATCCCAGGCATGTCGGTCGTTGCCGACCGCGTCGAGCGTGCTGTTCGCAACCACGAGCACATTGCGGTCTTTGGCGATTTTGACGTTGACGGTATTACGTCGACCTGCCTGTTGACCGAGGCGCTGCGCACGTTTGGCGCCGATGTCACGCCGTTTATTCCGCATCGCTTTGACGAGGGCTACGGTCTTTCGCGCGCGGCGCTCGACCGCGTTAACGAGCTCGCTCGCCCCCAGCTGATCGTGACCGTCGATAACGGCATTGCCGCCAAGGAAGAGGTCTCCTATCTGGAGAGCCTGGGGATCGATTTGGTGGTCACGGATCATCACGAGCCGTCCGACCAGGTGCCGCAGGGCGTGCCCCTGACCGACCCCAAGCTCGAGGACGAGGGTCCTTCGCGTGAGCTTGCCGGTGCCGGCGTGGCGCTCAAGCTGGTACAGGTCTTGGGCGAGCGCCTGGGCAAGCCGTCGTATTGGCGTTCGCTGATCGAGGTCGCGGCGCTTGGCACCGTGTCCGACATGATGCCGCTGACGCCCGAGAACCGCGCGCTGGTCGCCGAGGGCATCCAGCAGATGCGCGTGACCGCACGCCCCGGCTATATCGCGCTGGCCGCGCTCGCCAAGGCCGACCTCTCTAGCATTACGGCCGATGGCCTGTCGTTTTCGCTCATTCCCCGCTTGAACGCCGCCGGCCGCATGGCCGATCCCAAGCTGGCGCTCGACCTGCTGCTTGCCCGCGATCCTATCGAGGCAAGCGCGCTGGCGGCCGAGCTCGAGGAGATCAACCGTCAGCGTCGCGAGATCGAGGCAGAGCTCACACGCGATGCCATGGCAAAGGTCGAGGAGACCTATGATGGTGGTCGCGCAATCGTCGTGGGTGGCGAGGGCTGGCACGAGGGCGTCAAGGGTATCGTGGCGAGCCGCCTGACCAACCGTTATCACGTGCCGGCGCTGCTGTTCTCGATCGAAAACGGTATTGCTCGCGGTTCGGGTCGCTCGGTGGGCAAGGTCAACCTGTTCGACGCCGTAGAACGCTGCTCCGATCTGCTGATTCGTCGCGGCGGGCATGCGGGTGCGGTGGGCGTGACCATCGAGGCGTCCAAGCTCGACGAGTTCCGTCGTCGCCTTTCCGCCGTGCTGTCCGAGCTTCCCGCCGAGGACTTTGAGGACACCGACGAGGTTGCCGCCACCGTTGACCTCTCCGAGCTGAATATCGAGACCATCGAGCAGATCTCCCGTCTTGAGCCGTTTGGCCAGGGCAACAAGGTGCCGCTGTTGGCGGCCGAGGGCGTGACGATGTGCGACCGCGCCGTGGTGGGCAAAACCGGCGAGCACATGCGCTTCGTGGCGACCGATGGCGCCGCGAGTGTGCCGGCCATTATGTTCCGCGTGCCGCAGATCGATAAGCTCATCAATTGCGATAGCGCCGTCGATTTGGTGTTCGAGGCCGTGGCCGAGCATTGGCAAGGTCGCGTAAAGCCAAAGCTCATGATCAAGGATGTCTTGGTCCGCGATACCACGGCGCCCAGCGTTGACGACCCGGCATGTGAGCTTCGCCGCGGCGTGGAGCCTGCGGACGCCGGTCTTCGTCTGGAGTCCCGCAAGCGCCAAACGCTCGCTCAGCTTTCCTATACCGAGCTGACGCGCTCGCTTATCCATAGCTTTATCGGCTCGAACCAGCCGCACCGCGCGCAAGTCGAGGCGCTCGATGCCCTGGCCGATCACCAAAGTGTTCTGGCCGTTATGGGAACGGGGCGCGGCAAGTCTCTTATCTTCCATGTGCATGCCGCGCGCGAGGCGGTCCTTCGCGGGCGTGCGAGCATCTTTGTCTATCCGCTGCGCGCGCTCGTTGCCGACCAGGCCTATCACCTCTCGTCGACGATGGCCGCGCTCGGCATTGGCGTGGGCGTGCTGACCGGCGAGACCGTGGAGGCGGCGCGCGATGACGTGTTTGCCGGCTTGGCTTCGGGCCGCACCGGCATCGTGCTCACGACGCCCGAGTTCCTGTCCATTCACCGCGACCGCTTTGCGCGTTCGGGGCGCATCGGTTTTGTCGTTATCGATGAGGCTCATCATGCCGGTCTTGCCAAGGGTGGCGACCGCAGTGCCTATCTCGACATGCCCGATATCCTCAAGGCCCTGGGCGACCCGGTCGTTCTGGCCACGACTGCCACCGCAACGGTTCCGGTTGTGGCCGAGCTCGCCCGCGTGCTACCGATTGCCCGTACGGTGGTCGACGAGACGGTGCGCGAGAACTTGCAGCTCGAGGACGATCGCGATCTTGCGAGCCGCGAGAACCGCCTGGTGTCAATCGTGGCGACGGGGGAGAAGACCGTCATCTACGTCAACTCGCGCGACCAGTCCGTGGCGCTTGCTAAGACGCTGCGCAAGCGGGTACCCGATTGCGCGACCCGCATCGCGTTCTATAACGCGGGGCTTGCGCGCTCCGATCGTCGCCGTGTCGAGGAAGCGTTTCGTGGCGGAAGCCTCAGCTGCATCGTTTCGACCTCTGCCTTTGGTGAGGGCGTCAACCTGCCCGATATTCGCCATGTCGTGCTCTACCACATGCCGTTTGGCAGCATTGAATTTAACCAGATGAGCGGACGCGCCGGTCGCGACGGCCAACCTGCCGTGATTCACTTGCTCTATTCGTCGCGTGACGCTCGCATTAACGAGCGCCTGCTCGACTGCTACGCGCCCGAGCGCGACGAGCTCGTCACGCTCTATCGAGCGCTGCAGACTATGTGGCGCTCCAACCGCGGCAAGACCGGAGACGACTCGTTTAGCGCGAGCGATATCGACATCGCACAGATGTGCCTTGCCATCGATGCCCGCACGCCGGTCGACGAGCGCTCGGTGGAAAGCGGCCTGGGAATCTTTGAAGAGCTTGGTTTCTGTCGCGTTTCGGGGTTTGACGACACCCGTCGCATCGCGATGGCCGAAAACCCCGGCCGTGTGCAATTGAGCAGGTCAATTCGCTATTTGGAGGGCTTGCGCTCGCGCATGGAGTTCTCGGCTTTCCGGAGCTGGGCGCTCGATTCGTGCGCTTCTGATATGCTAGCCAAAGTTAACCGCCCGATCGTACCGCGGGCCTAGGGGAAGGGGACCTCGATGGATGCCGCAGCCCGTACCGCCCATGATTCCACCCTCCAGCCGTTCTCGGAGATGGAGCACTATAAGCATGCCGATGAGCTGCCGCCCGAGATTATGGCGGACAGCTACGACAAGCTGGAGCGCCTGTGCCTCAAATATATGAATGAGGATGACTTTTCTAAGGTGGAGCAGGCCTATTGCTTTGCTGCCGAGAAGCACTGCAACCAAAAGCGCCGCTCGGGCGAGATGTACATTAACCATCCCGTCGAGGTGGCCATCATTTTGGCCGATCTCAAGATGGACTGCGATGTGGTGTGCGCCGCGCTGCTGCACGATACCGTCGAGGATACCGAGACCTCGCTTGCCGATGTTTCCGGCCTGTTTGGCGATACGGTGGCCGAGCTCGTCGATGGCGTGACCAAGCTCACCAACATCGAAGTCGACAGCATGGACGAGAAGCAGGCGCTTACGCTGCGCAAGATGTTCCTCGCCATGTCTAAGGACATCCGCGTCATTATCGTTAAGCTTGCCGACCGCCTGCACAACATGCGTACCCTTGCGGCCCTTCGCGAGGACCGTCGCCTGTTTAAGGCCCGCGAGACCATGGACGTGTATGCGCCCCTGGCCGACCGTCTGGGCATGAGCTCCATTAAATGGGAGCTCGAGGACCTGTCTTTCTTCTACCTGGAGCCCGATGCCTACCAGCGCATCGCGCGCATGGTGGCGGAGTCGCGCGAGGTTCGCGAACGCTATCTGGCCGAGACCATCAAGACGCTCACCGACGAGCTCAACCGCATTGGCCTGGAGGGCTTCCAGATCAATGGCCGCTCCAAGCACTATTGGTCCATCTACCAAAAGATGAAGCGCAAGGGCAAGGAGTTCTCCGAGATCTACGATTTGGTGGCGCTGCGCGTTATTACCCATTCGGTGCGCGATTGCTACTCCACGCTCGGCGCGGTGCACACACTATGGCACCCCATGCCCGGTCGCTTTAAAGACTATATCGCCATGCCCAAGGTCAATAACTACCAGTCGCTCCATACGACGGTTATCGGCCCCACGGCCCGCCCGCTCGAGATTCAGATTCGAACCTACGAGATGCATGAGCAGGCCGAGTACGGCATTGCCGCCCACTGGCTCTATAAGAAGTCGGGCGGATCGTCTGCGTCTAAGACCAATGATGCCCAGCGTCTAGACGACCAGATTAACTGGCTCAAACATTCGCTCGATTGGGCTGCGTCTGATGAGATTACGGACGCCAAGGAATATCTGCATTCGCTGAAGGTCGATCTGTTCGACCAGGAAATTTTTGTCTTTACACCCAAGGGCGAGGTCATGGCGCTTCGTGCTGGCTCCACGCCGCTCGACTTTGCCTACGCCGTTCACACCGAGGTGGGCAACCACTGCGTCGGTGCTAAGATCAACGGTGCGGTGGCCCCGCTTACGCACGAGATCAAGACGGGCGACCGCGTTGAAATCCTGACCAACAAGAGTTCCAAGCCGTCGCGTGATTGGCTCAAGATCGTTAAGACACCTTCCGCCAAGTCAAAGATCCGCCGCTATTTTGCCGCCGCGACCAAGGACGACGACGCTGCTGCCGGCCGCGATATACTGGCCAAGGACCTGCGCAAGCGCGGGTATGGCATCTCTACGCCGCGATCCACGCGTGCGCTCAACGCCGTGGCGGAGCAGTTTAACTACAAGCAGCTCGAGGACCTGTTTGCCGCCGTCGGCGCCGGCAAGGTTGCCCCGCGCGCTGTGGGTAACAAGGTCGAGCAAATCTTGGACCCCAAGCCCGAGGAGCAGCTCACCAAGACTGAAGCCATCGCCGAGGTTGTCAAGCAGCCTGCCCGCGGCTCCAACCGCAAGCCGCAAAAGCGCGGCAAGAGCGCCAGCAACGGCATTATCGTCAAGGGCGAGAGCAACAGCGGACTGCTGGTCCGTCTGGCGCATTGCTGCAATCCGGTGACGGGCGACGATATCGTCGGCTTCATCACGCGCGGCCGCGGCGTTTCGGTGCATCGCGCCAACTGCCCCAACGTCAAGGGTCTTATGGAGCATCCCGAGCGCATGATCGAAGTGGAGTGGGACGGCGCTGCCGACACCCTCTTCCAGGTCGAGATCGTGGTCGAGTGCCTGGACCGCATGGGTCTGCTCAAGGATGTCACCATTGCCATTGGCGATGCGGGCGGCAATATCCTTTCTGCCGCCACCTCGACCAACCGCGAGGGTATTGCAACCCTGCGCTTTATGGTCGAGATCTCGGACGCGAGTGGCCTGGATTCGCTGCTGGCCTCTATCAGCAGCGTTGACTCGGTCTACGACGCGCGCCGCCTGATGCCCGGCGAGGGTGGAGCCCAACTTAAGCGCCGCGTTTAGTCGCGACGAACGTGCCACATTATCGATATTCGCTACACTCGAGGCATCGTTTGATGCCTCGAGTTCTATAGAGAGGAGAGGGACATGAGTGCTGTGTCCTTGGATGTAACTCCCAAGGGAACGGTCGAGATCGAGACACTCGTAAACGGTCCCATTCAGACCAATAGCTATGCTGTTATTTCGGACAATGAGTGCGTGATTGTCGACCCCGCATGGGAAGGCGAGCGCTTGGTAGAGCATATTCGAGCCAAACATCCCGGCGTACGCATGCTTGGCGCCGTATGCACTCACGGCCATGCCGATCATGTTGGTGGTGTTGCCGGCGTGCGAACCACCGTTGGCGAGGGTTGTCAGTATGAGCTGTGTGCTAAGGATGTGGCGGTGCCGCATGCGAACATCGAGGAACAGCGAGCTATGTGGGGCATTGAGACGCCCGACCCCGGGGAGCCGACGCGCCTGCTCGCCGAGGGCGATGCTATCGAGGTTGGCGATATCTGCCTGCAGGTGATCGAGACACCAGGGCATACGCCGGGCGGGATCGTCTTGTTCGCCGCCACCGAGCAGGGAAGCATCGCCTTTGTTGGCGACACCCTGTTCCCGGGCAGCCACGGCCGCACCGATCTTGCCGGTGGCGACGAGGCGGCGATTCTGCGCTCGCTCTCCAAGCTCGCCCGGCTTCTCCCGCCCGATACCGTTTGCCTAGCCGGGCATGGCGATTCGACCACCATGGCACGCGAGCTCATGCAGAACCCTTTCATGCAGGTGTAGCTTTACAGTCGGCTTCTAAAGCACGAGAAGCGTCCAAACGTCAAGCTATTTTTCCCCAACGGGTCAATTTCGTAGGGCAAACGGTCAAAAAAGTCTGTTTGGACGATATTCGTGAACAAACGAACGTTTATGCTCGGGTGCGCCGTGGTAAAATCACAGGCGTTATCGGAGCAACCTTACAGGAGGTTTCTTTTATGCTCGTCAACGCAGCAGACATGCTCAAGAAGGCCGAAGTCGGCAAGTACGGTCTCGGTGCCTTCAACACCAACAACCTCGAGTGGACCTTGGCTATTCTCCAGGCCGCCGAGGAGGCCAAGTCTCCGCTGATCCTTCAGTGCACCGCTGGTGCCGCTAAGTGGATGGGCGGTTTCAAGGTCTGCGCCGACATGGTCAAGGCTGCCGTCGAGGCCACGGGCGTTACCGTTCCCGTCGCCCTTCACCTCGATCACGGTTCTTACGAGGACTGCTTCAAGTGCATCGAGGCCGGCTTCACGTCCATCATGTATGACGGCTCTCACGAGGAGACCTTCCAGCTTAACCTCGACCGCACCAAGGAGCTCGTTGAGCTTGCCCACTCCAAGGGCATGTCCATCGAGGCCGAGGTCGGCGGCATCGGCGGCACCGAGGACGGCGTGACCTCCAGCGGCGAGCTCGCTGATCCTGCTGAGTGCAAGCAGATTGCTGACCTGGGCGTCGACTTCCTCGCCTGCGGCATCGGCAACATCCACGGCGTCTATCCCGCCGACTGGGCTGGCCTTTCCTTCGAGCGTCTGGGCGAGATCAAGGCCCAGACCGGCGACCTGCCCCTCGTTCTGCACGGTGGCACCGGCATCCCCGAGGATCAGATCAAGAAGGCCATCTCCCTGGGCATCTCCAAGATCAACGTCAACACCGACCTGCAGCTCGTCTTCGCCAAGGGCGTCCGCGAGTACATCGAGGCTGGCAAGGATCAGCAGGGCAAGGGCTTTGACCCCCGCAAGCTCCTCAAGCCTGGTCGCGACAACATCGTTGCCCGCACCAAGGAGCTCATGGAGGAGTTTGGCTCCGTCAACAAGGCGTAAGCGTCGCTAAACTTCTCGCCGGAAGCCCCGTCCCCCTACACTGTTTCCTTGCGCTCACCTGGCTTCGCCAGAAGTCGCGCCAAGGAAACAGTTCCGGGGGACGGGGCTTCCTTCGTTTAACGCCGCAGGGTTACAAGTCTGAATTCATTTTTATAGGTACCGTTTATCGGCGTTGAGAGCTCCTTTGTTGGGGGCTTTCTTTTTTATCTCGGTACAATGGGGGTTGTCTATCGTTCGACGCGGGAGTGGTTATGGCTGTTGTTGATGTTTTACCTGCTGATGGGAAGGTTATTGACGAGGGTCCTGTTGGTTGCTCTGTTGATGTTTGTTGTGATGATTTTCGTCATCTCGATATTGGTCTGCCGCCTGAGATTCTTCGACTTAAGGATGCTGGATATTTGACGCAGGCTGTTGCTGCTTGCGATCGCCTTTTGGAGCAGAACCCTGAGCCTTCGCTGGCTGCTTGTGTTCGTGCCGAGCGGTATCGCATGCTCGAGACGCCGCTTCATTTTTCGGTGTCGCGCGATCAGGCTATTGCGATGATTCGCGAGGAGTGGCCAGAGTTTACCGAAGAGCAGTTTGACGACCTGATTAATCGCAAGCGTATTGACTGGCGCTTTATCGATGGCGAGCTGTTCGTTCTCGACAACTTCCTCAATTCGCTTCGCGTGTATCCCAAAGAGGTCCCCGGCATGCGTCCCGATCCTGCGGACGGCATAGCGCTGCGTAACCAGATGCTCAGGGAGATGGAGTCGCAAAACGGGTTGAGTCGCGTCATCACGCTTAAGGCAACCGTGTCTGTCCCCGGGGCTCTGGAGGGAGAGACTGTTCGCGCGTGGCTACCCGTTGCTGCCGCCTGTCGTCAACAGTCTCATATCGAGGTTCTCGATATGACGTCGGAGGGCACCGTTGCCTCTGAGAACGTTTCGGCTCGTACAGCCTCCTGGACATCTTTGACTGAACATTCATTCTCGGTGACCTATCGCTATCACATCGATGCCGCCTATTGCGATATCTATGGTGGCGCGCTCCCATCGCATCCCTGTATGGACGCGCCACTACCCGAGGACACCTCCGAGGACCGTCCGCACATTGCGTTCACGCCGTATTTGCGTCAACTGACGGCGCGTATCATTGACGGGCTCGTCGATCCGCTCGACCGCGCTCGCGCCATCTATGATTATCTGACACAGCATATCGACTATCGCTATCAGCCACCGTACCTGCTTTTGGGATCTATTGCCGACGACTGTGCGCATTCTTTACGCGGCGATTGCGGCGTTATGGCGCTCACGTTTATCACCATGTGCCGCATCGCGGGCGTGCCTGCCCGTTGGCAGAGCGGCCTGTATGTTGCTCCCGATTCGGTGGGGCCGCACGATTGGGCCGAGTTCTACACACCCCAGACCGGTTGGCTTAACGCCGACGTATCGTTCGGTTCCTCGGCGCGCAGGATGGGGGAGGAGTGGCGTCGCCAGCACTACTTTGGCAACCTCGACCCGTGGCGTATGGTGGCCAACAATCGATTCCAGGCTGAATTTGTGCCTGCTTTCGATGGCATGCGCGAGGATCCCTATGACAACCAGATGGGCGAGGCCTCGGTTGATGGGCGTGGATGTCGTAAGCGGGAGATGTTGCGCAAGGTTGAGCTTATCGAAATGCTCGAAGTTCCATTTTCGGACTAATCAACAGAAAGCTGTGATAAACTAACTCACGCATTACGTGCCCGAGTGGCGGAATTGGCAGACGCAGTGGACTCAAAATCCACCGTTGGCAACAACGTGCGAGTTCGAGTCTCGCCTCGGGCACCATACATGCAAGTGAGCGTTCAAGGGGGTCAAGGCCCCCTTTTTCGTGCCGAACTCGCGTGAGCGCGCGGAGCGTCAAGCAAACAGGCCTGTGGCCTGTTTGTAGCGGAGCGTGGCGAGGGCGCCATGCGCCCGAAGCCCGGGGCTTCGCGGAGCGAAGGCCCTTCGAGTCTCGCCTCGGGCACCATACATGCACCTGCGCTTCAAGGGGTTCAAGGCCCCCTTTTTCGTGTACGTAATGTGATAACGCGCGGTACGTGTTATTATTCGCAAGGCGTTGTTCCCGCAATGCCCTAAAGAGGAACCCGAGGGTTCCCACCTTTTGGCGCCAATGAGCAGCTGACTGGTCATACAACCTAGATTCCCTTCCTCATACCGAGGATGTCTATGTGTACGACCTGGTTGCAAAGAAGCGCCGGGTTATTTTTTTATGAATGGAGGTAGGGAAAATAGCTAAGTCTGATGACACCCGCATCAACGACGAGATCACCGCATCTTCGTGCCGTTTGATTGGCGTCGATGGCTCTCAGCTCGGCCTGTTCGCTATCCGCGATGCCCAGCGCGTTGCTGACGATCAGGGTCTCGACCTGGTCGAGATCGCTCCCAACGCGGAGCCGCCGGTCTGCAAGGTCATGGACTATGGTAAGTTCAAGTACCAGCAGGCCATGAAGGCCAAGGCCGCTCGTAAGAACCAGTCCAAGGTCGAGGTCAAGGAAATGAAGTTCCGACCCAAGATTGACGTTGGCGATTACGAGACCAAGAAGGGCCACGTTCTGCGTTTCCTCAAGAAGGGCGCACGCGTTAAGATCACCATCATGTTCCGCGGCCGTGAGATGGCTCACCCGGAGCAGGGCCTTAACGTTCTCGAGCGTCTCGCCGAGGATCTCAAGCCTTACGCTACGGTCGAGTCCAAGCCTAAGATGGAAGGCCGTAACATGCTTATGCTGCTCGCCCCGATTAAGGGCGCCTTCGATGAGGATAAAGCGGCAAGCGATACTAAGTAACTAGTGTTCTGTAACCGATTAAGGAGTATTTCATGCCTAAGATGAAGTCCCACAGCGGCACCAAGAAGCGTTTCCGCAAGACTGGTACCGGCAAGCTTATGCGCGCCAAGGCTTTCAAGAGCCACATCCTGAGCAAGAAGTCCACCAAGCGTAAGCGTGGCTTCCGTCAGGAGACCGAGATCGCCGCTGCCGACCGCAAGGTCATCAAGTCGCGTCTCGCCTAAGTTCGCGTTCCCGTTTTTCATTTTACCGTCTAGGAGTTGATAGAACATGGCACGTATTAAGCGCGCTGTTGCCGCCAAGAAGAAGCGCCGTACCGTTATGCACCGTGCGAAGGGTTACTACGGTGCCGCTTCGCGTACTTACAAGCATGCTAAAGAGCAGGTCCAGCACTCCCTGCAGTATCAGTATCGTGATCGCCGCAACAAGAAGCGCGAGATCCGTTCTCTCTGGATCACCCGTATCAACGCTGCTGCTCGCCTGAACGACATCTCTTACTCTCAGTTCATGCACGGCCTGAAGGTTGCCGGCATCGAGCTCGACCGTAAGGTCCTGGCTCAGATGGCTTACGAGGACATCGAGTCCTTCAACGAGCTGGCTGCCATTGCCAAGAAGGCTCTCGAGGCCTAATAGATTATGTTGAATCGCTAGGGGAGTGTCGCACTGTGCGCGGCGCTCCCTCTTTTTTATCGAAAGCGCTGGTTTACATAGCTAAAAGCGCGGGTAGATAGACACTTACAGGTGACCGATCTTTATATATCTCTTAACCGAAGGGTCATCATGTGATACGTGCAGTATTTCTGCACCAGTCTTTCTATAACTTATATAGGAAGCGATATGTTGTGTAGGACTTGTGAAGAGTGGAATTGACGTCCCACATCGCTTCGCGGTCTGGCAATATATCTCCTTGCCGCGCGGCCCGGTGGGACCGGATCAGCCGCA
>OLQJ01000102.1_pt1 | contig 72442 bp, 56 predicted proteins | sample 1673231 | NCBI WGS metagenome assembly OLQJ01 (sample SAMEA3136769, study PRJEB25190) | human gut metagenome | biome: human gut; feature: human-associated habitat; material: faeces | place: Austria | collected 2013
TCAGATTGGTGTGAATGCGGCTCGCGCAGCGTCGGCCGGTCCGCCGTTCGGTAGAACGGCGGAACAAAACGCTTTAGCGGGCTGGATTGCGTGGGCTGCTTGGTTGTTGCTACAGTAGCGGGGCGTGCCGGGGGTCCGGTGCGCCCCGTTTTTATTTGACCATGAGGCGGCACGCAGCCTTACGCGTGCGGACACCACGCCCAGTTTGAGTGTGAGGATGTTCCATGGCCCAATACGCTGCCAACGAAATCGAAAACTTGCCCGATAGCCCTGTTGCTCGCGAGGACCTGGGCGCGGGCGGCACCTCCCGCGGCGCCGGCGCTCGCTCGCCGCTGTTCTGGAAAGTTCTGCTCCTTTCGGTGGCGGTCATCTGGGGCTACTCCTTTACCACTATGAAGGACGCGCTCGGCACCATTCCGGTGTTCGCGCTGCTCTATGTACGCTTTCTGCCCGCAGCGTTGGTCATGTTTGCCGTCTTCCACAAGCGCATCATCGCGCACCTCAACGCTCGCAACCTGATCGTTGGCTTGAGTATGGGCGTGCTCATGTGGGCGGCCTATGCGTTGCAGACGGTCGGTCTGGCACATACTACGGCGGGCAAGAATGCTTTTTTGACGGGCACATATTGCATCCTTGTGCCGTTCGCGAGCTATTTCCTGAGCGGCGAAAAGCTCACGCGCTACAACTTGGGTGCCGCGCTGCTGTGCCTAGCGGGCATTGGCCTCGTCGCACTCGATAGCGTTGAATTCAACATCGGTGACGTCATTACGCTGGCGGGTGCGGTCTTTTTCGCCATCCAGATGGCGGTGACCGCCAAGTACGGTCGCAAAATGGACATCAACGTCATCACGTTTTGGATGTTTGTGGGCAACGGCGTGCTGAGCCTGGCAACGTCGCTGCTATTCGAGACCCAAGCGCCTCTGTCCGTGTGGACGCCGAGCTTTATCACTGCGATGGCGTTTCTCTCGGTGGGCTGCACATGCGTGGCTCTGCTCATCCAAAACGTCGGCCTGGCGCATGTCCCGGCTTCGACGGGCTCGCTGCTCCTTTCGATGGAGTCCCCTTCGGGCGTGTTGTTTTCGGTGCTGCTGATGGGGGAGGCGCTCACCTCGCGTCTGCTCGCCGGCTTCGTGCTTATCTTCCTGTCGATTATCTTGAGCGAGACTCACTTCGATTTTTTGCGCAAAAAGCCGCGCCCGCAATTGTAAACAACTTGTTGCGCCGCCCTCCCGGGGCGGCATTTTTTATGCGTCGCCCTTAAAGTAGTACTTTGCACTTTACGCTATCAAAGTGCTTGCTGCAAAAACGTTACTGGGGGGCATCTATGGCACCAGCACTGTCCGATCTTCAACCGCAATCAGCGCCCAAGGCCACCGCGGCGGCGCAGGCCGCTATCGGTGACGGTCTTGTTGCAGAAGCTCAGGCTTTTGCAGACGAGCTCGCTGCGTGGCGACACGATTTACACCAGATGCCCGAGCTGGGCAATAGCCTCCCGCAGACCTCTGCGTATATTCAAGCGCGCCTGACCGAGATGGATATCCCATTTGCCACGCTCGTCGATGGTTCCTGTGTTGTGGGCCTTGTCGGCGCCGGTGCCGTCGCGGCCCAGGGCAATGGCGTCTGCACGGACGAACAGGCCGGTACGGTCGTTATGCTGCGTGGCGACATGGATGCCCTGCCCGTTGCCGAAGAGTCAGGCGAGCCTTTCGCCTCTACGAACGGCTGCATGCACGCATGCGGACACGATATGCACGCGACGGCGCTGCTTGGTGCAGCCCGTATGCTCAAGGCGCGCGAGGCGGAGCTTGTCGACGCCAATGCCACGGTTAAGTTGCTGTTCCAGCCGGGCGAGGAAACCTTTGAGGGTGCCCGCGCCGCCATCGCCGATGGTCTGCTACAGAACCCGCGTCCCCAGGCCGCCTTTGCCATGCATGTCAATAGCCAGTCGCCGCTTGGCCTGGTGCTCTACGGCAGCCCGGCGCTCTCGGGCGTGTACGGTTTTCGCATCACGCTTCAGGGCAAGGGTGGCCATGGCTCGAGCCCCGAGATCTGCATCGACCCCATCACGGCCGGCGTCCATGTGCATCTGGCGCTTCAGGAGCTCATCTCCCGCGAGGTGCCGGCGGCCAAGGAGGTCGCACTGACTGTCGGTAAGTTCGCCGGCGGTCAGGCCGCAAATGTCATCCCCGACACTTGTGTGCTCGAGGGAACGCTGCGCGGCTTCGACGTCGAGCTCATGGAGCACCTCAAGACCCGCATCGCGGAGGTCGTCAAAGGTGTTGCCACGACCTATCGTACGCCGGCGACTATCGAGACGCTCTCGGATGTTCCCCCGCTCGTACTCGATGACGATATGACGCAGGCGTCGCTTGGCTACGTGGGCGCGGTGCTGCCCAAGTCCGCCTTCTTGCCACTGTTCCACGCCATGGCGAGCGAGGACTTCGCGTTGATCTCGAGCGAGATCCCGAGTGCGTACTTTACCGTGGGCGCTGCCGCGACTGATACGGACAAGCATTTTGCTCAGCACCATCCCAAGGCACGCTTTAGCGATGCCGAGCTTCCCCTTGGCGCCGCGGCTTACACGGCGGTCGCTTTGGGCTATATCGCTGACCACCGGTAGCACCCAACCTTGCCTTTCAAGCCTGCGGGCATGGCCATAAGGCCTATGCCCTTGTCTTTCAAGGCAATCTTGGGCACCGTGGGCGCCATCGTCTCGGGCGTGCTGTTCGATGCCACGGGCTCCTTTGCGAGCACCTGGATTGTGTGCCTGGCGTGCTCCGTGGTCATGCTCGTGTTCCTGCTGGCATCCGAGCCCATCGCCGCCAAGCTGCGCGCGAGCGTGGCGGGGGAGTAGACGTCCGTCGCTCTTTGCTGTTCGCCCCGTTCTGTCCGTGGCTGCCCTGGAAGCCGAATGGATGCTCGTACCATCATTCGGTTTCCAAGGCGGCCACGGGCCTACGAAATGATCCGTTTTCCTCCGTCCCCAACAGATCACGTAATCCGAAGGGGACGGAGGAAAACGGATCACAAAACGCGGCGGTGCGTCTGGCCGAACGAGTCCCCATACCCTCGTTCGGTCAGACGCGCCGCCGCGTTTTGCTTTTGTGCCGTATAATGTCCACTAACTATGACGCGATACAAAAGAAAGGTGTTTGCCCATGCAGGCACAGAAGGCGGAGGGAACCCGCGACCTTATCGGCGCCGAGATGCGCGCCTGGCAAAAGATGCAGCAGATTGCGGCCGGCGTGTTCGAGCCGTTTGGTTTTAAGCCCATCGAGACGCCCGCGATCGAGCAGGTGGACGTGTTTGTCCACGGTATCGGCCAGTCGACCGACGTCGTGCGCAAGGAAATGTTCCGCGTGTTTAGCGGCGCCAACCTGGAGCGCGTCTTTACCGAGGGTACCGATACCAAGCTCAAGCCCAAGCAGCGCTTGGCGCTTCGCCCCGAGGGCACGGCCGGTGTGGTGCGCGCCGTCGTGGAGAACAACCTGGTGCCCCAGGGCTCCACGCCGTTTAAGGCCTACTACGCCGAGGCCATGTTCCGTGGCGAGCGTCCCCAGAAGGGTCGTCTGCGCCAGTTCCACCAGGTGGGCATCGAGTGGCTCGGCGCTCCCGATCCGGCGGCAGACGCCGAGTGCATCATCATGCTCATGGAGTTCTACAAGCGCCTGGGCTTCGATCTTTCCAAGCTTCGTCTGCTTATTAACTCAATGGGCGATGCGCAGTGCCGTCCGGCATACCGCGAGCAGGTCAAGCAGTTTATCCTCGATCACGCCGACGAGATGTGCGATGAGTGCCGCGAGCGCGCCGAGCTCAACCCGCTGCGCGCCTTCGACTGCAAGAACGACCATTGCCGCGAGATCATGGCCGACGCCCCGCTGATGGGCGACAACCTGTGCGACGAGTGCCGCGAGCGCTACGAGCAGGTCAAGCGCTATTTGGATGCGGCGGGTATCGAGTATGTCGAGGATCCCACCTTGGTGCGTGGCCTGGACTACTACACCCGTACTGTCTTTGAGGTCGAGGCTCCCGGCGCCGGTGTCGGCTCCATCGGTGGCGGCGGTCGCTATGACGGCTTGGTCGAGCTCGAGGGTGGCAAGCCCACGGCAGGCGTCGGCTTCGCTGTCGGTTTTGAGCGCGCCCTGCTGGCCTTGCAGGCCTTTGGCAGCGACCTGGGTGCCGAGGAGGTCCCGTGCGTCTACGTCGCCAACGCCGGCAAGGAGCTGCGTCAGAACGTCTTTGCCATTACGCAGCAGCTTCGCGCCGCAGGTATCGTGACCGAGGCAGACTATCAGGGCCGTTCGCTCAAGGCCCAGTTTAAGCAGGCCGACAAGGTGGGCGCCAAGCTCATTTTGGTCTTGGGTGGCGACGAGCTTGCCGCCGGCAAGGTCAAGGTGCGCGACATGGAGAGCCATGACGAGGTCCTCGTCGATCTGGCCAACGTGGTCGAGGCGGTTCGCGAGCGCCTGTAGCGCATCTTTTTGAGCTTCGGGCCTGCTAACGTGCCCTGCTCATGGAGAGCGATTGTTACGGGGGTGTTTCGCTTTTATGCGGAATGCCCCCGTTTACGTATGCCGCCCACCGAGAAATACGACCATTTAGGGCAAAACCTTTGCAATGCAGAAAATACTTTTGTGTGGTAAAGCGCAATCAGTGTCGAAAGTATTTCTCAAGCGCCTATAATGAATACCGCATGTTACGTGCATAGAAGGAGGAATGGGAGGAAACGTGGCTGAGAACCTAAGCAACCAGTCTGTACCCGAAGCCGCGGCGCGCGTCGCTGCCGTGGTCAACCGCCTCGTTAACCGAATCGGCTCGAATGCCGAGTCCAGGGAGCGTCTCGCCGAGATCGAGATCCCCGAGGAGCTGCGCGACAATCTGGCGCTGTTCTTGCGCCTGGAGCGCCGTGTGCTTAGCGAGTATGATCCCGAGATCGCGGACCTGTTCGACAAGATTTTGACAGCCGAGATTGTGGTCAATGCCGGCAACCCCGGTACCTGCGCTGCCGACGAAGCCGTCGACGAGCAGGGCGTGCCCACCGCCGACGAGCCCACTGCCGTGGCATTTCGTGAGGTCGTCGATTTGATCGACAGCCTGCCGCTCGATAAGCAGCAGGTCATTGTCCGCGCCTTTACGAGCTTTTTCCATCTGGCAAACCTGTCGGAGGAGAACTACCGTGTGGCGCAGCTGCGCGAGCGCGAGGCCGGTGCGTCGACCGATACCGAGGTCGATCCTGCCAACGAGCTTACCGTTGCCTATCACCAGCTGGTGAATGAGCTGGGTGTCGAGGGTGCCAACGAGCTGCTCGACAAGCTCGAGTTCCACCCTGTCTTTACCGCACATCCCACCGAGGCCCGTCGTAAGGCCGTCGAGGGCAAGATCCGCCGTATCTCCAACCTGCTGGAGGAGCGTCCGCGTCTGGGCGGCTCCGACCTGGTGGAGAACGAGCGCCATATGCTGCAGGAGATCGACGCCCTGGTGCGTACGAGCCCCATCGCGCTCAAGAAGCCCACGCCGGTCGAGGAAGCCGATACCATCATCGACATCTTCGATAACACGCTGTTCGACGTTATCCCCGTTATCTATCGTCGTTTTGACGATTGGGTGCTGGGCGACAAGGCCGGTACTGTGCCGCCGCTGTGCCCGGCGTTCTTCCATCCCGGCAGCTGGATCGGTTCCGACCGCGACGGTAACCCCAACGTCACCGCCAAGGTGAGCCGTGAGGTCGCCGCCAAGTACTTTACGCACATGGTGCTCAAGCTCGAGGACAAGTGCCGCCACATCGGCCGCAACCTCACGCTCGAGGCCACCTACAGCAAGCCGTCGGCCGAGCTCATTAACCTGTGGAACCATCAGGTCGAGATGAGCCCTCGGTACACGGCCCGCGCCGAGCTGATCTCCGAGCACGAGCCGCATCGCGCCGTCATGCTCGTCATGGCCGACCGTCTGAACGCCACCGTGCGCCGTATCACCGACACCATGTACCACAGCGCCGACGAGTTCCTGGATGACCTGCGCGTCGTCCAGCGTTCGCTGGCCGCCTGCGGTGCCGTCCGTGCCGCCTACGGCCCGGTCCAGACCATCATCTGGCAAGTCGAGTCCTTCGGCTTCCATATGGTCGAGATGGAGTTCCGTCAGCACTCCGTGGTGCATGCCCGCGCCCTCAAGGATATCCACGAGAACGGTATCCATGGCGACCTGCAGCCCATGACGCGCGAAGTCATCGATACCTTCCGTGCTATCGGCTCCATCCAAAAGCGCTACGGCAAGAAGATGGCGCACCGCTACATCATCTCGTTTACCAAGAGCGCCCAGCATGTGGCCGACGTCTTTGAGCTTGCCCATCTGTCCTTTGCGCACGAGGAGGATGTCCCCGAGCTCGACGTGATTCCGCTGTTCGAGCAGCTCGAGGACCTCGAGGGCTGCGTCGACGTGCTCGACCAGATGCTTACGCTCCCCGTGGTGCAGAAGCGCCTTGCCCAGACCAACCGCCGCATGGAGGTCATGCTGGGCTATTCCGACTCCTCCAAGGATGCCGGTCCTACCACGGCCATGCTCGCGCTGCACTCCGCGCAGGAGCGCATTGCCAAGTGGGCCGAGAAGAACGATATCGACTTGGTGCTCATGCACGGTCGCGGCGGTGCCGTGGGCCGTGGCGGCGGCCCGGCCAACAAGGCCGTGCTGGCTCAGCCCAAGGGTTCGGTCAACTGCTTCTTTAAGCTCACCGAGCAGGGCGAGGTCATCTTTGCCCGTTACGGCAACCGCACGCTGGCTCAGCGCCATGTTGAGTCCGTTGCCGCCGCAACGCTTTTGCAGTCGGCCCCGAGTGTCGAGAAGACCAACACCGAGACCACGCAGAAGTTCTGGGATATGGCCGAGAAGCTCAACGCCGCAAGCCACGAGCGCTATCTGGACCTGCTGAACACCGAGGACTTTACACCGTGGTTCTCGACCGTGACGCCGCTGACCGAGGTCGGTCTGCTGCCGATCGGCTCGCGTCCCGCCAAGCGCGGCTTGGGTGCAAAGTCGCTCGACGACCTGCGTACCATTCCGTGGATCTTCAGCTGGAGCCAGGCGCGCATCAATCTGGCTGCTTGGTACGGCCTGGGTACCGCCTGCGAGCAGTTTGGCGATCTGGACCAGCTTAAGGCTGCCTACCAGGAGTGGCCGTTCTTCCGCACCTTTATCGACAACATCGAGATGTCGATCGCCAAGACCGACCAGCGCATCGCCAAGATGTATCTGCACCTGGGCGATCGCCAGGATCTGTCCGAGAAGGTCTTCACCGAGATGCAGCTCACGCGTAAGTGGGTCCTTGCCATCGTCGGTGACGAATGGCCGCTGCAGCGCCGCCGCGTGCTCGGCTGCGCCGTTCGCGTGCGTAACCCCTACGTCGACGCTCTGTCCATCGCCCAGGTCCGCGCCCTTCGCGAGGTGCGCATGAATCAGGACGAGATGGCCGAGGAGAAGAAGGCCGAGTACATGAGCCTGATTCTTTCGACTGTGACCGGCGTCTCGGCAGGTCTGCAGAACACGGGGTAATCGATAACCCTGTGGCTCTCACCGGGACCCGATGGGTTTCCCTCTGAATGCGTCCTCGCACTTGAAGCCCCCTTATCCTGCTCCTTCGGAGCTGCGGATAAGGGGGCTTCGTGCTGCGGAATGCATTCAGGGGGAAACCCATCGGGTTCCTTCGTCCTCGGTTTTCAGGGATTAAAGCTGATGAAAATAAAGTGCGCTTCGCGCCTAATGTGGAGTGCGGCGAGGGCTTCTTGCGTCCTGCGGAATGCGCCGGAAAGAAAACAAACGGTGGCCCCTACGATGTCCGGTCTTCGGTGGATTACTTGCTGGGGAAATAAAGGCGCGCTTCGCGCGTTTGGAAAGGGCTTCGTGCTGCGGAATGCATTCAGAGGGAAACCCATCGGGTCCCTTCGTCCTCGGTCTTCTGGGATTAAAGTTGAAGGGAATAAGGCGCGCTTCGCGCATAGCGTGGGGTGCGGCGAGGGCTTCTTGCGTCCTGTGGAGTGTGCCTAAAAGTAAACTAATGGCGGGCCCTACGATGTCCGGTTTTCGGCGGATTGGCCGTTGGCTGAGGGTGGTGCTTGGGGCGACGTGCAAAAAACGGAGTTTTCAGCAGCCAAAGATTGATGTATAAGGCGATAGCCGATTTTCGCTGCCTTTGTTGATGTCTCTGCGCGCCAATTGGAGGCTAACGATGTTCAAATATGGATGGCTTATCGCGGTACGTCGTCCTGACGGGATGAGTCGTGAGGGCTTTCTGCCTTTTAAAAGACTCTTGGCCCCATAATCTGATTTCGTGATGCGGAATACTCGCAAAAATGCACGCTCCGGAGGGTACTACCCTGTTACGGCTAGAAATCCTTGCGCCATCTTATGCGATTAATTAACACATTTATGCAAAATGGCTTACGTGCGTACGTCTCGGGGCAGATGTTTGCCTCGACGCTGCGTAAGTCATCCTGTCTATAGTGTCTTTGACTTGCGGCCGCGGTCCCGTTTGGGATCGCGGCCGTTTTGTTGTGGGTCAAATATGAACGTTGTGTTAATGACTCGGTGGACGGTGGTGTTTTTCGGTGAGCGGCGTATCCTTCCAACGGTTTATCTAGTGTGTCAGTTGAAAGGAAGAGGGCGCTCGTCATTGTTTGAATGTGAACTGCCGTTTGACCACAAGACGTTGCATTTGGAGCTCGAGGATAAGAACTTCGCGGGTGTGATGGAAGGTCATCAAAACGAGTTTAAGACCACGAAATCGCAGGAAGAGCTGGTAGAGGAGTCGCTTGCCAACCCTTATGGCTCGCCTTCGCTCGAGGAGCTTTGTGCTGGCAAGAAGGATATTGTCATCATTAGCTCCGACCATACGCGTCCCGTTCCTTCGCGTGTGACGATGCCTATTCTGCTACATCACATCCATTCCGCTGCGCCTGAAGCGCGCGTTCGCATTCTGGTTGCTACGGGTATGCATCGTCCGTCGACGCACGAGGAGCTCGTCAACAAGTACGGCGAGGAGATCGTTGCCAACGAGGAAATCGTTATGCACGTTGCGACTGATGACAGCATGATGAAAAAGATCGGCACCCTGCCTTCTGGTGGCGAGTGCATCATCAACAAGATTGCCGCCGATTGCGATCTGCTGCTTGCCGAGGGCTTTATTGAGCCGCACTTCTTTGCCGGTTTCTCTGGCAGCCGCAAGTCCGTCCTGCCTGGCATCGCCAGCTACAAGACCATCATGTACAACCACAACGGTCAGTTTGTGAACGATTCTCATTCGCGTGCCGGCAACCTGTGCCACAACCACGTGAGCGAGGATATGTTTGCCGCTGCCGAGATGGCTCACCTTGCCTTTGTGCTTAACGTTGTGCTCAACGGCAAGCACGAGGTCATCGGCTCCTTTGCCGGCGACATTCACAAGGCACACGAGGCTGGCTGCGAGTTCGTGAAGAGCCTTGCCGGCGTTGAGCCCGTCGAGTGCGAGATCGCCATCACCACCAACGGCGGCTACCCGCTCGATCAGAACATCTACCAGGCCGTGAAGGGCATGTGCGCTGCCGAGGCCACACTTCCCGAGGGTGGCGTGATCATCGACGTCGCCGGTTGTGCCGACGGTCACGGTGGCGAGGGCTTCTATCACAACATCGCCGACAACGATCCGGCGGAGTTTGAGCGCGCCTGCATCGATCGTCCTAAGGACGAGACCCTGCCCGACCAGTGGACGAGCCAGATTTTCGCTCGCATCCTGGCACATCATCCCGTGATCATGGTTACCGACCTGTGCGATCACCAGATGCTCAAGGATATGCACATGACGCCGGTCAACACTATCGAGGAGGCGCTCAAGCTCGCCTTTGAGATGAAGGGTGCCGATGCCAAGGTTGCCGTCATTCCCGATGGCCTGGGCGTTGTCGTCGCGCAGCACTAGTGCGTGGCCCAAACGAATCGTTTATAACCGACAAGAAAGATAAGGTTTTATGCTTACCAAACTCCTTTGCGAATTCGGCGCAACGGCCCTCATGATCATCTTTGGCGTGGGCGTACACTGCGATACCGTGCTCAAGGGCACCAAGTATCAGGGCTCTGGTCATATGTTTGCCATCACCACTTGGTCTTTCGGCATCTCGGTCGCCCTGTTTATCTTTGGCGGCGCCGTGTGCATGAACCCCGCCATGGTGCTTGCCCAGTGCATCGTCGGCCTGGTGCCGTGGAGCAGCTGCATCCCCTTCATGGTTGCCGATATGCTCGGCGGCTTTGCGGGTGCCGTGATCGCGTGGTTGATGTATGCCGATGAGTTCAAGGCTTCCGATGGTGTCATCGATCCCATTGCTCAGCGCAATATCTTCTCGACCAACCCCACCACCGAGGGCACCAACTATGCCCGTAACTTCTTCTGCGAGGCTATCTGCACCTTCGTGTTCATCAGCGCCATCCTTGCTGCCGCTAGCCGCGCCGGCGAGAACGTTTTGATGCTCGCTATCTGCGTCGGTCTGATCGTTTGGGCCGTTGGTATGGGCATGGGCGGCATCACTGGCTTCGCCATGAACCAGGCTCGTGACCTTGGCCCTCGCATGGCCTATCAGGTGCTGCCGATTAAGAACAAGGCTGACAACAACTGGAAGTACGGCCTGCTCGTTCCTGGCATCGCCCCGTTTGTCGGTGCCGCTCTGGCCGCGCTGTTTGTGCATGGTTTCTTGGGCATGTTCTAGTCAAAGGACGGCTCTATAAGGTCCGGGCTCGGTAGGGGTTAACTTTCCAACGCGTCCTCGGACATGCAAAAAGGCTCGCTGCGCACTATGTGCGGCGAGCCTTTTTGCGTCCTGCGGAGTGCGTTGGAAAGTTAACCCCTACCGAGCCCTGGGCATTCTTGGCTGTGTTCGAACAAGCAACCCAACATATATATCTGAATTTGGATGGGAGGGGCTTGTTGCTGTTGGGGGCGTTGAAGCGTAAGTGACACTTTGGGATGCGTGGCGGCCTGGGTTGGGGCGATGCTTTGGGATGAGCTCCTTGCTTAGTTGAAGAGGGGTTTTATGGCTGATAGGTAGTCTTTGGCTACGTCCTCTTTTGGGGCTTCGAAGTTGTGCCAGGCCCACCATTGGACCATTCCTACGAAGCTTGAGGCTATGTGGTGTAGTAGGAAGCTTCGGTCCATGGTTCCGGCGGGGCCTGCGGGGTCGACGGGGACGGTTTCGGCTGCTCGTGACATGATGGTCTTGCGTAGGCAGTCGGCGAAGACGCGTGAGCCGGCGCCGGCTACGAGGGCTCGGACGCCCTGGCGACGCTCCCAGAGATTGTTGAGAATATGCTCGATCTGCACGAGTGGGTCGTCGAGCGGTGTGCCATCGTCGTCGAGGGCGTGGGTGCAGATGTCGCTCACGAGCTCGGATAGTAGGTCGTCTTTGCTCTTAAAGAGGCCGTAGAATGTCGCGCGGCCTACGTGAGCGCGCGCGATGATGTCGCCGACGGTGATCTTGCCGTAGTCCTCCTCGCGAAGGAGCTCGGAAAACGCCGTGACAATAGCGGCGCGGCTTTTGGTTTTGCGGGCATCCATGGCTATGCATCCACGTGAACAAGCAGGCAACGGAGCGTGCCGGAGCAGCCCTCGTAGGGGCGCTTACCGGCGCCGTAGCCGACGGCTTCGATGCGGTAGCGTGGGGGCAGTTGGTCGGACGTGCGCAGCGCGGTGACGATGGCGGCGCCCGTGGGCGTCACGAGCTCGCCGGCGACAGGTGCAGGCGTGAGGGCGATATTGCCTGCCTGGCACAGGTTGACAACAGCGGGGACGGGAATGGGCATGAGGCCGTGGGCGCAGCGAATGGTGCCGTGGCCCTCGGAAAGCGACTCGACCACGATGTCCTCAATACCCAGGTCGTCGAGGCAGATGGCGACGGAGCAGACGTCGACGATGGAGTCGACGGCGCCCACCTCGTGGAACATGACGGTCTCGGGTGTTTTGCCGTGAGCCTTGGCCTCGGCAGCAGCGAGTGCGGTAAAGATGGCGAGGGCGCGACGCTTGGCGCCATCGCTTAGCTGCGAGCCGTCGATGATGGCGGTGACATCGGCCAAAGAGCGGTGGTGATGGTGGTGGGCGTGATGATGGCCCTCGTGGTCATGGTCGTGGTCGTGGTCATGCGCGTGCTCATGGCAGTGCTCGTGCTCACCATGATCATGATGGTGGTGCTCGTGCTCATGTGTGTGCTCGGTGCCCGCTTCGTTGCCGTAGAGCCAGGCCATGTCGTGGTCGTGGTTCTCGAGCTCCTCTGCCAGCTGAACGTCAAAGTCGCAGGCGTCGATGCCATGCTTGTTTACGCGTGTGACGGCAACCTCAAACCCGTCGACCGGCAGCGTGGCGAGCTGTTCGCGCAGGTGCTCCTCGCTGGCGCCCAGGTCGAGCAGGGCTGCGACGGTCATGTCGCCGCTGATGCCCGAGGTGCCGTCGATGATAAGCGTGTGCTGATGGTTGGACATAGAATGCTCCTTAACGGGCGCAGGGCGTGCCGGCGCTCAAATGATTGATAAGACTTGCCTGGTAGGCGGCGCCGAAGCCGTTGTCGATGTTGACGACCGATACGCCGCTGGCGCAGGAGTTGAGCATGGCGAGCAGTGCGGCCACGCCGCCAAAACTCGCGCCATAGCCCACGCTGGTGGGGACGGCTATGACCGGACAGCTCACAAGGCCTCCGATGACGCTCGCCAGGGCGCCTTCCATGCCGGCGATGGCGATGACCACCTGCGCCTGGGCAAGTTCCTCAGCATGAGCGAGCAGGCGGTGCAGGCCGGCGACACCCACGTCGTAGAGGCGATCGACCTCGTTGCCGTAGAACTCGGCCGTCAGTGCCGCCTCTTCGGCGACGGGCAGGTCGCTCGTGCCGGCGCAGGCGACGACGATGTGTCCGTTGCCGGTGGGGGAGGGCTTGCCACCCACCAGGGCGAGCTGGGCGTCCGGGATATATCCCAGGTCGATGTCGTTGCCAAGAAGCTCCGTGGTGCGTGCGGCTTTTTCGGCATCCAAGCGTGTGACTAGGATGCGCTCCTGGCCGGCATCGCGCAGCGCTTTGATAATGGCGGCAATTTGCTCGGCGGTTTTACCGGCACCGTAGACAACCTCGCCGGCTCCCTGGCGCACTCCGCGCGAAAGATCGAGCTGCGCAAAGCCCAGATCGGCGGTCGGAGCCGTCTGGATGCGCGTAAGGGCATCGGCAGGGGTGACTGATCCGCCGGCAACATCGCTCAGCAGCTGCTCTAGGTCTCGCTTATCCATATATGTTCCCTTCGACGGCGCAAAGTCTAGCACTCAAAGGGTATGTTTCCGAACACTAAGACAAAATTGTTCGGAAACTATAGGACGGACTGATTCAATTGTTAGACGGATCGGCTAGTCGCGCAGGATGATGTCCATGGCGAGCATCAGGTTGCGCTCGTCGATGGCAAACGGGGCGGCTTCGCGCGTCTTGGGCTTGGCGCAAAACGCGATGCCCGTGCCCGCGGCCTGGATCATGGGGATGTCGTTTGCCCCGTCGCCAATAGCGACCGTGTGGGCCATGTCGACGCCGCACTCAATTGCCCAGTCCAGCAGCTGGATGAGCTTGGACTCCTTGGTCACAATGTCGGCAGCCAACTTACCGGTGAGCTTGCCGTTCATGACTTCCAGGCGGTTGGCCAGGCAAAAATCGATACCCGCGGCGGCTACGATCTTATCGGCGACCTCGTGAAAGCCGCCGCTCACCACGCCGACCTTCCAGCCCTTGCTGTGTGCCGAGCGTACAAGCTCCAACGCGCCGGGGGTAAATGTCACGCGCTCAAAGGTGCGCTCGAACACGCTCTCGTCCAGGCCGGCGAGCAGCCCCACGCGCTTCTCGAGCGCTTGCTTAAAGTCCAGCTCGCCGCGCATAGCGCGCTCGGTGATCTGCGCAACTTGCCCGCCCACGCCTGCCTCCTCGCCCAACAGGTCGATGACCTCCTGGTTGATGAGGGTGGAGTCGATATCCATAACGATGAGGCGTGCAGTCATGACGGGCCTTTCCAAGTGCTGTTTTATTGGGGCATATTGTCGCACGTGACGAGCGCGGGCGGGCGCCGCGGTGCGTCAATTGTTTCGTCTCCGTCAAGTCTTTGGGCAGGAGCCACTTTTCCGCGGCACATCGGCACAGGTGCGATAAGATAGAACGCCATGTCTGGCTGCGCGGTTTACGCAGGCTGGGCAAATCTGTACGACGCCGCCCGGAACGACACGGGGCGGCACAGATCCATAAAGGAGGATCACTGGTATGAGCCAGACCCGTCCCATCGACGAGCATTCCATGCACACCCGTACCTGCGGCGAGCTTCGCCGCGAGAACGTGGGCGAAGAGGTTACCCTCACCGGTTGGGTGAGCCGTCGCCGCGACCACGGCGGCCTTATTTTCTGCGACCTTCGCGACCGCGAGGGCATCACGCAGCTCACCTTCGACCCCGAGCATTCCGATGGCGACGCCTTTAAGATCGCCGAGACCATGCGTCCCGAGTGGCCCATCAAGATCCACGGCGTCGTGCGCTCCCGTGGTGAGGAGACCACCAACGCCAAGCTCGCGACCGGCGAGATCGAGGTCCTGACCGACCACGCCGAGGTGCTCAACACGTCCGTCACCCCGCCGTTCCAAATCGAGGACGGCATCGAGACCAGCGAGGACACCCGCCTGCGCTATCGCTATCTGGACCTCCGCCGTCCCGAGATGATGGCCAACCTCAAGCTGCGCTCCGACTTTACCTTTGCCATTCGCGAGGCGCTGCACAACCGTGAGTTCATGGAGGTCGAGACGCCCTCCCTGTTCAAGTCTACGCCCGAGGGCGCCCGCGACTTCATCGTCCCCAGCCGTATCCAGCCGGGCAACTTCTACGCCCTGCCGCAGTCCCCGCAGCTTCTGAAGCAGCTGCTCATGGTTGGTGGCGTTGAGCGCTACTACCAGGTTGCCAAGTGCTTCCGCGACGAGGACCTGCGCGCCGACCGTCAGCCCGAGTTCACCCAGGTCGATATCGAGATGTCCTTCGTGGACCAGAACGATGTCATGAGCGCGCTCGAGGAGGTTCTTGCCGATGCCTTCGGTCGCATGGGTGTCGAGATGCCCACGCCGCTGCGTCGCATGAACTACTGGGAGGCCATGGACACCTATGGCTCCGACAAGCCCGATACCCGCTACGGCATGCACTTGGTCGACCTGACCGACATCTTTGCCAACTCCAAATTCAAGGTCTTCGCGACTGCCGCAAACGAGGAGGGCTCTGTCGTCAAGGCCATCAACGCCAAGGGCGCCGGTGCCTGGGCACGTGCCAAGATCGATAAGCTCGCCGGCGTGGCTTCCACGTTTGGCGCCAAGGGCCTGGCCTGGATCGCCTTCCGCGAGGACGGCTCCATCAACAGCCCCATCGTCAAGTTCTTCTCGGACGAGGAAATGGCCGCTCTGCGCGAGCGCATGGACGTCGAGCCCGGCGACCTTGTGATGTTCGCCGCCGGCCCGCGCCTGCTCTCCGACGAGATCCTGGGCGGCATGCGTTCGCACATGGCCAATGCGCTCGAGATCAAGCGCGAGGGTCACGACTTCCTGTGGGTCGTCAACTTCCCGCTATTCCATTGGGACGAGGATCGCAAGGCCTATGCTGCCGAGCATCAGCCCTTTACCCTGCCGACCGAGACCGACATCGCCAAGATCGAGGCCGATCCGCTGGCAGCCGGTTCGTGCACCTACGACTTTGTCATGGACGGCTTTGAGGCCGGCGGCGGTGGTATGCGTATCCACAACGCCGAGATGCAGATGTCCATGCTCAAGCTCCTGGGCTTTACCGAGGAGCGTGCCGAGTCTCAGTTTGGCTTCCTCATGGAGGCCCTCAAGTTTGGTGCGCCCCCGATGGGCGGTTTCGCTCTGGGCCTGGACCGCGTGTGCATGCTGCTCACCGGTTCCGACTCCATTCGCGACGTCATGGCGTTCCCCAAGACGGCCAGCGGCTCCGACCTTATGTCGGGTGCTCCGAGTGCCGTTAGCGGCGCCCAGCTCAAGGACGTCAGCCTGCGTCTGATGTAAGCGAGCGGCTACATATTGCCCGTAACGAGGGAAGGACGTGTGCCTTCCCTCGTTTTTTATACGCCGAGATTGTGAGGGCATGGGATGACCGGGCGTCACGGAAAGTGCATCCCGTAATCTGCGTGCAGAACGGGTCGCGCTTTCCCAAAGGGGGTCCTCTGGGAAAGCGCGACCCAGAATTCGGCATAATAATGGGGCACAGTTTCCGGTTGAGCTGTCTAACGGAAACTGTGCCCCAGAATGAGCGCTCAAAACGGGATAGACTTTCCGCAACAACTGTCTGGCGGAAAGCCCGGCCCAGTTTCTTATAGCGAGTCTCTCTGGATCAGCTGCATGTGCATCACGGAGGTGGTGGGCTCGGCACCCTTGATCATGTCGAGCGCAATGTTGGCGGCCATGTGGCCTTCTTCGCGCAGGGGCTGGCGGACGGTCGTGAGCGCGGGGACGCAGCGCGTCGCAATCTCGTGATCGTCGAAGCCGACGACAGAAATGTCCGCCGGAACGGATAGGCCTGCCTCGTTGAGTGCGGTGATGACGCCAGCCGCGATACGGTCCGATCCGCAGAGCACGCCATCGAAAGCAATCTCGCGCGCGAGGATCTGGTGCATGGCCTGATAGCCGTCTCCGTTGTTCCAGCCGGTATAGATAACGTTTGCGTCTGGGAGGTCTTCGCCCAAGACGGCGCGGTAGCCGCGCAGGCGGTCGACAACGGCGGGGTTGTCTTGCGGTCCCAACACGGCGACGATATCTTTGCGCCCTCGCTCCTTCATAGCGAGCGCTGCAAAGCGTCCGCCCTCTTCGTCGTCAGAGTAGACCGTCGAGAACACATCGCGATAGGGGTGGCCCTCGAGCTGGCCGCACAACACGGTGGGTACGCCCAGCTCGCACAGTACCTCGAGCAGCTCGCTGCCCTTGTAGGGGGAGACGTCGATCACGGCGTCGAACGAGCGGCGCTCAAAGTGCTCGCGTGCGCGGTTGCGCTCATGCGTAGAAGACGCCTGCAAGATAACGGGCAGATAGGACGACTCCGACAGTTCCTCGGTAATGCCGCTCAAAAACTCGCTATAGGTGGGGTCGCTGAAGAGTTCACTCAGGGGCTCGGTCACGAGCACGGCGATGATTTCCGTGCGCCCGACAGCGAGCGCTCGGCCACGAGCGTTGGGGACAAAATTGACTTCCTTGGCCGCCGCGCGGACGCGCTTTTTGGTTTCCTCGCTAATGCGGGGCGAATCGTTGAGAGCGCGCGATGCCGTGGAGCGCGACACGCCGGCAGCTGCGGCAACCTCGGCAAGCGTAGGTGCGGTGCGAACTGGTTGGGTCATGGCGTCTCCTGGAAAATGCGGTCGATGTTGTCACTGATACGGGCTGGTGCGGATACAGCTTACTATAGTGCGTCTGAACAGCGTTCATGATATCCGGTGACCGGCGTCGTTTTGCAACCAAGCCGCAATCGAATACACCTCGTATGGGGGGAGATATCTGCGGGCGTGGCGGTTGCCTACGAGCTTAAGAACGATGTCTTGTGCTGTGTTTCGATACTCAGGGTGACATAAGTGTCGCGGTTGTACAACCGGTTGCACCGTTAACCCGGTCAAATCGACCGTTCAGCGGACAACCGGTTGCACAGCTTTTTGCATCGCCCGTAAGATAAGGACAACCGGTTGCACAAGAATCACTACGATGACGAAGGAGCATCACCATGGACGCCATTAACGATTGGGAAAACCAAGCGCTCACCCACAGGAACCGCCTGGCACCCCATGCGTACTTTATGGGCTACGAGACCGCCGATCTCGCTGCAACGTACAGCCGTGAGCTGTCGCGCGGGTTTGTCCAGCTGTCCGGCTCGTGGCAGTTCCGCCTCTTTGAGGGCCCCGCTGCCGTCTCCAACGAGGAACTCTCCACGTACAAGCCCGAGTGGGATCACGTGGAGGTTCCGCACCTGTGGCAGGTGGACGGCTATGGCAACCTTGCCTACACCGACGAGGGTTTCCCGTTCCCGGTGGACCAGCCGTTCGTTCCCTCCGACGACCCCACGGGCGTCTACCAGCGCATCGTCAACCTTCCCGCCGTTCCTGCCGGCGCTCGCGAGATCATTCGCTTTGACGGCATCGAGAGCTATGGCGAGCTGTACGTCAACGGCCAGTTTATCGGCATGACCAAGGGCTCGCGCCTGTCCGCCGAGTTCGACGTGACCGACGCACTTGTCGAGGGCGACAACCTTTTTGCGGTTAAGGTCTTGCAGTACAGCGATGGCAGCTACATCGAGGACCAGGATATGTGGTGGGCCTCGGGCATCTTCCGCGACGTGTACCTTATGCAGCGTCCCGCCGCGCATCTGGTAGACTTTAGGTTCCGCACGCACCGCGAGGGCGATACCGCTCTGATCACGCTCGATACGGTGGCCGAGGGCGCTTCCCGCATCGTGTTTACGCTCAGCGATGGCGAGAACGTGGTGGCTACGGGTGAGTGCGTCGACGGCCATGCCGAATGCAACGTGACCGATGCCCACTTCTGGAACCCCGAGGACCCCTTCCTCTATGACCTTACGTTTGAGGTCTACGACGGTGACGAGGTCAGCGAGTACGTTCCGCATCGCCAGGGTCTTGCCGAGGTGACGGTCGAGGGCAATCATATCTACCTCAACGGCACTTACTTTAAGATGCATGGCGTCAACCGCCACGATCACGACGATCACAAGGGCCGCGCCGTGGGCCTCGATCGCATGCGCCGCGACCTGGAGCTCATGAAGCAGCACAACATCAACGCGGTGCGCACGTCCCACTACGCCAACGACCCGCGCTTCTACGAGCTGTGCGATGAGTATGGCATCATGCTGGTCGCCGAGACCGATATGGAGAGCCACGGCTTCGAGAATATCGGCAATATCGCCCTGGTCACCGACGACCCGGCATGGGAGCCGGCCTACGTCGACCGTATTGAGCGCCTGGTGATGCAGGAGCGCAACCACGCCTGCATCATTATGTGGTCGATGGGCAACGAGAGCGGCTATGGCTGCAACATCCGTGCAATGTATGCCAAGGCTCACGAGCTCGATGGTCGTCCGGTCCATTACGAGGAGGACCGCAACGCCGATACCGTTGATGTCATTTCCACGATGTACTCCCGTGTTTCGCAGATGAACGACTTTGGCGAGCATCCGTTCCCCAAGCCGCGCATCAACTGCGAGTACGGTCACTCCATGGGCAACGGCCCCGGAGGACTGTCCGAGTATCAGGAGGTCTTCGATCGCTGGGATTGCATCCAAGGCCAGTTTATCTGGGAATGGTGCGACCACGGTCTGGCTGCTGTGACCGAGGACGGCATTGCCTACGATATGTATGGCGGCGACAACGGCGATTACCCCAACAACAGCAACTTCTGCATCGATGGCATGGTGTTTCCTTGGCAGCAGCCGAGCCCGGGCCTCACTGAGTACGGCCAGGTCATCTGCCCGGTTCGCATGGCTTATGACGCCGAGGCGGGCGAGCTGACTGTCACCAACAAGCGCTGGTTTACCACCCTCGAGGATGTCTGCCTGTCGGCGGAGACCCTGGTGGACGGCGACGTGGTCTGCCGCAAGACACTCATGCCCGGCGCGGTTGCCCCCGGCGAGTCCGTCCAGCTTCCGCTGATGATTCGCGAGACCGCGGTAGGCGAGACCCTGCTGACCGTGCGCGCCTACACCATGGCCGCTCACGTCTGGTGCGAGCCGATGTTCCAGTTGGGCGCTAGCCAGTTTGCCATCGCCAACCATCCGGCGCCGGCAATTGTCGCCCCCGTGCGCCCCGAGCTTACGGTCGAGGAGACCGAGCAGGAGATCCGCATTCACTCCCTCAACGGCGAGCTGGCCTTCAGCAAAGTCAACGGTACCGTGAGCGAGTGGAAGGCATCCGGCCGCGACGTCATGGCCTCTGGTCCCCAGGTTGGTTTTTGGCATCCGCTCGTCGACAACCACGCCCAGGAGTACGACTCCCTGTGGAAGGACAACTTCATCGATGTGATGCAGACGTCCACCCGCAAGGTTTCTTGGAAGCAGGACGGCAATGCGGTCGTCGTTACCGTGAGCCAGCGTATTGCTCCTCCCGTTCGCGCGTTCGGCATGCGCGTCGAGCTCGTCTACACCGTGCTTCCGAGCGGTCGCGTCGACCTCAAGGTTTCCGGCGAGCCCTACGGCGATTACTCGGATATCATCCCGCGCATCGGCATCTCCTTTGAGGTTCCCGGTTGCGATTGTGCCGTCGAGTGGTATGGCCACGGCCCGGGCGAGAACTATCCGGACTCGCTGCGCGCCAACCCGGTCGGCCATTACCGCACTACGGTCGACGACATGTTCACGCCCTACGTTATGCCTCAGGACTGTGCCAACCGCGAGGGTACCCGCTGGGTTGCCCTGCGCTCCAGCCACGGTGACGGCGTGCTGGTGACTCGTCCGGCCGACGCCGCTTCCAACCCGTTCTCGTTCTCGGCATGGCCCTATAGCTGCGAGGCCATCGATAACGCCAAGCACGTCTACGACCTTGTCAAGGGCGACACGGTTACGGTCAACATCAACGACCAGCTGCTCGGCCTTGGTTCGAACTCTTGGGGTTCCGAGGTGCTCGATTCCTATCGCACCCGTTTTGAGAGCTTCAGCTTTGAGGTGTCCCTGCGACCGCTGACGTCTGCCGATCTGGCTCAGGCGCTGGCACCCATTAAGGAGGCATAAGTCATGCATGTCTTTAACTCACGTGCCGACTTCGATGCTCAGATGAAGTCCGTCAAGAAGTGGATGCGTACCGGTCAGGCGCTCGATGGCGTTGCCGACCTGCAGCACGATGTGGCGTACTCCATCGGCGACTCGCTGGTGTATTGGTGGGTGAACGCCCACGAGGCGGCCACTGCCGATCTGGTCGGTCACCGTCGCTATCATGCCGTGCTCGCCCCGCTCGATGGCGATCTGACCGTCGAGGTGGCTTCCAAGGCCGATCTTACCTGCACGCGCGCCTACAGCGATATCGACGATCGCGAACGCTTTGAGGGCACGGGGGAGACCGTGACGATTCCCGCCGGCGGCGTTGCCGTCATCGAAATTGACGAGGCTTACCGTGTTATCGCCGAGGCTTCGGATCCCCGCGTCGTGGTGCTGCACGTGACGGTTGAAGGATATTCCTTCCCCAACAAGTAGTATTCGTCCGCCTGGACGTTTGCTTCGCGCCGTTAAGGGGGATGGCTTTGTTGACTCCCTTTTCCCCATTCCCCTTAGCAGGTGCACCGTCCGTGTTTGCACTTGCAGCTCGGACGGGTTTAGATGACATTTAATAGATGATTGGGAGGGCTTATGAGCTCTGAAAAACGAGGAACGATTGGTTCGTTCGCTCTGCTGGGCATGACGGTCGCCGCCGTGTTCGGTATCAAGAACATCATCAACAACAACGCGGCTATCGGTTTGGCAGCCGCGCCGTCGTTCTTCTTCGCCACGCTTTTGTACTTTGTCCCCTATACCCTGGTTACCGCCGAGTTCGTCGGCCTCAACAAGGACTCCGAGTCGGGTGTGTACGCCTGGGTCAAGACCTCGATGGGTGGTCGCTGGGCGTTCCTGACGGCATTTAGCTACTGGTTCGTTAACCTGTTCTTCTTTGCGTCCGTCCTGCCCAACGTCATCATCTACGCGAGCTACGTGTTCTTTGGTGCCAACGCCGAGCTTTCGCAGCTGTGGATCACCATTATCGAGATCGTCGTCTTTGCTATCGCCACGTGGGTTTCGACCAAGGGCGCTAAGTGGATCGGCTCCATTTCCTCCTTCGGTTCGACCGCGGCTCTCGGCCTGACCGCCGTGTTCATCCTGCTGTCCCTGGCTGCTGCCTTTGGCGGCGTTGAGTTCGCTACGGCTCCCACGCCCGCTAACATGGCTCCCGACATGAGCAACTTCGCAACTGCGTGGGGCTTCTTCGGTACGCTTGCCTGGATCATCCAGGGCGTTGGCGGCGCTGAGTCTGTCGGCGTGTTCCTTAACGACCTTAAGGGTGGCGTCAAGGCCTTCGTGCGCACCGTCGTTATCGCCGGCCTGACCATCGGCCTTCTGTATGCAGGCGCTTCGCTGCTGGTTAACCTGTTCATCCCCGAGGGCAGCGTTGCCATCTCCACCGGCATCTTCGACGTATTCGGCGCTGTCTTTGCCCACTTTGGCATTCCCATGGAAGTGTCCACGCGCGTCATCGGCTTGATCCTTCTCGCTGCTACGCTGGGCTCCCTCATGATGTGGACCTCCGCTCCCATCAAGGTGTTCTTCACCGAGATCCCCAAGGGCGTCTTTGGTAGCAAGATCGTCGAGCTTAACGAGCATGGCATTCCCGCCCGCGCCGCTTGGCTGCAGTTCGCCATCGTCGTCCCCATCCTGATCATCCCGGCCCTGGGCTCCGGCAACCTCGACGACCTGCTCATGATCGTCACTAACATGACGGCTGCCACTGCTCTGCTCCCGCCGCTGCTGATCCTGCTTGCCTACTTTATGTTGCGCAAGAACTTCGACGCCGCTCCCCGTGACTTCCGCATGGGCTCGCGCAGCTTTGGCCTGGTCGTTGCCGCATTCCTGCTTGTGGTCTTCTGCTTCGTGCTTATCTGCGGCACCATTCCGCTCGATCAGCCGCTGTGGCTGACGCTGGTCTACAACGTTGGCGGTGTGGTTGTCTTCCTGGGCCTTGCCGTGATGTGGTACAACCGCTACATCAACCGTCTGCGCGAGACCGATCCCGAGGCCGCCGAGAGCGAGCTGCGCCCCTCCGTCCTCGACATGATGGAGTAGCGGCTAGGATTAATCTACGGCTGTGGAATAAATCGATTCCCTTTCCTAAGGAGGGGCCTTACGAGGCCCCTCCTTTTGTGTTTTGGGGCATGGTTTTGGACCTTGTGGTCAAAAAATGCCAAATATGAGTACTGTTGCAAAAGAGGTGTCATATCTATCGGCCGGTTTTGAGCAAAAATGGACTCAAAATCAATTTATCTAACCCCCTTTAAAGGGCGTTTGACGGCTTTCAACCTCTTCGAATCGCTCAAAGTAGGCAATTTGCTCTCGATTTTGCTGCTACTAAATTGGTGACAGTACTCATATTTGCCACTTTTTGACCACGGGGTATCCGGAGGGGCTCTCGACAAGCATCTAACGCTACAATAACTACCACGTGGCTGGGTTTTGCCGGCCGAATGTGCGATGTCGTGGGAGGGGACATGGTCGAGTTTACAAAGACGATTAAAGATCCGTTGGGACTACATGCCCGCCCGGTTGCGTTGCTCTATGACATCATTGCCAAGCATCGTAGCGACGTGTCGGTCAGCATCGGTGACCGTCATACCGACGGTCGCGACGTTATGGGCCTCATGGCTCTCTACGGCGAGTGCGGCGAGGACATCATCTTCCGCGTTTCGGGCGTGGATGAGGCTTCCTGCGTTACGTCGATTAGAAACCTCTCGCTTTAAGCATGATAGGGCGCGGTAAAGGATGGTCCTTTGCCGCGCCTTTTTGTTTCGTATAGGAAACTTTTTCGAAATCTGAATGGGGACCCTTTCCAAAAAGTTAACCGCGTGCTAGTTTACTTAAGCGAACATAGACGTGGTTAACTTTTATCGCGTCGATGTTGAGGACGAACTGACGTTAGGAGCAACTCATGTCTTGCGGACCGCAGATGCCGGCCATGCCGCTTTCGATGGTAAAAGCGGGCGAAACCGTGCGCGTGTCTCGTGTAAAGGGCAATGAGGACATGAAACACCACCTCAAGGACCTCGGCTTTGTCGAGGGCAACGAAATCCACGTGGTGAGCTCGAGTGGTGCCAATATCATCGTCACGGTGCTGGGCGCACGCTTTGGCATCGATTCCAAGGTTGCCATGCACATCATGACCGTCGGTTAGTCTGTAGCATTTCATAAAAACCGAAAGGGGGACAAGAGGATGAAGACGTTGGGTGACGTTAAGGTGGGCGAGAGCTCCACCATCGTCAAGCTTCACGGTGAGGGTGCGCTTCGCCGCCACCTTATGGACCTGGGGCTCATCAAGGGCGCTTCGTTCAAGGTCGTGAAGGTCGCACCGCTCGGTGATCCGGTCGAGATCAACGTGCGCGGCTACGAGCTTTCCATCCGCAAGGAGGAGGCGGCCGTCGTCGAGGTCCAGTAAAGACTCGCGGCGTATATTTCTGCAGATAAAGTTAGTTATTTCTAACTTAATGCAGCAGTTTTGAAGCACATTATCCAGCCCGTGCGGAGAAAGCAGCGCGGGCACACAAGGAAGAAGGATTGAATGGCGGATTCTCAGATTCATGTCGCGCTGGCGGGTAACCCCAACTGCGGCAAGACCACGCTTTTCAACCTGATCACCGGCGCCAACGGCTACGTTGGCAACTGGCCCGGCGTCACGGTTGAGAAAAAGGAGGCCAAGCTCCTAAGCGACAAGAACGTTACCATCACGGACCTCCCCGGCATCTACTCGCTTTCCCCCTACAGCCCCGAGGAGCAGTGCTCGCGCGATTACCTCATGAGCGGCGAGCCCGATGTGGTCGTCCAGGTTGTCGACGCCACCAACCTCGAGCGCAACCTGTACCTGGCGCTTCAGGTCATCGAGACCGGCCTGCCCGTGGTCGTCGCCCTCAACATGGCCGACTTGGTCGAGAAGAACGGCGACAAGATTGACACCGACAAGCTCTCCAAGAAGCTTGGTTGTCCGGTCATGATGATCTCGGCTCTTAAGAACAAGGGCATCAAGGAGCTCTTCGAGCAGGTCAAAAAGTCCGCTGCTTCTAAGGGTCAGGTGCCGGAGCACAAGTTCGATTCCTCCATCGAGGACGTTCTGACGCACATCGAGAATAACCTTCCGGCGAGCGTTCCCGCCAACAAGCGTCGCTACTACGCCGTCAAGCTGTTCGAGCGTGATGCAGACGCCTGCAAACTCATCAACCTCACCAAGGAGAAGGCCGCTCGCGTGGAGGAGCTGGTCGCCCAGTGCGAGCAGGACTGCGACGACGATGCCGAGTCCATCATCACCGGTGAGCGCTATGGCGTCATCGCGCACATTATCGACGAGTGCATGACCAAGGCTCCTGCCAAGATGAGCACCTCCGAGAAGATCGACCGCGTGGTTACCAACCGTATTCTGGGCCTGCCGATCTTTGTCGTCATCATGTTCTGCGTGTACTACATCGCCGTTTCCACCCTGGGCGGCACGGTGACGGACTTCACCAACGACCAGCTCTTCGGCACCGACGGCTGGTACGTGCTCGGTCAGGGTCGCGATGCCTACGACGCGGCTGTCGAGGCCGCGGGCGACAACGCCGACTCGGTCGACCCGGCGCAGTACGGCCCCTGTGTCCCGGGTATCACCACCGTGGTGCACGACGCCCTTGTGGCGGGTGGCACCGAGGACGGTGGCCTGGTCGATTCGCTGGTCTGCGACGGTATCGTCGGCGGCCTGGGCGCCATCTTCGGCTTCGTGCCGCAGATGTTCCTGCTGTTCGTCATGCTGTCCTTCTTGGAGGACTGCGGCTATATGGCCCGTGTTGCCTTCATCATGGACCGCGTGTTCCGCCGCTTTGGCCTGTCCGGTAAGTCCTTTATCCCCATGCTCGTGTCCTCGGGCTGCGGCGTCCCCGGCGTTATGGCCACCAAGACCATCGAGAACGAGAAGGACCGCCGCATGACGGTCATGACCACCACGTTCATTCCCTGTGGCGCCAAGCTGCCGATCATCGCCCTGCTCATGGGTTCCATCATCGGCGATTCTTCCACTACCGCCGCGTGGATCAGCCCGCTCTTCTACTTCCTGGGCGTCTTCGCCGTCATCGCCTCGGGCCTCATGCTCAAGAAGACCAAGCTCTTCGCCGGCCGTCCGACCCCGTTTGTCATGGAGCTTCCTGCCTACCACTTCCCGGCGATCCGTTCCTGGGCGCTGCACGTGTGGGAGCGCTGCTGGGCCTTTATCAAGAAGGCCGGCACGGTCATCTTTGCGTCCACCGTCGTCGTTTGGTTCCTCTCCAACTTTGGTAGCTATAACGGTTCCTTTGGCTTCCTGCCTGCGATGGACGGCATCCCCGAGGAGTTTATGGACTACTCCGTGCTTGCCATGCTGGGCAACCTGGTCGCTTGGATCTTCGCCCCGCTCGGCTTTAGCACCTGGCAGGCCACCGCACTGACTGTCTCTGGCCTCGTCGCCAAGGAGAACGTCGTCGCCACCGCCGGCTCGCTGCTGTCCGTCGCAGACGCGGGCGAGACCGACCCGAGCCTGTGGACCGCGTTTGCCGGCATGTTCCCCACCATGGGCGCTTGCGTTGCCTTCGGCGCCTTCAACCTGCTGTGCGCTCCGTGCTTTGCCGCCATTGGCACCATCCGCAACCAGATGGACTCTGGCAAGTGGACCGCGATTGCCATCGGCTACGAGTGCGCCTTTGCTTGGGTGATCGCCCTGTTCATCAACCAGTTCTACAACCTGCTTGTTCTGGGGCAGTTTGGTATCTGGACGGTTGTGGCCATTGTGCTGCTGGTTGCGATGCTCTTCCAGATTTTCCGTCCCATGCCAAAGCATGCATGGACGGACGAGGACGAGACCAACACCGCTTCCGCCGCGGTTTCCGCCTAAGTCCGAATAAGGATTAACCCCTTTCCACGAGCCCGGGTGTCCCAGTGACACTCGGGCTTTTTGGTGGGGGGGAGATGTGGCGTTTCCGCAGATAAAACCGACCAAAATGAACCTGTCCCTTTTTGGTAGGTGGAGAATGGGGTAAAGTAAGTGATGGCTAACTAGAGGAGGCTTGCTATGGCACCTATCGATATTGTTGTACTGGCTGTTATCGGTATTGCGTTTATCGCCGTGTGCGTGCGCATCTACCGTAAGGGCACCTGCGCCGACTGCGCTCAGGGCGGCGTTTGCACCGGGCATTGCTCCAACAAAAAGACGTGCGCCGCACTTAAGGGCGTGGACAAAATCGCCGAAGACTTGGGCCGCGGCATTCATTAGCCGACCGGCGTTTGGGTATGTTTGACTGCGGACGCGGCAGTTGCTGATACGATAAGTACGTTAGCAACTGCCGCCGAGCGGCTCAAACGAAAGGAACCCTGTATGGAGTCCTCCGCCTACCCGATGCTCTTTAGCCCGATCAAGGTCGGTACGACCGAGGTCAAGAACCGCGTCTTTATGCCGCCGGTGTCTACCAACCTGGCCGATCATGGCTATGTGACCGACGATCTGGTCGACCACTACCGTGCTCGCGCCAAGGGCGGCGTGGGCCTGATCATCACCGAGGTCGTGACGGTCGAGCCCACCTATACCTATCTGCCGGGTGACATGTGCTGCTACGACGACACGTTTATCCCCGGCTGGGAAAAGCTCGCCGCGGCCGTCCACGAGTACGGCTGCAAGATTATGCCGCAGCTCTTCCACCCCGCCTACATGGCCTTTAACATTCCGGGCACGCCTCGCCTGATCGCTCCGTCCTTTGTGGGCCCGTCTTACGCCCGCGAGGCACCGCGCCCCATCACGGTCGACGAGATTCACGAGCTCACGCATCAGTTTGGCGACGCTGCCGTGCGTATGCAGAAGGCCGGTGTCGATGGCGTCGAGGTCCATGCGGCGCACGCCCACGGCATGCTTGGCGGTTTTTTGACCCCGCTCTATAACAAGCGTACCGATGAGTACGGTGGTTCGCTCGACGCCCGTATGCGCTTCTTGCTCGAAGTCATCGCCGAGATTCGCGAGCGCTGCGGCAAGGACTTTATTATCGACGTCCGTATCTCGGGCGACGAGTACACCGATGGCGGTCTGACCCTCAACGACATGATCTACGTCTCCCGTCGCCTGGAGAAGGCCGGCGTCGACATGATTCATGTGTCGGGTGGTACCACCATCAAGCGCGGCTCCGCAATTCCCGCCGCCGGTACTCAGCAGGCCTCGCACGCCGCCTGCTCGCGCGAGATCAAAAAGCACGTCAACATTCCCGTTGCCACCGTCGGACGCATTAACGAGGCTTGGATCGCCGAGGAGCTGATCGAGGACGGTGCCGCCGACATCTGCATGATGGGCCGCGCCAATCTGTGCGATGCCGAGTTCTGCAATAAGGCCGCTGCCGGCAACGCCGACGACATCCGCCCCTGCATCGGCTGCCTGCGCTGCCTGAACGGCATTATGTTTGGCAAGCGCATCTCCTGCACCGTCAATCCCGATGTTGAGCGCGACGAGGCCGGCTACGAGCCTGCCGCCGAGACTAAGAACGTGCTGGTTGTGGGCGCTGGTCCTGCGGGCATGGAGGCAGCCTACATTGCTGCCAAGCGCGGCCACAACGTAGTGCTCGTGGATAAGCAGGACGAGCCGGGTGGCGAGATGCGCATCGCGGCCGTTCCGCCGGCAAAGCAGGAACTCACCCGCGTGATCAAGTATCAGTACCGTCGCCTGGCCGAGGTCGGCGTGAAGTGCGTATTTGGCACCGAGCTTACTGCCGAGGACATTCAGCGCGACTACGCCGGCTACGAGGTCGTCCTGGCTTATGGCGCCGAGCCCATCGCCCCGGCCTTCATGCAGGGCTTTAAGCAGGTTATGACGGCCGACGACCTGCTGGGCGGCAAGGCTTTCCCGGGCAAGAAGATCGTCATCGTGGGCGGCGGCACCGTCGGCTGCGAGACGGCCGATTACCTGGCCCCGCTGGTCAACGACCTCTCGCCGGCCAATCGCGATGTCACCGTTATCGAGATGACCAAGACGCTCGCCGCCAACGAGGGCGGCGCCGGTCGCGCGGTGCTCATCACGCGCATGCTCTCAAAGGGCGTCCACGTGCTGACCGAGGCCAAGGTGACCGAGATTACCGAGGATGCCATCAGCTACGAGAAGGACGACGAGGTCCACACCATCGCCGATGCCGATACGCTGGTGCTTGCCATGGGCTATCGTCCCAATACCAAGCTGGCCGACGACCTTGCCGCTGCCGGCGTTGCCACCCACGTGCTGGGCGATGCCAACAAGTGCGGCAACATCCGCGACGCTATCGGCGATGGCTACAAGGTTGCCTGCGAGCTCTAGTCAACCCCTTTGCACCAATCGATTGCAAAAAGCGGCGGCTGCCCTGTGTGTTGGGCAGCCGCCGCCTGCGTTTTGCCAAAGAAAGATTATTGTCGGGCCCTAAATGCTTTTTGCTTCTGCTCCCTCCGCAATCATGTTGCGGTTATACACCAGGTGCAGATACATCGCGTCGTGCGCGGCGGTGGGATTGCGCGCGGCGATGGCGTCGGCCACATCGCGGTGCATGCGGATAGTTTCCTCGACGAGCTTTTTGCCGGTCACGTCGATAAAGAGGGGGACGGATGCCTTGAACACGCCCATCAGGCGGGGAACGACGAGGTTTCCGGAGCTCTCGGCAATGGCATTGTGGAACGCGGTGTCGGCGGCGGAGTAATCCTCACCGGCCTCGGCCAGGCGCTCGGATTCGTCGCAGAGCTCTTTGATACAGACGACCTGGTCGTTGGTTGCGTGCTCGGCCGCCATGCGTGCTATCTGCGGCGGTGCCACGGCCCTCTCGCACGTCAACGATGCCGGTTTTTGGATGTGCTCCTCGTTCCTGGAGATTGACGAGAAGACCACCCTCAAGTCCTGGACCGTTATGGAGACGCTCATCGGCCTTTCGGGTCTTGCCTGCGCCCTGGTGATTTCGTTCTTCGCCTAGTTCGCGTGGCTAAGCATCTTTTGCCGAGCGCATCGCTCGGTACCCATTTACACCTGATTCATTAACCAACGATTGGTACAACCGTTCAAATCAAAAGAGGAGAGCATCATGGACGAGAAGACCAAGGCACAGATTCAGCAGGAGGCAGCCGACCTGGTTGCCAAGCTGCAGCCGCGTTCCGGCAAGTTCCGCACCATCAGCCCCGAGATGGACCCGCTGCGTCTGGGCTCTGGCTGGTCCATCGAGGATCTGGACAAGCCGCAGGTCATTATCGAGTCGACGTTCGGCGACTCGCATCCGGGTTCTGCCGGCCTGTTTGAGTTGGTCGAGGAGGTCCGTGCCGGCGTTGCCGAGGCTGGCGGTCATGGTGCCCGTTACTTCTGCACCGATATCTGCGACGGCGAGGCCCAGGGCCACGACGGCATCAACTACTCGCTGCCCAGTCGCGACATGATCGCCAACATGATCGAGATTCATGCCAAGGCCACCCCGTTCGACGCCGGCGTCTTTGTTGCCAGCTGCGATAAGGGCCTGCCTGCGAACCTTATGGCCATGGGCCGCATCAACATCCCCTCCATCGTCGTTACCGGCGGTGTCATGGATGCCGGTCCCGATCTGTTGACCCTGGAGCAGCTCGGCGCCATCTCGGCCCGCTATGAGCGCGGCGAGATTTCCCGCGAGGAGCTCGAGTTTGCCAAGCACAACGCATGCCCCAGCTGCGGCTCCTGCTCCTTTATGGGTACCGCCTCGACCATGCAGGTTACCGCCGAGGCCCTGGGCCTTATGCTCCCCGGCACGGCTCTGCTGCCCGCAACCAGCTCCGATCTGCGTGAGTTTGCGCGCGAGGCTGGCCGTCAGTCCGTGTGGCTCTCCGAGCACAACCTGTGCCCCCGCGACATCGTGACCAAGGAGTCCTTCGAGAATCTCATCATGGTCCACGGCGCCATCTCCGGTTCCACCAACTCGCTGCTGCACATTCCCGCGATCGCCCGCGAGTTTGGCATCGAGATGTCCGCCGACGATTTCGATCGCCTGCACCGTGGCGCCCACTACCTGCTCAACGTTCGCCCCGCAGGCGAGTGGCCGGCGCAGTTCTTCTACTATGCGGGCGGCGTGCCGCGCATCATGGAGGAGATCAAGTCGATGCTCCACCTCGACGTTATGACCGCCACCGGCAAGACTCTCGGCGAGAACCTCGAGGACCTCAAGAACAACGGTTACTACGAGAAGTGCGGTCGTTACCTTGAGAAGTGGAATCTCAAGCGCGAGGACATCATCCGTCCGTTTGACCAGGCCTTCGGCACCGACGGTTCCATCGCCATCCTCCACGGCAATCTTGCTCCCGAGGGCGCGGTCGTCAAGCACACCGTCGTTCCGCGCGAGATGTTCCAGGCTACGCTCAAGGCCCGTCCGTTCGACTGCGAGGAGGACGCCATTCACGCCGTCCTGACGCACGAGGTCAAGCCCGGCGATGCCGTTATCATTCGCTATGAGGGACCCAAGGGTTCCGGTATGCCCGAGATGTTCTACACCACCGAAGCTATCGCCAGCGACCCCGAGCTGGGCGCGAGCATTGCCCTGATCACTGACGGCCGCTTCTCCGGCGCCTCCAAGGGCCCGGCTATCGGTCACGTTTCGCCCGAGGCCGCTGTGGGCGGTCCGATTGCCCTGATTGAGGAGGGCGACCTTATCCGAATCAACATCCCCGAGCGCTCGCTGTCCATCGTGGGCATCGCCGGCAAGGAGATGGAGCCGGCCGAGGTCGACGCCGTCCTGGCCGAGCGCCGAGCCGCTTGGAAGCCCAAGGCTAATCGTTACACCTCCGGCACGCTCAAGTTCTTTACCGAGCATGCAGTTTCCGCCATTCAGGGTGGCTACATGGAGTAGCGCACGTACGCATCGAATTTCTCCTCTCATAGATGTGCGGCACAAAGAGCCCCGAGTTCAGCCACGTCACCGGGGCGCGTTGTTCAGCGCCGCCGGGGCGCTCCACTCAAACGACAAGAGACGTCTTACGCAAGCGCCCGCGCCCGTGGATAAAACCACGGGCGTGGGCGCTTCACTTTATTCCCAGCCGCTTTATTCCCAGCCCTTCCGCACGTCAGGCTCGTAGCCAACGGTTGCCTGGCGGCCGTTGCGAACGATGGGCTCACGAAGAATCTGCTGGTTATCGAGCATCTTTTCGAACTTCTGGTCGGCAGCAAGATACTGTACGAGCGCAACCGTGTCGGCATCTTTCGCCTTTGGATCGATCACAGCGTCGATCCCGCCGACGGCGCGCGCCACGCTTTCGAGCTCGCCTTTGCTCATCCCCTTTTCCTTCAAGTCGATGAACTGGAACTTCACACGACGTTCCTTGAAATAGCGCTGCGCCTTCTTAGTATCGAAGCTTTTCTTCGTGCCGAATATCTGGATGTTCATACGTAACGCCTTCGCTCAATTCTCGTCCGTCCATGATACGACAAGGGAGCCGAGCAAAAACAGAGCAGGCGGAGATGGAGGAGGACGGCGACCGACCGTCGGCAAGAGTCGGCCGGATCGGACTGGCACCCAGCGCGCGCCGGCGACACGCTCGCAGCTGCACACATAGCCGATGTACAAGCTCGCCGCGGCGTTCCCTCGCCCCGCGGTGTGGCAATAGAGAAGCACGCCACCCGTCAACGATGGCGCCTCGGTGAAGAAAATCAACGTCTGGGTTACATCCCTTGAAAGGGGCGAAGACGGCTGCTAGAATACCTCCCCGCTATGAAGGATTTGACCAAAGCATACATCGCAATTCGGCGGCCCCTGGTATACGGGGCCTCTCCTGTTGTTCCCCAAGTGCGCTCTGAGCAGCCGCTTTCTTCCTGTCGTATCTGATGCACGCATAGCACGTGCATGTTATTTCGCCCGTGGGCCGGCGCGCCTTCGGCGAAGAATCGAATAGATACGAAGGAAGCTTATGTCTGATAATTGTACGGTCGCGCCCGCCAATGGGCGCATTACCGGTACCCAGATCCGCATCGTCGCGGTCGTCGTCCTGGGTGCCTTCTTGGCGCTACTGAACCAAACGGTGATGTCGCCTGCGCTGCCGGTCATCATGTCCGATTTCGCCATCGATGCCTCGACTGCCCAGTGGATCATGTCCATATACCCGCTGGTGAGCGGCATCATGGTCCCCGTTTCGGCGTTCCTTATCGACAAGTTCAGCACCCGCGCGCTATTCTTCGGGGCGACGCTGGTGTTCGCGCTGGGCACGCTGCTGTGCGCCGCAGCCCCTGATTTCCTGTTCCTCATCATCGGTCGCGTGTTGCAAGCGGCGGGCTCAGGCGTGCTCATGCCGCTTGTCTCGGTGGTTCCCATGCTGGTGTTCCCCGTCGAGAAACGAGGAACGGCTATGGGCATGGCGGGCATCGTCATGTCGGCGGGTCCCGCGGTCGGCCCCGTCGTAGGCGGCGCGGTGATCGACACGTACGGCTGGCGCACCATGATCGGCGCCATCGTCCCCCTCGCAATTCTCGTGCTGGTGCTGGGCGTGTTCATGCTGAAAAACGTGGGCGAGCTGAAGAACCCCAAGCTCGACCTGCCCTCGGTCGTCCTCTCCACCATCGCCTTCGGCGGACTTCTCTACGGGTTCTCGAGCGCCTCGTCGATGGGTTGGGGCAACCCCGTGGTGCTCGGCTCGATCGTCGCGGGTGTCGTGTGCTTGGTGCTGTTCGTCGTACGCCAGGGCAAAATCGAGGACCCGCTGCTTCAACTGGGCACGCTCAAGACGCGCGAGTTCCGCGTGGCCGCCATCATCGTCACGCTCATCAACGCCGCATGCCTGGTCACCAACACGCTGTTGCCGTTGCTGCTGCAAACCTCGCTTGGCGCTTCGGCCTTCGAAACCGGCATGGCCATGCTTCCCGCCGCGGCGGTGGGCATCATCATCAGCCCTATCTCCGGCGTGGTGTTCGACAAGTTCGGTCCGCGTGCCATCTCGATCGTCGGCCTGGCCCTCATGACCGGCGCCCTGTTCCTGCTCTCGCTTTCGACGGTAAACACGCCCATCTTGGTGGTTGCGCTGTTCTGCATGCTGCAGTCCGCCGGCCAGTCGCTCGCGAACATGCCGGTGAACACATGGGGTGTCAATGCCTTGAAAAATGACATGATCGCCCACGGCAACGCCATCGCGAACACCGGCCGCCAGGTCGCCGGCGGTTTGTGCACGGCGCTCATCATCACGGTCATGACAAGCGTCACCGCGTCGGCCGGCGTCGATGCGAGCATCCAAGTAGCCACCGCCGTGGGCGCGGGCGTCGCTTACAAGGTGTGCGCGGCAATCGGCCTCGTTTCCCTTATCTGCGCCATATTCAGCGTGCGCACCAAGAAAACCGCACCGAAAACGAAGGAGGCATAAGCGATGTCCGAGATTCTGTCCGAGCGCATCCCGCTCGAGCTCGAGGGGACGCCCGTTTCGAGCATCATGATTGAAGAGCCGTTCACCTGCACGCAGGATTGCACGATTTCCGACGTGGTGCGCATGCTCGCCGAAAACGAGGTGAGCAGCATGCCCGTAATCGATGAGCGCAACCAGGTGGTCGGGTTCATCTCCGACGGCGATGTCATGGGAGCCATCGCGCAGCATCGCGCTCACACCATCTTCACGGGCGGCGACGCGTCCATGCTGTACTTCGACGATCAGAGCCTTGAGCAGCGCATCGAAGACCTGAAGGATCGCTGCGTCATGGATTTCGCGACGCGCCAGGTAGTGTGTGCCCGTCCCGAGCAGAGTATCGCCCGCGTCGCCGCGCTGCTGGCGAAGAAGAAGTTCAAGAAGCTTCCTGTGGTTGATGACGAGGGCAAACTCGTGGGGGTCATCCGCCGCTCCGCCATCACCAAATACATCTTCGGCATCCTTTTCCAATAGGGGCAGGTCGCACTTGAGGCGAACATCTCGAGGCATCGAGCCAGCAACTGGACCAGACAACCTTGACACGCACGCGCTTTCCCTCGATGCTTCGGTAAGGGGAGCTGCGAAAATCGCAGCACGGGTGATCGGCGCCGCGCCCCCGAAGGCAAAAGCGAACACGGGAGCGATACGATGGGAAAAGTCCTGGACGAAGATTTGGTTTATGAGATTCTCTCCGTCGTGGCAGAGATTCCGGCGGGATGCGTCGCCTCGTACGGTCAGATAGCGCGCCTCATCGGCAGGGAGAAAAACTCTCGCCTGGTCGGAGCGATGCTGAGCGAGGCGGATCGCTACGGCGATTATCCCTGCCACCGCGTCGTCAACCACGCGGGACGCCTCGCGCCAAACTTCCCCGACCAGCGAGCACTACTGACGGAGGAAGGAGTCGCCTTCCGAGACAACGGCTGCGTCGACATGAAAAAGCACCAGTGGAACGAGTAGCCAGGCAGCGTAGCGTCGAAAGGAGCGACGCCACGGGGAACGACCTGCGCCCCGCCGCCGGACAACCTATGGCAAAGTGACACGTCCCACAAAGAGCGGCGCACCAGTACGAGACACGACCGCGACGTAAAAAGACCCTATGATAGTCGTAAGCATCTATCTGATTGCCCGCCTCGAGGTACCCAAAGAACGAGAGATGCCGAAACCCCTAGACAAAGAAAAAGGTCGGGAGCTTTTATGCTTCCGACCTGAAGTTTCATGGTCGCGGGGGGCGGATTTGAACCACCGACCTTCGGGTTATGAGGTCGCTACGACGTTGTTTCATTCAGACATTTCGACCCAAATTGAAGTCAATATAACTCCAGGTCATTTGATGTTTTCATAGATTTACGAAAGAAAAGTACGCGGAATAATTCGACCCAAATTCGACCCACAACGAGCTTGAAAGCGGTCAGGCGGAGCATTACCCTTGGGGTGTGACCCCACGCAGGGCCCACCACCAAGGGTAATGCCCACCCGCCCCAGCCCTTTGCGCCATTCCGCGCAACCGAGCGCGATTCTCAGGCACTTCAGGCAAGGAACACGATGAACGACCGACCTCTCGTCATAGGCAAAGGAACGAAGCAACGCCGCGACAAATACACGTGGCGCTACCGTCACAGCCTCGGCAAGGATCCGGTCACGGGCAAATACCGCTATTCGCCGTGGCAGACCATACATACCACCAAAAGCCGAGAGGTCGACGCCGCACTCGAAGCCTACAAGGCAGAACTCAACAGCGGCACCTACGTCCAAAAATCGAGGGACACCGTCGGCTCGTACGCAAAAAAGTTCCACGACAACCGCGAAGGAACCATCACGCCGCTCGCCTACTCGACATCCTACTCAATCGAGAACCGGACGCGCACATCACATGCGTGATGCTCATGCTCGACACCGACATGAGAAGGGCAGAAGCCCTCGGGATGACGTGGTCCGATGTCTCCGTCGAGAACAGAAGCATCCTCATTGAGCAGCAGTTCGCGGCCGATCGAAGCGTTCGCTCGCCCAAAAGCAAGAAAAGCGTGCGGAGGATCTCGATAAGCGAGACGCTGACGTCGTATCTCGAATTCTGGAAAAAGGAGCAGGCCCGCGAAATGGAAGCCTTCGGCCTGGAACAAGTCAAAGGCACTCCGCTCGTCCACTCATTCGAACGAACGAAAGACAGGCATCCCCAAGTCAACTTCATGGACCTGAATGGGTTTTCGCGCTGGTTCAGAAACTTCAGCGTCGAGAACGGGTTCGGCAAGTTCGAAGGCGTTCGAACATACCATTATGTGAAGGAAACTGTCGACGGGGAAACGATTTCGAAGCGTTATGAGCATAAAGAGTGGCTCGAATTGAGGGATTACCTCAGGAAGCATCCCAAGGTTCGCGAGGCGAGGCATATCAGCACATATGAGAGCGAGCACCTTCCTTACGGATATTCGGGCCTATCGAGCCACACCGCTACTGCCGCTACTGCCCGCTACTGCCCGCCAGCTTCCGAACCAGCGGGCGGTAGCAGCACCCCGAACATCTCGCCGACAGCGCAGAGAGTCGTCGACCTGGCGGCCAAGGCCGACATCGAGGACGTGATGCTGTGCGACCTGCCCGGCGTCCTGTCCTTCCTAGGGCTGCCACCTGAGACGGAGATGCCGCCGGGCAACAAGGGGAAGACGAAGCTCAAGAAGCTCTACAGGAAGGTGGCGCCGAACAAGGCATACCACTCCGGCGAGCGCGCCAAGGATTTGATCTCGCACCTCGACATGGCAGAGATCAGGGCATCGGCGCCCGTCCAAGAATTGGGATGCAGTTCAATACGAGCTCGGGGCTCTTTTCGTCTAGATTGGGGACGCATGGCCGGACGAAAACAATTTGCGTCTGGTAATAAGCGTACGAAAGCGCAATTTACGTCTTAATTCCGTACGCAAATCAAGACGAAAATCGTTTACGTCTGCTTTAATCCGTACGAAAACGGTTTTCGTCTTGCAGGGCAGTTGCCGTTTCTACAGTTCAACTTCCAGTTCGGCTTTGTGCTCGTAGAGGTAGTCGCGCATGTAGGGGATGGCAAATGAGACCTTGCCGTACGAGGGAGCCTCGATAATCGATTCTCTTAACAGGCGGCTGCGGACGGAACTCACCTGTTGAGGCGTTTTGTTTAGGGCATCGGCAACCATGCTGGTCGAGCTCGTCTGCCCCAAAGATGCCATGCTCAGCAGATAAGCGATGCACGTGGGCGGAATGCGCTGTAGCGCGGGCTCAATCACCATGGCACAGAAGCGTTCGCGTGCCGTTGCAATGCCGCGCTCGGCTTCTTCTTCTCCAATAATCGGTGTATGTGCGCGTCTTGCCAACTGCCATGCGTAGTATCCAACGAGTTGGATCATGAAAGGATAACCTTGCGTTGCCTCGGCAAGTTGGCCGGCAATACCTGGCTGCAACTCCATGCCAGACGCTTCAATGGTTTCCTCGAGGGAGTACGACACTTCGGTTACTGCCACAGCCTTCAGGTCAAAGGGGAGGGCACGGCGCAAAAACGTAAGTGTCTTTCCGTTGATGATGCTTTCAATCATCGAAGGCAGCCCCGCAAAAACAAAGGCGATATCAAGGTCTTCGCCGATAACCTGCTGAATCGCAATGGAGAGCGTTCGGACCTCATCGAGCTCTGCGTCTTGAACCTCGTCGAGAGTGATGAGCAGGCCATTTTCATTCTTGGATATTGTCTGTCTCATGGCGTCGCGTAGCGATGGACCGATTCGCTCAATGTCTATGCTGCCGATGGATATGCCAGCTACGGTGGGCTCAAATCTGGCGTGTTTGGCCTGGAATTTGGGCTGCAGCTGTTCGAGAATGCGTTGGCAAAGTCCCTCGGTTGCGACCTCTTTTATGACCGTCCAGCCACGGCTTTGCGCCAAACGTGAGCACTCGTCAAGGAGGACCGTCTTGCCCGTTCCACGGACGCCGGCTATGCGCATTAGGCGCCCCGGGGCACCAGGCCCGTTGACGAGGCCCTCATTGAATTCTTCGAGCACATCTTCGCGGCCGATAATCGTGGGAGGTGTTTTACCTGCTGTGGGCTTAAAAGGGTTTGTTTGCATGTGAGCCACCTTTGCTCAAGATATAGCAAGATATAGCAAAGTATAGCAAGATATAGCAAAGTAAGCGCTACTCGCGGGTTTTGCGGTGGTGCTATTTTCCAAATGCCGCGCGGATAAAGCGCTGGGCGAACAGCTTGTTGGCAACTCACGAGGGCTCGGGGTGCCAATTTGGGGTGCAGTAGTGCTGCGCCACGAAAAGGGCCTATCTACTACGTTTAAGCCGCAGGGGTCAACCATAGTCGGCTTTTTCGAAAATCGACAAGCTGTCTACCTGCGGTTTTGTTTTCACGGTTTTCGGTATGGCCGAGGCTATCCGTGTTAACGTAGTAGATGGGCCACTTTTGTGGCAAGGGGGCCGATCTGCGGGCCAGGGTAGCTAAAAGAGCCCCGTCCCAAAAAGACTGATTGGGAGCTGGGGCGTGTCGATGCGATAGTATTGCATGGTGGTATTCGACTAACCGAGGGTTTATCCGAGGGCTTTATGGAACAACGCCAGCATAATCAGAGCCTGCAAGACCAGGCATACAACGCATTGCGCTCCAAGATTATCTATGCCGAGCTCAAACCCGGCACGCGTCTTTCGGCGATTGGTCTGGAAAAGGAGACGGGAATCGGGCGCACGCCCATTCGCGAGTCCTTTGTGCGCCTGCGTGAGCAGGAGCTGGTGGAAACGCGTCCCAAAAGCGGCACCTATGTCTCAAAAATCAGCATGGAGCGCGCCGAGAACGCCTGCTTCTTGCGCGAGAAACTTGAGAGAAGCGTGCTCATTAAATGTTGTTCGGCCGCCTCGCCCGAGCAAAAGCAGCGGCTCGAGCAGATTCTTGCCGAGTCCGAGTCGCTCGACCATAGCGAAACGCGTCGCTTTTTCGATCTGGACAACCTGTTCCATGAGACGTGTTTTGAGATTGCCGGCCGTCACATGTTGTGGGATTGGATGAAGAGCGTCAACACACATTTTGAGCGATACAACTGGTTGCGTATGGTGTCGCAGGACCTGGATTGGGAGCCGATTCGTCGGCAGCATCGCCGGATTCTCGAGGCCATTAAGAGGGGCGATACCGATGCGGCGAGCTATCTGGCAGAGACGCACTTGCACCTGATGCCCGAGGAGCAGGGCCCGGTTATCGCCTTGCATCCTGACTATTTTGAGCTGTCTAAAGACTCGGCTATCTAGCCCATTATCGCATCTGCTCGAGACGCAAAAACGATGCTGCTCACCTACAGCGTTTTGCAACTGAGATTTTTAAAAAATGCCTAAAATGGCTCAGGCTGCCGACAATGGGGAAACGGGGTGCGCTATGGCGCAGATGAGAATCAAGGACATTGCCGTCGAGGCGGGCGTGAGTCCGGCCACGGTCTCGCGCTATCTCAACAACCGTCCCGGGCAAATGACCGAGGAGACCCGTGCCCGCATTGCCGAGGTCATCGAGCGCACCGGCTATCGCCCGCGTGCCGCCGCACGCAATCTGCGCTCCTCGCGCACCAATCTCATCGGCGTGATCTTGGCCGACATCGCCAACCCATTCTCGAGCGCCATGCTCGAAGGACTTTCCGCCAGTGCCGCCGCGCGCGGCTGCTCGCTTATGACGGCCATTAGCGGCAACGATCCCGCTAAGGAAGCAGAGTCGCTCACCAGACTTATCGATGCCGGCGCGGACGGCCTGGTCGTCAACACCTGTGGAGGCAACGACGAGGCAATCGCCGTGGCAGCGGGGCGCCTGCCCGTTGTGCTGCTCGACCGCGATGCTGCCGACGGCGGCGTCGATCTGGTGACATCTAACAACCGTGAGCTGGTCGCCGGCTTGGTAGACGCCTTGACCGCCGCTGGCAGCGAGCGTCTGTGCCTGCTCACCGAGGCAAGCGACGACAGCCCCGTCCGTCGCGAGCGCGCCGAGGCCTTTACCGACGAGCTTTCGCACCGCGGCCTTGCGGGCGAGGTTGTCACCCTAGCCGATGGCGGCGCCACGGGCGTTGGCCGCTTGGACGAGACTATCCGCGACTATGTAGGCAAAAAGCTCGGCCTCATTGCCGTCGACGGCCTGGTCTTTCTGCGTCTGACCGAGGCGCTGACGCAGCTGGGACCCTCGTTGCCGGCGGGTCTCAAAATCGCGACGTTTGACGATTGCCCCTGGAACCGCGTGCTCTTTGGCGGCGTGACCACGGCCGCGCAAGACACCCTCATCATCGCCGAGCGCGTGGTCGAGCGCCTCTCCGAGCGCATCGACGTTGTTACCACTACGGTGGGCGAGGCCGCAAAGCTCGCCCCCAAGCGCATCGAGGTTCCCGGTCACATCGAACACCGCGCATCAACCTCGCGCTAGTTTGTATGATAATATATAGACAATGTCATACAGGAGGTATCCATGGCTGCGTCTGTGCTGAGTGTGCGAGTGGACTCGTCAATTAAAGATTCATTTGCCGAGCTGTGCGAAGAACTTGGCATGACTTCGTCTGTTGCGGTCAATATGTTTATGAGGCAGATGCTGCGCGAGCGCTCTCTGCCGTTTGTTCCTTCACTTGGTAAAAGCTCTGCGAGCGAAAGCGCCGCGACGGGCATTTTGGATACTGCCCAGATTGAGTCCGCCGTCCGCGAGGCAGCTAGCACGATTCCCGCCATCAAGACCGTGATCCTTTTTGGTTCGTATGCCCGTGGCGAGGCGCATGCCGATAGTGATATTGACTTGCGTCTCGAAGTCGATCGCGAGCGGGGCTTTGGTCTTTTCGCGTTATCGGCGTTTGGCGAGGCGGTGCGCAAAGAAACCGGGAAGCAGGTTGACCTCGTCTCGAGTGACTATCTTGATGATGATCTTGCCGCGGTAATCGAGCGCGAAGGAGTGATCCTTTATGATCGCGCGTAAGTCAGACTGCCTGTTCGCGCACGTTTTTTGAGCGCTTGATACGCTTTAACCCTGCGGAAACATTTTTCTGCGATAGTATCTGCGATATAGACCAGTCGAAACCCGCCCGAAAGAAAGGGGAGCGACATGAACCAGCAGAACATCGATTACGTACTTCGCTCTGTAGAGCAGCGTGACATCCGCTTTGTGCGTCTGTGGTTTGTCGACATTCTCGGCCGCCTCAAGAACTTTGCCATTAGCCCCGAGGACCTCGAGGTCGCTTTTGAGGAGGGTATTGGCTTTGACGGCTCCGCCATCGAGGGTTTTGCCACGCCCGAGGAAGCCGACATGCTGGCGTTTCCCGATGCTTCGACCTTCCAGATTTTGCCGTGGCGCCCGAGCCACAACGGCGTCGCCCGCGTGTTCTGCGACGTGTGCACTCCCGATCGCAAGCCGTTTGCCGGCGACCCGCGCGATGCCCTGCGCCGCATGTTCCGCAAGGCCGAGAAGGCTGGCTATCTGCTCAACGTGGGCGCCGAGCTGGAGTATTACTATTTCCCCGACGAGCACACCCCCGAGCCGCTCGACAACGTGGGCTACTTCGATCTTTCGGTGAGTGACGCCGCCCGCGACCTGCGCCGCAACACGGTCCTCACGCTCGAGAAGATGTCCGTGCCCGTGGAGTACACCTTCCACGCCGCCGGCCGCTCGCAGCACGGCATGAGCCTGCGTCACGCCGAGGCCCTGAGTATGTCCGACGCCGTCACCACGGCCAAACTCATCATTAAGCAGCAGGCCTACGAGAGCGGTTGCCACGCCTCCTTTATGCCCAAACCGTTGGCGGGCGAGGACGGCAGCGCCATGTTTTTGCATCAGTCGCTGTTCGACCACGACGGCAACAACGTCTTTTGGGGCGAGGACGACGAGAAGTACCATCTCTCCGATATCGCCAAGCACTACATGGCCGGCATCTTGGCGCACGCGCGCGAGATCAGCGCCATCACCAACCCCACGGTCAACTCGTACAAGCGCATCACCACGGGTGGCGACTCCGTGCCGCAGTACGCCACGTGGGGCCTGCGCAACCGCGCGAGCATGATCCGCATCCCGGTCTACAAGCCCGGCAAACAGCTGTCCACGCGCATCGAGCTTCGTAGCCCCGACCCCATGGCCAATCCGTACCTGGTCAACGCCGTCACGCTGGCGGCTGGTCTGGACGGCATCGAGCGTAAGCTGGAGCTCCCGCCCGAGGCCACGGCCGAGACACTCAAACTCACCGACCGTCAGATGCTCGAGGCCGGCTACACGCCGCTGCCGCGCTCGCTCAAAGAGGCGCTCGACGTCTTTGAGGACTCGCAGTTTATGAAGGATGCCCTCGGCGAGCACATCCACAGCTTCTTCCTCAAAAAGAAGCGCAACGAGTGGCATAAGTTTGAGTCCACGATCACCGAGTGGGAGATCAAGCATTATCTGGCGAACTCCTAATCGCGCTGGCTTGTTCCAGTACGATTGAGCTCATTTCCTTGGAGGCCGATATGTCCGAAAAGAGTGCCCTGTTCATGGCGCGCACGACGCGCTTCCACGAGTTTGCCCGCAGCTTGACGACCACCCTGGGTGTCGAGGTGAGCCTGGCTACCCCCGATTCGCCGACTGCGGCGCACGACTTTGACCTGCTGATCCTCGATTCCGACGGCATCCGCAGCGACCGCATCGATCAGATTGCCAAATGGCTCGACGACCGCGGCGGCGTCCCCATGCTGGTGATCGTTGACGACGAGGCGCTCGGCACCCTGCGCCTGCCGAATCACGCGCATGCCGACTTTGTATGCCCCACGGCGACGCCCAACGAGCTCAAGGCTCGCGCGCAGCGCCTGATGGGCGAGGAGGAGACCGTCGCCGCCGACGATGTGCTCAACATCGATAACCTCGAGATCAACCTGGCTACCTACCAGGTAACGCTCGATAACGAGCCTATCGACCTGACGCTGATGGAGTACTCGCTGCTGAGCTTTTTGGCGACGCACCCCAACCGCGCCTACAGCCGAGAGGTGCTGCTGCACCGCGTGTGGGGCTTTGAGTACTGCGGCGGCACGCGTACCGTCGACGTGCACATTCGACGCATTCGCTCCAAGGTGGGCCCGCAGATCGCGGCACACATCACCACCGTCCGCGGCGTGGGCTATCTGTTTAAGGACTAGAGTTCCACCACAAAGGGGACAGGCACCTTTGTGGTGGTTTTGCCGCAGGCCGGGTCCTTTTGGGCCTGCAACAGAACTTAAGCCTTCCTAAAAGATTGCGTTCTCATACACGTGCACCCGCATATTGGGGTACAACTCAACGTGAACAATGATGGCCCGCCACATGTTTGGCGGGCCTTTGGTTATTTGACGAAAGGATCGCAGCTATGAGCGAGAACGATTCCCAGTGTCCCCAGGATGCGGGCCACGCCGGCGAGACGCAGCAGCAACCGCGCGTGCAGGTGGAGTCGACGCCTGCCGACGGCAACATTCCCTACGTGCAGGCCTACGACACGCAGACCGGCAAGCCGCTGGGCGGCCAGCAGGTTGTAAACAAGCACACGGTGGTCAAGACCAAGACCAAAAAGCTGCCGATCTTCATTACGGCGCTTGCCGGCTGTGCCTGCGGCGCCCTGCTGGTCATCGCGCTCATTATGAGTGGCACGCTCGATATCGGCGGCGGCAGGAACGCCGTGACGGCGGGTGCTTCGGGCTCATCGACGCAAAAGATCACCATCGATTCCGAGGACACCACGCTGGCCGAGGCCGTTTCAGCCAAGGCGTTGCCCTCCGTGGTTTCCATTACCGCCACTTCGAGCGGCAGCCAGAATGGCTCGCTTTCGCAGTCTGCCGACGAGTCGGACGGCTCGGGCAGCGTCGGTTCGGGCGTTGTGCTCGATACCGAGGGCCATATCCTCACCAACAACCATGTGGTCGATGGCTATGACCAGTACGTGGTTACCATGGACGACGGGACCACGTACGAGGCCGAGTTCGTGGGCAACGATGCCTCGAGCGACCTGGCCGTCATCAAGCTCAAGGATGCTGACGCCTCCAAGCTCACGCCGATCGAGATTGGTGATTCCTCCAAGCTCAACGTGGGCGAGTGGGTCATGGCGATCGGCTCGCCGTTCGGCAACGAGCAGTCTGTCTCCACGGGCATCGTGTCGGCGCTCTATCGCTCCACGGCCATGAGCTCTACCAGCGGCAACACCATCTACGCCAATATGATCCAGACCGATGCCGCCATCAACCCGGGTAACTCCGGTGGCGCGCTCGTCAACGACAACGGCGAGCTCGTGGGTATTAACTCGCTTATCGAGAGCTACTCGGGCTCCAGCTCGGGCGTGGGCTTTGCTATTCCCGTTAACTACGCCAAGGATATTGCCGACCAGATCATCGACGGTAAGACGCCGGTGCACCCGTACCTGGGCGCCACGCTTTCGAGCGTCAATGCGCTTAACGCCCGCACCAACAAGCTGAGTACCGATAGCGGCGCGTATGTGGCGAGCGTTGTCGAGGACGGTCCTGCAGCCAAGGCCGGCATCCAGGAGGGTGATGTCATTACCAAGCTGGGCGACGATGAGATTACGAGTGCCGATGGCCTGATCATCGCGCTGCGCAGCCACGAGGTGGGCGAGAAGGTCGAGATTACGCTCGTGCGCGGCAAGGAAGAGAAAAAGGTCACCGTCGAGCTGGGCTCCGACGAGGAGCTGCAGAACCAGCAGCAGGACGATAGCGCGACCGACACCGGCAACGGCGGGATCACCGACGAGCAGCTGCGCCAGTACCTGGAGGAGCTGTTGGGCCAGCAGGGTCAGGGTCAAGGCTACGGTCAGGGTTTCTAACGGGCCGTATTGCACATATCGAAGCCAGAGGGGTTGTCCCATCAACGCGGGACAGCCCCTCTTTTCTCATTGATCCGTTGGGGACGGAGGAAAACGGATCATTTAGAAATGGCAAAGGCATGGTTTGATCGCGCGATCAACCCCGGTCCGTTGGCTGCCGATTCGGTGCGGTTTGAGACCGCTATTCGGCCCCATCGTGACCGGTGGTACTCTAGTATCCGTTTGAAATCGAGCGAAGGAGTGCCGCTATGGAGCAATCGAGCCTGTTTGGTGACGGCGTGGACATCGATACCGAAACGCCCGCGAGCGCGGATGCCGCCGCACCGACCGACGCTCGTGCCCAGGCGGCAGCGCGCGCGGCCGAGCTGCGCCACGAGCTCGATTACCACGCCTATCGCTACTACATGCTCGATGCGCCCGAGATCACGGACGCCGCCTTTGACAAAATGCTCGTTGAGCTGCAGGAAATCGAGGCCACCTACCCCGACCTGGTGACGCCCGACAGCTATACCCAGCGCGTGGGCGGCTACGTGAGCGAGCAGTTTACGCCGGTCACGCACATGGCACGCATGTATTCCATGGACGATGCCATGGACCTGGACGAACTCGACGCATGGCTCCAGCGCACCGAGGATGCGCTCGGTGCCGGCAGCGTTACCTATACCTGCGAGCTTAAGATCGACGGTCTGGGCGTGGCGCTTACCTATCAAAACGGCACCTTCGTGCGCGCTGCCACGCGCGGTGACGGCACAACGGGTGAGGATGTGTCGCTCAACGTGCGCACCATCAAGGACGTGCCCATGCACCTGTCCGAGCCGGCGCTCGCCCACATGGGCGCCGACCGCGAGCGCACCATCGAGGTGCGCGGCGAGGTCTATATGCCCAAGGGCAGCTTTGTTCGTCTGAACGACGAGGCCGATGCCGAGGGCCGCGACCCCTTCGCCAACCCGCGCAACGCCGCCGCTGGCAGCCTGCGCCAAAAGGATCCCAAGGTCACGGCGCGCCGCGACCTGGCCACCTTTATCTATGCCATCGCCGATACCGATCCGCTGCACGTTCACAGCCAGCGCGAATTTCTCGACTGGCTGCGCAGTGCCGGCTTTAGTGTCAACCCCAACGTGGCCCGTTGTGCCACGCCCGCCGAGGTCCACGAGTTCTGTGCCCAGGCGCTCGAGCACCGCGGCGACCTGGACTACGACATCGACGGAGTAGTCGTAAAGGTGGACAGCTTTCAGCAGCAGCTCGACCTGGGCTTTACCGCCCGCGCACCACGCTGGGCCATTGCCTTTAAGTTTCCGCCCGAGGAAAAGCAGACCGTCCTGCGCGAAATTCGCATCCAGGTGGGCCGCACCGGTGTGCTCACGCCGGTCGCCGAGTTCGACCCGGTGACGGTTGCCGGCTCCACCATCGCGCGCGCCACGCTGCACAACATCGACGAGATCCGCCGAAAAAACGTGCGCGAGGGCGACACCATCATCGTGCACAAGGCGGGCGACGTGATCCCCGAGGTCGTGGGCCCGGTGCTCGACAAGCGCCCGGCCGATTCTGTCGACTGGCACATGCCCGAGGTCTGCCCCGTGTGCGGCAGCCCCGTGGTCCACGAGGATGGCGAGGTTGCCTACCGCTGCGTCTCCATCGACTGCCCCGCGCAGCTCAAGGAGCGCTTGCTCCACTGGGTGAGCCGCGGCTGTATGGACGTCGATGGCCTGGGCGACGAGATCGTCGACAAGATGATCGCCGCCGGCCTGATCCACGATGTCGCGGACTTCTATCAGCTCACGGTTGATGACATCGCCGGACTGGACACGGGGCGCACCTATGCCAGCTCCAACAGCAAAAAGGGCGTCAAGAAGGGCGACCCCATTCCGGTGGGCCTCAAGACGGCCGAAAAGATCGTCGCCGAGCTCAACAAGTCCAAGAGCCAGCCGCTCGGTCGCGTGCTGTTTGCCCTGGGCATCCGCCACGTGGGCAAGAGCGTGGGCGAGGTCATCGCCGAGCGATTCCTGTCGATCGACAAGCTCATCTTGGCGAGCGAAGAGGATATCGCCGAGTGCGAGGGCATCGGTCCCAAGATTGCGGCGAGCGTCAAGCAGTTCCTGGCCGTGCCCGAGAACCTTGCCGTGCTGGAGAGCCTGCGTCAGGCGGGTCTGTCGCTCGAGGTCGACTTGGGCGCCGCGCACGCGCAAGCCGCAGCCGACGCTGGCGTGGCGGGCGAGCTCGCCGACGCACAGCCGCTTGCGGGTCTGACCTTCGTGCTCACCGGCACGCTCGTCAACCGCACGCGCGACGAGGCGGGCGCGGCGCTCAAGGTGCTCGGCGCCAAGGTCTCGGGCAGTGTGTCAAAGAAGACGAGCTACCTGGTTGCCGGTCCCAAAGCGGGCTCCAAGCTTACCAAGGCCGAGCAGCTGGGCGTACCCGTGCTGGATGAGGACGCGCTCGAGCAGATCTTGGCTACTGGTCAGGTGCCCCAGGCTTAGTGCATCAATAGTCAAATTGAAGAACCGCCCGGAAGCCCGATGCCTTCCGGGTGGTTCTTACTTTGCTGGGGCAATCGGCGCCGTGATCTGTGTCACGTAGGTTGTGGAGTCGTCGCTGATGATGTCGTCGATGAGGGCGATTTTGCGTTGCCCCGCTACGCCATCAGCTTGTCAAAAGCTCCGCAGCGGTTGAGTACGGTGAATGCCATCACGCAAATGACTGCCGACAGAATTGACCCGCACGGCGAGGCGATGCCCATGGGAAACAACGTATCGGAATAGGCGTTCGACAGCAGCCACGCGCCCGGCACGCGAATGAGCGCTACGGCCAGCACGTTGTGCGCAAAGCCGATATAGCTCTTGCCGTATGCAGCGAAAAAGCCGCTAAAGCAAATGTGGATGCCGGCAAAGATTGCGTCGAAAATATAACTGTGCATATAGTTGGTGCCGGCCGCGACCACCGCGGGGTCCTTGGCAAAAAAGCCGATAAACGCCGGCGCCACCAGCCACATCAGCACCGTAATCAGGCAGCCGTACACTACCGATATGGTCATGGCGTCCTTGAGTACCTGACGTGCACGGTCGCCCTTGCCCGCGCCGGCGTTTTGCGCCGTGAGCGCGCTGACGGTGGCACCCATGGAACTCGGCACAATGAACAAAAAGCTGATCATCTTCTCGACCAGGCCCACGGCAGCGGCATCGACCAGGCCGCGATGGTTGGCGATGACGGTGATAAACATAAACGCCACCTGGATGCAGCCGTCCTGCACGGCCACGGGCACGCCGATCTTAAGAATGCTGCCGAGCACCTCGGGCTGGGGACGCAGGTCGCTGCGCTTAACGTGGATGTTCGTACGGCGGCTCTTAAGCCACACGAGTGCGAGCGCAACGCTGGCCGTCTGGGCGGTTACCGTGCCGAGCGCCGCGCCCACGGGGCCGAGCCCCATGTGGCCGATAAACAGAAAGTCGAGCGTGATGTTAATGACGCACGCGACGCCAATCACGTACATAGGCGAGCGCGAATCGCCCAGCCCGCGAAAGATGGCCGAAAGAATGTTGTACGCGGCGATAAAGGGAATGCCGATAAAGCAGATGCGCAGGTAGGCGGCGGTGCCTTCGACTGCTTCGGCCGGCGTTCCAATGAGCGCCACGATTTGCGGGCATAGTGCAAACAAGATGGCGGCCAGCACCACCGAGACGCCCATAAAGAGTGTGATAGTGTTGCCGATGGCGGTCTCGGCGCGATCGAAGCGACGCGAGCCCACGGCGTGGCCGACGATGACCGTCGTTCCCATGGCCAGGCCCACGAGCGTCACGGTAATGATATAGAGCGTCTGCGCGCCATTGCCTACGGCGGTGATGCCGGCGGCGCCGCTAAACTGTCCCATCATGTACAGGTCGGCCATGCCGTAGAGCATCTGCAAAAAGTACGAGAGCATATAAGGCAGGGCAAAGACCGCGATGGTCTTGAGGACATTGCCGCGTGTGAGGTCGTGTTCCATGGGCGGGGCACTTTCTGGTTTGGTTCGTTTAGCTACCAGTGTAGTGAAAACCCTACAACGATTGTAGAGTCAAGGTTTATGTTGGCAGTGGGGCGAAAATAGTCACGCTCCAAGCACGATGCTTTGGCTCCTCCGTGCGCCTCACCTCGCCTCAAACCATCACAACATTCGACGTTTTTTGCCAAAAACGGGAAAAGCATCGAATGTTGTGATGGTTTTTCTGCCACTCGACCGGGTGGAATCGCTTTCTTGCGCACGAAGGTGTGCGGACCCGTGAGCAGGGGAATAAGGTTGGTTATCCGACTCCATTGGAGGGCTCATGGACCTGCCGATCGTCCTGTCCCATAAGACTGCCTGGCTGTACCACAACGTGGCGCGCCCGTCCGAGTCGCTCTCGCGAGCAAGCAGTCTATACGATGAGGACTCGCTTGCTAACGAGGCGGAACCGACCGCGAGCCTGCCCAAATTGGGACTCGATGCCAAGGGGCTGAGGGCTTCAACGGCGGTTGGGATCGTTGCCGACCATCTGGTTTCTCTTGGTATTCCACGAGAAGAGCTCGATCATATCGATACGCTCGTCAACTTCGATTTTGAGCGCTCGACGCCGGCTGGATTTAGGTGCCACGTGTTTGGAGCGCCGGTACCTCCAGGCCATCTTATCGAGGTGGCAGAGGGCCTTCTGGTGGTTGATGAGGCCATGTGCTTTGTCCAAGCGGGTTCGTGGATGAGCGAGCCCGAGCAGCTGGAATATGGCTACGAAATCTGTGCCCGATACCATTTGAATCATCTGTCGACAGGCGATTATATCGAGATGGGGCAGAGGTATACCGTTGCCGACTTGATTGTTTATTGCAATGAGAACCGATCTCGTCAGGGGGCTATACGCGCGGCCGCCGTGCTCAAGCGCGTGCACGATGGCGCGCGGTCGCCCATGGAGACGGCCCCCGCAATCATGGTTGTAGCAAAACGTTCCCAGGGAGGATTGGGATATGCCAAGATCGAGCTCAACCATCGGGTCGATGTTCCCAACGAGTTCAAGTATCTCGCAAAGGCCGGGTATTTCGAGATCGACGTATATGCGCCTGCGAGCGGTACAGGGATTGAATACAACGGCTCGGACCATCTTGATAAACAGCGCAGCGCGTCGGATGCGGAGCGTATGGCCGTGCTGAGCGCGCTGGGCTTTAGGATGATCGTCCTCACCGGGACTCAGTTTGCCCACCAGCTGCAATTGCACCGGGCGATGAACGCTATCGCGCTCGCTATGGGCCTCAAGTGCGACCGAAGCGAAGCGTTTCAGAAGCGGCAGAACGACCTGCGAGAATTCGTGATTCGTCACTGGGACGGTGGCCTTTAGGGGTGCTTTGGTCCTTCTACGGGGTACCGTGGGCAGGCAAACCATCACAACATTCGACGTTTTTCGCCAAAAACGGGAAAAGCATCGAATGTTGTGATGGTCTGTGCTGAGGATGGGTTTGGAAAGCCCGTTTCGCTTGAAACGACCTGTCCTGTCGTACGGGTGTCGGCATGATTCTCTCGTGGGGTATTATGTTTTCCGAAGAATAAAACGCCGCGTGAGGGGAGGGCTGCGTGGACGGGCACGTGCAACATGACGGCTTTGGTCGCGATATCAACTACCTGCGCATTGCCGTTACCGACAAGTGCAATTTCCGCTGCATTTACTGCATGCCGGCCGATGGCGTGGCGCCCCGCGCACACGACGAGCTACTCAGCGCCGAGGAAATTGCCCGCTTTGTGTGCTTGGTAGCGGGGGAGGGCATTCGCCGCGTGCGCCTGACGGGTGGCGAGCCGCTGGTCAGCCGCCGTATTATTCCGCTCATTCGCGATATCCGCGCGATCCCGCAGATCGAGGACATTTCGCTTACCACCAACGGCGCCCTGCTTCCCAAGTTGGCGCCGCAGCTCAAAGATGCCGGGCTTAACCGCGTCAATATCTCGCTCGACACGCTCGACCCTACGCTCTTTGGAAAGATCACGCGTCTAGGTCGACTCGAGCAGACCATGGCTGGCATCGACGCGGCGCTGGCTTGGGGCTTTGAGCCCGTTAAGGTCAACTGCGTTGTTGTGCGCCGGCTCAACCAAGATGTAGAGACCCTCGCACGGCTGACCGTCGACCGCCCCATTCATCTGCGATTTATCGAATACATGCCCATTGGCGACGAACGTACGAGCTCGCATTGTGCCGTAGACCCGCATGCGCCCGCGCTCAATCCCGAGCTGTGGGACGCGAGCGATACCGTGCCGAGCGACGAGCTGCGGGCGCGTATCAATGCCGGGGCCGCCGCGGTGGGTCTGGGCGAGCTTGAACCGCTCGACATCAACGACGCTCCTGCCGGCGCGGGCCCTGCGCGCTATTGGCACTTTCCGGGCGCGGCGGGAACGGTCGGCTTCATTAGCGCCATGTCCAATCATTTTTGTGCGAATTGCAACCGTCTGCGCCTGACGGCCGATGGCAACGTGCGTCCGTGCCTGTTTAGCGATGCCGAGTATTCGGTGCGTGAGGCGCTGCGCCGTGGTGATGATATGCAGGTACTTTCGATTTGGCGCGATGCCGTGGCCCACAAACCGCAGGAACACGCGATAATTGAGGGCACGCAACGATTTATGTCCCAAATCGGAGGATGATCATATGGCCAAGAGCAGGTACGCCGATGCCACCAAGGCCGCTCGCAGGGCTGCGATGTCTGCCCACAAAGTCACGGCTGCGGCGAATGCTGGCAACGCCGACGCGTCCGTGCAGCCGACTGCCAGCGCTGCCACCGAGCCCGCCCGTGACGCTCGCCGCGACGAGCTGACGCACGTGGACGCCAAGGGCGAGGTTCGCATGGTCGACGTGTCCGACAAGGCCGAGACCCATCGCATTGCCATCGCCGAGGGCACCATCCTCATGCATCCCGAGACGCAGGCCATGGTGCTGCAGGACCGCGCCAAAAAGGGCGACGTGCTCGCCTGCGCGCGCGTGGCGGGCATCATGGCCATCAAGCGCACGAGCGATATCATTCCCATGTGCCATCCGCTGCTCATTACCAAGAGCAAGTGCGACATTGCGCCCATCGCTCCGGCGGGGACGCCTGTCGATGACGTGCCCGAGGGCTGGGCGCCGGCGCGCGCGGACGGGCAGGTTGGCTTTCACGTACTGGTTACGGCCGGCGTGACGGGCAAGACGGGTATCGAGATGGAGGCCCTGACCGGCGCGAGTGCCGCGTGCCTAACGATCTACGACATGTGCAAAGCCGTCGATCGCGGCATGGAGATTGTCGACGTGCGCCTGTTGCACAAGGAGGGCGGCCGCTCGGGCGTGTGGGATCGTGCCGAGCGTCAGGTTGCTGCTGTTGAGGCCGTGGGGGCCGCGGGCAACGCGCCCGCGGGCGCACCCGTCGCCGTCGCGCCCGCAGTTCCGGCCCCGGCCGTCCCCGCGATCGCGTTTATCGGCTACCAAAACTCGGGCAAGACCACACTTGTCGAGAAGGTTATCGCCGAGCTCACCCGCCGCGGCCTGCGCGTGGGTTCGCTCAAGCATCATGGGCACCACGGCTTTGATATCGATGTGCCCGCTAAGGATACGTGGCGCCATCATCAGGCCGGATCCAAACACGTGGGCCTCATCTGCGCCACGCGCTGGGCGGAGTACGCCGACACGCGCGAGGAGGACGAGATGCCCGCTCGCGAGCTGCTGTCACGCTACAACGATGTCGACGTGGTGATCATCGAAGGCTACAAGACCGAGGGCTTCGACAACATCGTGGTCGCGCGCTCCGGTGTCGACCGTCTGCGCGGCAAGAGCTCGCTCGACCTGGTCGACGGCCGCACGCTGGCCCTTGCCTGCAACGAGGCCCTGGCGCGCCAGGCCTTCGACGCCGGCTTTGCGACCCGAGCCATCAACATCAACGACGCCCGAGCCATCTGCGACCTCATCCAAGACCATCTGGTCTAAAACCTGCCAAAAAAGACAGGTTAATTTGACAGGTTTTATCTGGGCAAACGTCATTTCCACCACAAAGGGGCCAGGCACCTTTGTGGCGGTTTTTCCTTTGATAGATGTGTGGGACATGCCTTACAATCTGACAAGAAGTTCATGACGGGCGAAAAACGGAGAGAAGGGGCTTGATGCGTCCTTAATGTTTCATGCGGATAGATTGATTTGACAGACGGTGCCGAATGCCCGCCGTCCGCATTCGTATGAAACAAGGAGTCTCCATGCTCGCCTCTCTTTTCTCAAAGCCTCAATCATCGCTGTCCGCGCAGGCTAAGCACCTGGTGGCAATGCGCTTCCTCATATATACCGGCTTTCAGACCAGTTATTTTATCGGTGTCATCGGAACGCTCACCTATGCAGACGATGCTTCGGTTGTGGCGACATCGCTGGCCGTCCTTTTTATGAACGTATTCGTGATCTTGGGATCCTTTGCGGGCGGCGCGGCGCTCGACGCTTTGGGCCCACGCCGCCATTTCTTGCTGAGCATCATCAGTATGCTGGCAACCGGCACGGCAATCATCGCCTTTGGCAGCGCGACCGGAACAGTCCTTGCCGGCGCGGTGTTCCTGGGCTTTGTGATGGGGTTCGCCCAGCCTATCGCCACATCCTACCCCGCCTACCTCACCGACGACCCCGTCGAGCTCAAAGACATCAACTCCACCATCACCATGTTCTCCAACGTGAGCATCATCGTTGGGCCCACGCTGGGCGGCTTTGTCGCGGCGGCTGCATCGTCACGCGCGGTGTTCGTGCTTATGATCCTCTTTACCGCGTTGGCGCTCATTGCCGGTTGGGGCTTTAGACCGCAAGCAGGTCGCGTCGCCGCGCGCGAAAGTGCTCCCGCGGACAGCAGCGCAACGGCAAGTATTGCCAGCCAAAGCCCCAACCCCAGCACGTCCGCTCGCGCCACCTTCGCGACCAGCATTAAGACAGTCTTCACCAACAGCATCCTTGCCCTGCTGTTCTGCATTATTTTCCTTTCGAACTTTGGCTACGGCGCCTTCGACCCGCTGGAGTCGTTCTTCTACCGCGATGTCCTGCACGTCGGTGTCGAATGGATGGGCTGGCTCTCGTCGGCCAGCGGTGTGGGCGCGGTGCTGGGCGCCGTGGTCGCGCTCCGCTTGCCGCCGCACCTGGTCAACCTAAAAACGCTGCTCGTGGCGCTTATGTCCGTGGGTCTGGGAAGCCTGCTCTACGTGGGAACACCGTACGTGGGTGTGGCCCTCGTCGGCCAGATCGTCCTGGGCGTGGCGTGGGGCGTCGTCAACCCGCTCCACAACACGATCGTGCAAACGACGGCCCCGCTCGAGCAGCTCGGTCGCGTGAACTCGGTCATGGGCTTTGGCAACATGTTCGCCGGCGTGGCCCCGCTGGCGATTGCCCCGTGGCTGGCGGCGACATTTGGCGTGCAGCAGACGCTCGTAGGGGCGGGCATGGTCGTGACGGCAGTTCCCGCGGCGTTGCTGCTGTTTGGTCGCCGGCATTTTGATCGTTCTGCAAGGCAGTAAAACCATCACAACATCCAGCGAAAATCGCGATTTTGCCGAATAACGTCGAATGTTGTGATGGTTTGCGTCCCGGGCCAGGCCACCCTTCGGGTCCGGCCACCACAAAGGGGCCAGGCGCCTTTGTGGTGGTTTTTGCTTTGACGGGCCGCGCCTGCGCTTTGGTATACCATGAACGCCACTTCCAGATACACCCCACATCGCCGCACAACCTAGAAAGGCCCCCATGGACACCACCTTCAGCCACATTAAAGCCGTACTCTGCGATATCGACGGTACGCTGCTCACGAGCCAGCACACGGTGTCCCCGCGCACCGTGGCGGCGATTCGCGCCCTGCGCGAGGGCGGCGTGCTCTTTGGCCTGTGCACCGGGCGCGACGCCCAGGCGACCGAGGCTATGTTTGGGCTCTGGGGTATCGAAGGCCTGGAAGACGTGCTGGTGGGCTGCGGCGGCGCCGAAGTCATCGATCGTGCGCACGGCATCAACGAGCTGAGCTACCCGCTACCGGGCGAGACCATTGCGCGCATCTGCGAGCACATGGCGGACCTTCCAGCAACACCCGTCTGCCCCCGAGACGGCGTGTTCTACGTGCCCGAGAGCAACGCGTGCGTCGAGCACCTGTCGCGCGTCGACGGCGTGCCCTACCAGGTGGTCGATTTTGCCGAGTTTTTGCGCGAGCCGCAGCCCAAGGTGATGTTTACCATGGCGCCCGAGGTAATGCCGCAGGTGATCGAGCGGGCGTCGACGTTTGCCGATGACACTGTTAAGGCAGCGGCTCTGCAAACCACGCAGCGGCTCTACGAGTTCATGGATCCGCGCGTGTCCAAGACGCGCGGCCTTGTGCGCGTGGCGGAGCTCAACGGCATGGAGCTCGAGAACATCTGTGTGTTTGGCGATGCCGATAACGACACCTGCATGGTGGCCGACGCTGGCGTGGGCGTGGCTATGGCAAACGGCAGCGACGCCACCCGTGCCGCCGCCGACTTTGTAACCGCCAGCAACGACAAAGACGGCATCGCGATCTTTATCGAGGAACATCTGCTGTAGCGCTGGGGGAGAACCGCCATAATGGGGACAGGCACCTTTGCGGTGGCCTCAGGCGATTTGGGCGAGTTGATGCCTACAATCTGCGCGCAAATACAAATATGGTTGTCTGAACATTACGCTTCTAACCGCCGATGGGTTAAAGATATTCTCATCAGTTTGGTAGGATATTCCTTCCGGTTGATGACCTACTGCTCACGGTCGATTTTCGACCGTGAGCGGGATGTTTGCTATTGAGCAAAAATTTGTGCAAATAAATCTAATGCCATTAAAAAATGATGGGCAACTAAATTACCAGTAGAAACAAAAATAGATAGCGAATAAACGAAGGTAAATCTGAGCAAATGTCAAGAGAATTGAGAATCCGCTACAAAAATGTCGGTATTGTTGCTCAGATGTCTAAACAATCGTTACAATATGTACACTAAACGTGCGCAATTTCAGATTGCGCAGATACGTTTGATAGTGAAAGAGCAAGATCGCGGTCTCTTGGGGAGGAGACATCGATGAAAGCAAATTCAGACAAATCTAAGCAGAGCAATAAAGCGATGCATCGTGTGCTAGCAGGCGTTTTGTGCGGAGCCTCCGTTTTGAGCTTGGTGCTGTCGCTCGTCATGCCTCCGATCTCGCAGGCCATTGCCAACGACGCCCAGACGGGTGCAGCCGAGGAAGCCGTTGCGGACGAGGGTTCTTTGGGCGATGGTGCCGGTGCAGACAACAACGCGGACAAGGACGCCAAGGAGCAGAATAGTGACGACGCCGAGCATGGCGAGGGCGAAGGCCTCGACGCGGCGGACCCGTCTGCCGATGGTGCGGAAGCCAAGGGCGCCGCGCAGCCTTCTGGTGATGAAGCGGATGATGGAGATGGCATCGCTCCCGTTGCGGAGGACGAAACTAAATACGATATTCATAGTGGGGAAGAGTTGGCTTCAAAGCTTCAGGACGAGAGCCTTCGCAATGAAAATGGTGCCACCACTTTTAAGCTTGTTGCCGATATTGAGTACAACGATGAGGTAGGGCTCGTACAAAACAACGAGCACCCCGTCGTCAATATCATCTTGGATTTAAATGGTCACAAGCTTAAGCACTCGAGTAATAGCAAATCATTATTCGATGTTGCCAACGGCGCGACACTTACAATTAAGGATTCTGTGCAGACGGAGGAAAAGGTCAGTAACGGCCAGCAGCTAAATGATCAGGGACAGAAATTAACTCCCGCTAATTATGGCGAGGAAGCCATACTGTCTTACGACAACGATGGCATTCCGACTTACCTTTCCTACTATGTGACCGAATCGTCCCCAGAAGGAACGGGCACAACCGAGTCGCTTGTAGAACATGGTGTTGATATTAAAGGTAAAGGCGCCATTGTGGCTTGCGACGGTTCAAGAGGACTGAAGCTCATCAACATCAATGACGGCGGTCATTTCAGTCTTGAGAGCGGCGTGCTCACACAACAGGAAGGCTGTGAGGTCCGAAACCTGGTGTACGCGGGGAGCGGTTCGACCGTCAATATGAAGGGCGGTTACGTTTGCGGAGGTTATTGTCCGGACGGTGCTGCCGGCGCAGGAATATCTGTCGAAAATTCGACCCTTAGCATTTCTAACGGCGTAATTGCCGGCAACCGCGCTCCTAGTGGCGGCGGTGTATATGCCAATGGGTCTGCAGTCACGGTGACCGGCGGCGTAATCTCCGGTAATAGCACGCTTGATGGCATGAACGGATTTGGTGGCGGCATCATGGCCGAAGGCGGCAGCGTTGCTGTTTCTGGCGGTTACATTACGAACAATTGCTATGCCAACTTCTGCGGCACGGATGGTAACGGTGACCATGGCGGCGCTGGGCTTGCTGCCAAGAACGGCACCCATGTCACCATTTCTGGCGGCCAGATTACTGGCAATTATTCTGAAGAAGCTGGTGGCGGCGTTTACGTTACCAATATTTTTCAACAAGATAGGGTATGGCTCGACATTAAAGGAGGAAATATTGCCTCTAACGTGAGCTACCGATCTGAAGGTGCCGGCATCCGAGTGGGCCAGATGGTTGACGCGATGATTAACGGCACTGAAAAGAGTAAAGTCTACATCACAAACAATCACTGCATGTCTCGCTTTGACTGGGGCGGTGGCGGTATCTTCGTCCAGGGAAACTCGAATGCAGGTCAGGAGAAGACTGCTGGCAGGCTCTTTGTGTACAACTCGTACATTAGCGCCAATGAAGCTGGCGGCTACGGCGGTGGCGTTGCAGTCTGCCCCACGGGCAAGACGTTGGTAACGAACACTGAGGGCACGGCAATCTTTGGCAATTCGTCTGCCGGCAAACAGTTTGATGGCGATGAACATTTTAAAGAAGGCCGTGCTTACAACAAAGAGACCAATACCGGCAATGAAGCTGAACCCCATCTTTCAGGTGGTGGTAGTGGTAAGAATCAAGATAGAGATGCATACAATTCGGAGGTGTTTCGCGACAGCGGTCATGCCGATTTCTTCCTTGCGGCAGCGGCTGGCCATAAGGAACCGCTTGCGGCGGTAATCGGCAAGATGCTCGGCGACGTAGACGCCAAGTATTCTGGAAGCAAAGAACGCAGTGATACCCAAGAACTCAGTGAGGCTATCACTATCCCTGCCAATGGCGGCGTGAAGATTTATCGGAGCGTCGGTCTGACTTCGGGTGTCAAAGTTGGAAGTGATGAAGCGAAAAATGCGAAGAAAGCTGCCAGAAATTTCATCACGGGCAACTATTCCTGGGACCATGGCGGCGGCATCATGTCGAATGGCGACTTGTACCTAGGCGTGCCTGCGGATACGTACGTCTACCCGAGCCTTAAGCTGAAGGCGACCAAGAAGTTGGACGGCCGCGAGCTTAAGGGTGGGGATTTCACCTTTACGGTCTACCGCAAGGATTCGGCTGATCCTATCGCTCGCGGGGTATTCAATTCTGACGCTTGCACCGAGGTTGGAACTGCGAGTAATGATAAAAGTGGCAACATCACGTTTAACCTTGGTGAACAGTTCGCAGCGAGCGGTACGGCTGGCACGATTACATATTACCTAGTCGAAAATGCCGGAGAGGTTTCCGGTATCACATACGACACTGCCGTGTACGAGATTGAGGTGACTGTCAAGGACAACCCGACTGAGCTCATGACTGTTCCGAAAAAGGAAAGCCCGAACGAACAGATACCTCTCAACATCCATAACTACACGATTGAAAAAGTCAATGTGACCAAGCATGAACTCGACAAGTCATCTGGGGTGTGGAGTGTCACAAAATCATGGAACAACTTGCAGAAGAGCGATGACTATTATCCAATTGCCTGCAAAGATAGCTCAACGACTTTCACCAACGAGTACACTCCGTACACCTCCAGCGGCTCTTGGACTCCTAAGGCGACTAAGGTCGTTAAGGGTGGCGAGATGAAGGAGTTTACGCTCGAGTTTGCGGATAACCCGGACTTCGCGGACGCTAAGACGGTTAAGACTCGGGTCGATGGCGACAAGTCCCAGACGCTTTCGTTCTTAAATGCGTCTGGCGAGGGGATTAAGTACTCGCTCTCTGATATCACGAAGAATCCCTTCACTGCCGGTGATCCTACGGGCCGTGGCGCTTCCAAGACCTTCACGTACTACGTGTGCGAGAAGAATGAGAGTTCAATTTTCTCGCATTATAAGTTCGATCAGTCGGTCTATAAGCTTGACGTCACGATGACGGATCAGAAAGATGGCACAATCACTGCCACGAAGGTGACCTACACCCAGATCAAGGATGCTGACGGTAATGCCATCGACGAAGGCAAGCAGACTACCGTGGATTACAACGATGGATCCGATACTACCAAGCCCAAGTCCATCCCCACCTTCACCAACACCTACTCAACCTCTTTGCCCCTTTCTGGTATGTCGGGCGTCACTCTGACGTACCTTGCCGGCGCGGCGGTGCTTTGCGCTGCTGCAGCCTGGATGCACATTCGTCGCAAGGCGAATGCGAAGGGAGGTGAGCGCCGTGAATAAGAAAGTTTGCTCCTTCCCGATCTTGTTTGCGCTGCTTGCCCTCCTGATCGGCACCTGCGCGGTTGTGTTCCCCGCATCTGCGCAGGCCGCGCCGACCTTGACCGGTTCCATCACGGTGAGCGGCACCGTGGCGAGCAGCTACGACGCCCACCAGATCTTTAGCGCCAACGTCGTCGACGGCGACAACGACGCCAAGATCGCCACCGACCTCGTTTGGGCAAGCGACGCCGCCCGCGACGCCGCGCTGCCTGTGTTGCACAGCGCCGGCATGCCCAAATCCCAGACCACTGCGCAGAAAGCTGCCGAGTGGCTCAACGCCGATTCCCACCTTACGAGCGCGCTGAGCGCACAGCTCGCTCGTTCCCTCCAGAGCTCTGGTGCCGTGTCCGTGGCCCTTAACGCGGGCAGGGCGGCCGAGCTACCCTGTGGCTACTGGCTCATCGTCGCCGACGACGACGCCATCGCCCAAGGCGAGGCCGGCACCGCGCCGATCATGGCCCTGGTGGGCGGCAGCGCCGTCACCGTCAAGCCCAAGGCCGCGACGCCCAAGGTCGCCAAGCACGTGCTGGAGGACAGCACCGCCGCATGGCAGAAGGCCGCTGACGCCACGGTCGCCGACGACCTGTACTGGCGTCTCTCGGCCACGGTCCCGGCGGGCCTTACCGCCTACGACACCTATACGGTGCAGTTCGTCGACACCATGAGCGCAGGGCTCGACCCCTCCAAGGTCGCCGCGAGCATGCATGTTTACGTGGCGGCGGGCGCGGACGGCGGCTTCGACGCCGTGTCGGCCGGCAAGGACGGTCGCGCCGGCACCGACCCCGCGAAGGGCTGGACCGACATCACGGCCCGGTGCGCCACCAAGGTCTCGGTCGACGGTAAGACCTTCACTGTGCGCACCGGCGACCTGATCGCCGCGCTCGGCGGGGCCGACGCCTTTACCGCGGGCGCCCGCGTGGTCGCCGTGTACAATGCGCCGCTCAACAGCGCGTGCAACCACGGCATCGCGAAGGGCAACCCCAACGAGGTCTACCTGCGCTACCCGCGCTCTCCCTTTGCCGACCAGTCCGGCGATGCCGGCTTCACTCGCACGCCGAGCGACGATGCGTGCGCCTACACCTGGGATCTCGCGCTCACCAAGCGCGGCAGCGACGGCGACAAGCCGCTTGCCGGGGCGGTTCTGAGCATCGCCGACGACCGCGGTCGCACACTGGCGGCCGACGGCACGTGGGATGCGGAGGGCAAGGCCACCGTCACCACGGGCGAGGACGGCCGCGTGACCGTCTCGGGCGTGGACTCGGGCAAGCTGGAGGTCCGCGAGCTCAAGGCACCCAAGGGCTACACCGCCTTTGAGAGCACGCGTTCCGTGACGGTCAAGGCCGAGGGCCTGGACGTCGACCAGGTGGCCGCCGCCAAGCCCAAACTCACCATCACGGCCGAGTCGCCCCTGCGCGCCGACAGCGCGGACGGGTCGACGGGCAGCCTGGAGGCGTCGCTCATCAACACGCCCACCGGCACACCCCCTAGCATTACCACCGGAGGCTTTATGCCCTCGACTGGCGATATGGCAATGTACGCCGCGGCCGCCGCAGCGGTCGCCGGAGCCGCGCTCATCGTGGTCGCGCTCCTGGTCAAGCGGGGAGGTGGCAGCCATAAAGAGTAGCTGGCAGCCCCACAGAGAGCGGGGCGAGACGTAGCGAAGCAGATGCTAAGACACAGACAGATGATGATCGATCGAATGAGAACCAACCGGAAAACGGAGGAAAAGAAGATGAGCATGAGCAAGAACATCGCACGCCTGGCAGTAACCGCCGGCCTCACGGCAGCGCTGAGCTTCGGCGGAGTTATGGCCCCGGTGACCATGGCGTTTGCAGCTGAGGGCGGCGCGACCGGCTCGGTGACCATCAAGAACGCAAATCATAACGTTACCGATTTTAAAGGTTACAAGATCTTCGATGCCAATGTGGTAAAGGACGAGAATGGCAAGACGCTTGTGAGCAATATCACATGGGCAAACGAAAAGGTGGAAGCTGCTGTTAAGGGGGTAATTACGGGAATCAATCCTAGTGCCAATATAGCCACCGCTCAGGATGCTGCTGAATGGATCAAGGGACACGTGATGGGTACCGATGAAGAGTTCCGTGTGGCATCTGAATCTGCTGCATACAAGATTGCAGCTGCCGTGTCTGCGGTGACCGCTCTGGACGATTCAAGTGATTACACGACCACTTCGAATGGCGTTGCTAACAACCTTTCACACGGCTACTGGCTCTTTGTGACTGACGCCTCTACCGTCACAGGCGTTGAAGCTGCCACTGCCCCCATTTTCACTGTTGTTGGTGATGAAGCGGTCAAAATTAACGAGAAGACCAGCATTCCTACCGTCGACAAGGAGGTTAAAGAGAACGGCACCTGGGGAAACGTGAGCGACTCCCAGATCGGTGAGGAAATCGAATATAGGTTGACTGGCTCTGTCGCCGATAACATCGATACCTTTACCACATACACATATGAGTTCCATGACCATCTTTCCGTTGGACTGGAGGCTATTCCGAGCTCCGTTGCCGTGACTATTAACGGTCAGTCTGTCCAGCTTACAAATAACTACAGCGTGCAGCTTACGGATACTTTGGATGCTTCCAACAAGGTTACAGGCCATGACCTGGTGATTTCCTTTACCGACCTCAAGGCCGCTGCAAAGGCTTCGAACGTGACCCTGACCAAGAATTCTAAGGTCGTTGTGACCTACAAGGCCAAGCTTACTAGCGATGCTGAATACACGGCTACCGGCAACACCAACGAAGTCACGCTTGTCTACTCCAACGACCCCATGAGTAAAGGCACCGGCACCTCTACGCCGAAGAAAGTCACCGACTACGTTTTCGGCTTGGATATTACCAAGGTTGAGGAAGGCAATAAGGACAAAAAACTCGCTGCTGGCTTTAAGGTCAAAGTCGTTAACAACGGGGACTCTGCCTCTGCTGGCAAATGGCTTAAGGATGACGGGACCCTTGTCGAGACTAAAGAAGAAGCTTCTGAGTTTATGACCGATGCTACGAGCGGCGAGGTTATTATCCCTGGCCTCGTTAAGGGTACGTATGAGATTGCCGAGACGACCACTCCTTCGGGCTACAACACTATCGCGCCCTTCCAGATTACGGTTACGCCGACCTATGATGAAAACGGCAAATTGTCGACGCTGGCCGTTGGCGAAGACGTCGAAAAGGTCACTCCCGGTACTGCAAATGGTTCGGTCATGTCCATTACCATTGAAAACAAGAAGGGCTCTGGCCTTCCGCTGACCGGTCTCAACGGCGTGACCTTCACCTGGATCGCTGGTGGCGCGGTGCTGTGCATCGGCGTGGCGCACCTCATCCGCAGCCGTAAGCAGGCCGAGGAGTCCGAGCAGGAGTAACGCTCGCTCACCCATCCCTTTGGCAGGTGGGATGTGATGGCCATGAGACTTGCGGACACTTTTCTCGTCCACCCACGTTCTTGCTTTGCCATTCTCTTTTCGGGGCAGACTCCGCACTGGAGTCCGCCCCGTTTTGTATCTGCGAGCTCGCGCTGCGCTATCCTGCTTGGTACAGCTCTCTAGCGCAACCTGACGAAAGTGGTGTGGCCGATGTCACGTGCAAACAAACACTCCAAGCCCGCGGGCGGCAAGCGCCGTCGCAAGCGACTGCCGCGCTGGGCCGACCGGCTCATCACCATCGTCATCATCCTTATCGGCGTGGGCCTTATGACCTGGCCGTGGATCTTGGACCGGCTCGAAGCCTCGGGCGTGTTCAACCAGATCAGCACCGTGTCCAGCACCGTGGACGCGCTCTCCGAAGAGGAACGCGAGCGCATTCTGCTTCAGGCGCGCTCCTATAACGAGCAGCTTGCCGGCGAGGCCACCGAGCTTCCCGCCGACCAGATCGAACCCTACGCCCAGCAGCTCATCTTTGACCGCGACCCCATGATGAGCTGGGTCGAGATCCCCTCCATCGACGTGAGCATGCCCATCTATCACGGCACGAGCGAGGAAGTCCTTATGGCGGGCGTCGGCCACCTGGAGGGCACGAGCCTGCCGGTGGGCGGCACCTCGACGCATTGCGTGCTCACCGCGCACTCGGGTATGCGCAACCTGAGCATGTTCGACGACATCCACTCGCTGGAGCCCGGCGACCTGGTGCTGCTGCACACCATGAACAAGACGCTCGCCTACAAGATGGTGGACTCCGAGGTGGTGCTGCCCGAGGAGATGGAGTCGCTGACCATCGAGCCCGGCGCCGACAAGGTGACGCTCGTCACCTGCACGCCCTATGGCGTGAACGACCATCGCCTGCTGGTGCACTGCGTGCGCACCAAGTACAACAAGAAGGACGTCGACAAGCAAAAGTCGCTGGCCGGCCGCCACTGGGGCAAGCGCGAGTTTGCCGTGCTCATCGTGGTCGTGGCCATTGTGCTGTTGCTGCTGGACATCGTGATCCACGCGGTCCGCAAACGCCGCAAGGCCAAGGCCTCGGCATAAGACATTCTCCAGAACCACCACAATGGGGACAGGCACCTTTGTGGTGGTTGGGGCTTCCAAACCATCACAACATTCGATGAAAATCTCGATTTTGGCGAAAAACGTCGAATGTTGTGATGGTTTTCGTTGTGGGCGAGACGGTTTTCGCTATGGACGGTGCGATTTCGCTGCAGAACCGCCAGCCCGCCGCCTGCCAGCCCGCCGCCCTCGTTACGTTTTCGCTGCATTTGGGTAAAGCGCCTGCTCCAAGCCGGCGTTGCCTTGTATACTAGAGCGGCTTATCTGTTATGCGGAAGGGAGCGCCTATGGCACTCAGCGAGAAAGACGTGCGCGGCATCGCCGAGTACGCAAAGATCGCACTGACCGATGACGAGCTCACCCAGATGACGTCCTACATGAACGACGCCGTCCAGATGCTCGAGCCCGTCTTGCAATATGACTTGCCCGACGTGGAGCCCACGTTCCATCCTATCGGAAGCCTGTCCAACGTGATGGGCGATGACCTGCGCGAGCCCGAGCGCGACCTGCCGCTCGACGTTGCGCTCGAAAACGCCGGCAGCGCGCGCGACCGCTACTTCCGCGTGCCGTCCATTTTGGGAGAGGGGGAGAGCGAGTAATGGCGCTAAGCTTCGATTCCCTTACCGCCGTCCAGATTGCCGCGGGCGTTGCCGCCGGCGACTTTACCGCTACCGAGGTGGCCCAGGCCTCCCTTGCCGCCATCGAGGCGCGCGAGGGCGGGGTCCAGGCATTCCTGCAGGTGGCGCCCGAGCTCGCGCTCGAGGCCGCTGCGCGCGTGGATGCCGACCGTGCCGCAGGCAAGCCGCTGCCCCCGCTCGCGGGCGTGCCGCTGGCCATCAAGGACAACATGAACCTCGTGGGCACGCGCACCACCTGTGCTTCCCGCATGCTCGAGGACTACCAGAGCGTCTACACCGCCACCTGCGTCCAGCGCATGCTCGATGCCGGCTGCCTGCCCATGGGCAAGGCCAACATGGACGAGTTTGCCTTTGGCAGCTCCACGGAGAGCTCGGCGTTCCACCGCACCAACAATCCCTGGGATACCGAGCGCGTGCCCGGCGGCTCTTCGGGCGGCTCTGCTGCTGCCGTCGCCGCGGGCGAGGTCGCGCTCTCGTTGGGCTCGGACACCGGCGGCTCCATTCGCCAGCCGGCGTCGCTCTGCGGCGTGGTGGGCTTTAAGCCCACGTATGGCGCCGTGAGCCGTTACGGCGTGGTTGCCTTTGGCTCGTCGCTCGACCAGGTGGGGCCCTTCGGCCGCACGGTCGAGGATGTCGCGCTGGCCATGAACGCGCTTACCGGCGCGGGCCATGATCCGTACGACTGCACCAGCCAGGATTGCGCCGTCGACTTTACCGAGCATCTCAACGACAGCATCGAGGGTAAGCGCGTGGGCATTATCCCTGCGTTTATGGAGGCTGAGGGCCTGACGCCCGAGGTCAAGGCCGCTGTTCAGCGCGCCGCCCAGGAGCTGCAGAACCAGGGTTCCGAGCTGGTCGAGGTCGACCTGCCGCACCTGGATGCCGCCATCGCCGCCTACTACGTCATCGGCCCGGCCGAGGCGTTCTCCAACCTGGCACGTTTCGACGGCATTCGCTACGGCTATCAGGAGGAGGGCTGCGCCAACCTGTCCGACCAGAGTTCGCTTTCGCGCGCCCACGGCTTTGGCGCCGAGGCCAAGCGCCGTCAGATGCTCGGCGCCTACCTGCTGAGCTCGGGCGTGTACGACAAGTACTACTACGCTGCGCAAAAGGCCCGCACGCTCATCACGCAGGACTACGACGCTGCGTATGCCAAGGTGGACACCATCCTCATGCCCGCCTCGCCGCGCACGGCCTTTAAGTTTGGCGAGATCAGCGACCCCACGCAGATGTACCTCTCCGACCTGTACACCATCTCGCTCAACATTTGCGGCAACGGTGGCATCTCGGTGCCGCTGGGCCTGGGCGAGGATACTCAGCTGCCCGTTTCTGCCCAGCTGGTGGGACCTGCCTTTAAGGACCGTCAGCTGCTCACGTTTGCCCGCGCCCTGGAGCGCGGCTTTGCCGATGCCGCCACGGGTGCGCCCGCGCTTTCCGTCGCGCCCGATTTTGCCGGGAAGGGAGGCGAGCTGTAATGAAGGAGCTTTCCGAGGTCCTGCAGGATTGGGAGGCCGTGATTGGCCTGGAGATCCACACCGAGCTCACCGCACTCGATACCAAGATGTTCTGCAACTGCAAACTCAGCCACGATGACGAGCCCAACGCCAACGTGTGCCCGGTGTGCCTGGGCCTGCCCGGCGCCCTGCCGGTGCCCAACAAGCGCGCCATCGAGAGCATCGTCAAGGCCGGCCTCGCCACCAACTGCGAGATCCAGCGCCACTCGATGTTCTACCGCAAGCACTACTTCTATCCCGATATGGCCAAGAACTTCCAGACTACGCAGGGTCCGGTCGCCTTTGCCATGTACGGTCACCTGGACCTGGACGTGACCGGTCGCGGTGCCGCCGAGCGCCCCGACTGCGCGTTTGGCGAGGCCGAGGCTCAGAGCCTGGCGAGCGCCTCGGCCAACGCCGAGGGCCTGTCCACGTCCATGACGTCGACCATGCGCGAGGGCAACCAGCGCGCCGGCCACCTGGCCAGCTATGACGCGTCCAACCTGCAGATGCCTGAGCGTCGCGAGGACGGTTCCTACACGGTACCCATCCGCATTCTGCGCATCCACATGGAGGAGGATGCCGCCAAGATGGTGCACGTGGGCGGTGCCGAGGGCCGCATTACCGCCGCGGCCGAGTCGCTCGTCGACTACAACCGCTGCGGCACGCCGCTCATTGAGCTCGTCACCGAGCCCGATCTGCGCACGCCCGAGGAGGCTCGCCTGTTTATGGAGAAGCTCCGTCGCATTTTTGTGACACTGGGCATCTCCGACTGCTCCATGGAGAAGGGTTCCATGCGTTGCGACGGCAATGTGTCGCTGCGCCGCCGCGGCGAGACCAAGCTGGGCACCAAGACCGAGCTCAAGAACCTCAACTCGTTTAAGAGTCTGCATGACGGCCTTGCCTACGAGATCTGCCGCCAGGCCGAGGTGCTCGAGGAAGGCGGCATCATCTATCAGGAGACCCGCCACTGGGAGCCCAGCCGCAAGCGCACCGTGGTCATGCGTGTGAAGGAGACGGCCGACGACTATCGCCTGTTCCCCGATCCCGACCTGGCGCCCTTCGATCTGGACGACGAGTTCATCGACCGCTGCCGAGGCGAGATCCCCGAGCTGCCCGATGCCAAGCGCGCCCGTTTTGAGGCCGACTTTGGCATTAAGGCGGCCGATGCCGAGCAGATTGCTGGCGACCCGGAGTTTGCCGAGTTCTTTGAGGCTGCCGCTGCCGGCATGGCCGGCAAGGAGGCCCAGACGGTTGCAAACTTGCTGGTCAACGAGATGATTGCCTACCTTAAGGGTGCGGGCGTGTCGCTGGCCGAGTCCGGCATTGCGCCGGCTCAGGTAGCAGCGCTGGCTAAGCTGCTGGCGACCGATGCCATCAGCTCCAACCAGGCGCACGAGGTCTTTGAGGCCATGGCCCAGACCGGCGACGACCCCAACAAGATCGTCGATGAGCGCGGTATGCGTCAGGTGAGCGATGCCGGCGCGCTGCAGCCGATCGTGGACGAGGTGCTGGCAAACTGTGCCGATCAGGCGCAGCAGTATCGTGACGGCAACCAGAAGGTCATCGGCTTTTTGGTGGGTCAGTGCATGAAGGCGAGCCGCGGCAAGGGCAACCCGAAGCTCTTCAACGAGTTGCTGAGAACGTCGCTCTCGTAAGCGGGAACCCGGGAGCCCCGGCAGGGCGGGTGCTTCCTCAAAATTTCGAACAGTCCTGCGCAAGACGAAGGCCACATTAAGTGGCCTTCTTTGCGTGCGGAACTCATTTTGAGGAAGCACCCGCCCTGCCGGGGCTCCCGGGTTCTGTGACGACTCGGCCGTTCGGGTCAGGTTGGCTGGATTGAATTTGGTGAATGAGGGCGCCGTTGGCGCCCTCATTCTTTATGGATGTGGCAAAGGGGCTGTCCCTTTGCCACATTGTGGGAGTGACGGAAATCGGGGTCTAATACTTTTCCGCGAAGTGAACGACCTTATTTGGACCCCTGAAGCATCGACACTTTTTGGGCTCTGTTTCCTGCGGTTTTGTCGAGTTATTCCTGCGGTTTTGCTGGCGAAAAATGCAGATGTTTCGGGGGTCCGATTTCACTCGTTCACTTCGCGGAAAAGTATTAGACCTCGATTTGTTGGGTCGGGGGAGAACCTTTCTTGGATGCCGGAGATGTACGCTGCGGCAGGCGGATCGCCAAAAGTCGGCTGTCCCGCGCCTCAAGATTTCCAAAGAGTTAACCTTTGTTGACCTTAATAGTTAGATAAACTAAACTATTTTCCAAAAGTGTGCTCGAGCAAACCTATTTACTCGGGTGCTAAGGCACCGTGCCGCAGTTGTTGCGGAAAAGGGAGAGACATCATGAAGAAGTCGACGTTCAACACTCTGCTTGTCGGTGGCGGTTTTCTGCTTGGCACGGCCGGCATCAAGCTGCTCACCAGCGCTCTGGTCAAGAATGCCTGCGTGCAGGGTATCGCGTGCGGCATGCGCATCAAGAACGGCTACCAGGACATGGTCGAGCAGGCCAAGGCCAATGTCGATGACATGGTTGCCGAGGCTGCCTACATCACTCAGAGCGAGGCCGCCGCGGACAACGCAGCCGAGTAGCGCTCCCAGGCACAAACTATGAGATTCTCGATTATCAGCGAGATCCCCGGCAGGACCCGCCTTCAGTTGGCGGGTCCTGTGCCAGAGAGCGATCTCGATGCGCTTCTTAAGCTCAGCGGCGATATCGACGGCGTGCACAAGGTGCGTGTTTATGGCCGTATTGGCCAGATGGCGCTCGAATACGACGAGCCGCGCCGCGATGCCGTGCTGGCCGCCGTCGGTGCGCTCGATGCCCAGGCCATTGCCGACGCAAAGACGGGTTACGTGATGCAGCTTGAGCCACGCAAGCACAAGCTCGTCATGGATCTTGCCACACTTATCGGCGCCCACTACGCGCGCCGCTGGTTCCTGCCTACGCCGCTGCGTGCCATCTTTGTCGTGGCCGGTTACATGACCTTTTTGCGCGCCGCCCTCCGTGAGCTTGCACAGCCGCGCCTGACCGTTCCCGTGCTCGACGCTTCGGCCATCGGTATCTCGTTTGCCAAACGCGACGTCGATACCGCGGGGCAGACGATGTTCCTGCTCAACGTGGGCGAGCTGCTCGAGGACTACACACGCGCCATGAGCGAAAACGAGCTCATCAACTCGCTACTCGACGTGCCTGATAAGGCGCAAAAAGTGGTCGGCGACACCGAGGTGAGCGTTGCCGCCACCGAGCTTGAGCCCGGCGACTTGGTCGCCGTTCGCACCGGCATGTCCATCTGCATCGACGGCGTGGTCGAGCAGGGGAGCGCCATGGTCAACCAGGCGACCCTGACCGGCGAGTCGCTTGCCGTCGAGCGCAGCGCGGGCGACGATGTATTCGCCGGCACCGTCGTGGAAGACGGCAGCATCTTGGTGCGTGTGCGCGCCAACACGGCTCAGACCAAGCTCCGCTCGATTGTCTCGCTCGTGCAGACGGCCGACTCGCTCAAGTCCGAGGGTCAGTCGCACATGGAGGACCTCGCCAACAAGATCGTCCCGTGGAACTTCCTGCTCGCGGGCCTGGTCGCGCTCACCACGCGCAGCCTCATCAAGACCTCAGCGGCGCTGATGGTCGACTACTCGTGCGCACTTAAGCTCACGGGCTCGGTCGCCGTCATGACCGCCATGAGCGATGCCGCCAAGATGGGCGTGATGGTCAAGGGCGCCAAGTACTTTGAGTCGTTTGCCAAGGCCGATACCATTGTGTTTGATAAGACCGGCACGCTCACCGAGGCGCAGCCGCGCCTGGCTTGCGTGCTGACGACCGATGGCTGGAGCGAGGACGAGGTTCTGCGCCTTTCCGCTTGCTTGGAGGAACATTTCCCGCATCCGGTGACACGCGCCGTGGTCAATGCGGCCCGCGAGCGTGGACTCGAGCATCGCGAGCGCCATGCCGCCGTCGAGTACATCGTGGCGCACGGCATCGCTTCGTCCATTGAAGGGCGTCGCGCAATCATCGGTTCGGCGCACTTTGTGTTTGAGGACGAGGGTGCGCAGCTCGAGTCCGACATCAAGGAGCAAATCGAGTCCCAGATGCAGGGCCTGTCGCCGCTGTACCTGGCGGTCGACGGCACGGTCGTGGGCGTGCTCGGTATCGAGGATCCGCTTAAGCCCGGAGTGCGCGAGGCCATCGCCGACCTGCATGCGCTGGGCGTCAAGCATGTGGTCATGCTCACGGGCGATTCGGAGCGCACGGCCGAGCGCATTGCACGCGAGGCGGGTGTCGACGAGTTTAAGGCCGAGCTGCTGCCCGAGGACAAGTATGCCTATGTGGAGCGCATTAAGAGCGAGGGGCGCCATGTTGCCATGGTGGGCGACGGCGTCAACGATTCGCCGGCGCTCGGTTTGGCCGATGTGGGGCTGGCAATGGGTGGCGGAAGCGACATTGCCAAGGAGGTCGCCGATATCATCCTGACCGATACGGATCTTGCAGCGATCGTGCGCCTGCGCCGTATGAGCCAGGGGCTTATCGACCGTCTGACGAGTTCGTATTCCAAGGTGATGCTCACCAACTCGGCGCTGTTGGCATTGGGGATTACCGGCGCGATTACCCCGCAGACGTCGTCGCTGCTGCACAACGGCTCGACGATCGCCTACAGCCTGAGCAACGCGAAGGCGTACCTGCATTAGCGTTTTCGATTGAGTATATGGCCTGCATTCGGGCGGCACCGCAGCCGCCAGGGTGCAGGCCTTTTTAGATAAGTGCAGCTTTGATGGCGTGACTTTCTGCGAGCTGCTCGGCTGCCTTTTCATCGGAATCGTTTAGTGCTGCCAGACTGCGGTAGACCCACTCGTTGACCTGGGTGTTCTTGACGCCTGCGGTCTGTATAAGGGCGCCCACCTCGCGGATTGCTGCGAGCAGATCGGCTTTGGGACCCGCGAGCTCGACCTCGATGCCGTGGTAGGCGGCCACGCCGCGGTTCTCACTCACGTGGTCGATAAAGCCCTCGACGGTCTCAAGCTGCTGGGCGAGAGCCGCATCATCGTCAGCGTCCAGCGCGACGAGTGCGTTCGATACTGTGAGGGCGGGATGTCCGCAGGGGGACAAAGCCTTCGATGACATCCATAGCTTCGGTAATGGTTGAGCCCAGGCCTGCGAGGGCATTGACGAGTTGCTGCTTGGTATCCATAACGGTCCTTTCGACGGGTCAATTTTGCTTGGCGAAAATATACGTGACGCGATCGGTAGCAAAAGTGCGAAGTGCGGCGCACATTGGGGTCTTCACAGCTCGTGCATAGAACAGCTGTCCGCTTTCAGAACGTGGTAAGATAACACTCCACAAGCGGGGCTCGCCCCGTATGTTCCTTGAAAAGTCGACGGGTGTTGGGTGCTCGTGCCCAATGCCATCCAGACTTTCCCGACATTCGGGGGCGACTGGTTTCGACACGATAGCTCTGAGAGAGGAAGCAAGCCGAGGTCTCCTCGCCTCGTTAAACAGGGGTACCGTCAAATTGAATTGACAACAACTCTTCTTTTGAGCCTATGGCTCTCGCTGCTTAGTTTATAGCGGCGCGTCAACCCGGTGATTTCCCCGACACCGGCGCGACGTCATTTTAGGGGAATGCTCCTGCGCACGTAATCGGTATGGCGCAGGCTAAGACCGAACCGGTTAGGACGCCGCGAGCGTGTCGCTGCGCGCAAAGCGTCCGAGACAAAACCAGTGACTGAGCTTGGAGATGCCAATCAGGGGGCTTTCGTGGACCGGAGTTCGATTCTCCGCGCCTCCACCATAAGTAACAGGCAGGTAGATATTCATATCTACCTGCCTTTTTATTTCTAGTCCGTACCGCGGAGAATCGAACTCTATGCAGGGCGCGGGCGTAAAGAAAACGCGTAAGCGTTTTTAGCCCGCGGGCGAGGACGCCGGCAGGCGGCCGAAGCCGGTGCGTATTTGCGAAGCAAATACGCGGATTCTCCGCGCAACGCCCCAGCCAGATATAGATGCGATGCCGATTAAGCTCCGGCTGCCCATGCCTCGCTTCAACGCAAGCCCCCTACCGCGGAGAATCGAACTCTATGCAGGGCGCGGGCGTAAAGAAAACGCGTAAGCGTTTTTAGCCCGCGGGCGAGGACGCCGGCAGGCGGCCGAAGCCGGTGCGTATTTGCGAAGCAAATACGCGGATTCTCCGCGCAAAGCCCCAACCCAAAACAGATGCGATGTTTATCGAATCTCAGCCGGTCGTGAGCCGCATCAACGGATCCCATTACAGTCTGAAGTGGGCCACCGATAAATTTCGATGGCGAGCATTCGGCG
>OLQJ01000111.1_pt1 | contig 68683 bp, 50 predicted proteins | sample 1673231 | NCBI WGS metagenome assembly OLQJ01 (sample SAMEA3136769, study PRJEB25190) | human gut metagenome | biome: human gut; feature: human-associated habitat; material: faeces | place: Austria | collected 2013
TGGAGGCTGCGGTGGTTTCGATGCCCTTGGTGACGATCATGTCCTTGATGGCGATTGGCACGCCGGCGAGTTCCGGCATCTGCGCCTTGTCCTCATCGGACTTGGCGTCGAAGGCGTCGGCCTGTTCGAGGGCCTGGTCGGCGGAGACCTTTAGGAAGGCCTTGACGCTCGGTTCGGCGGATTCGATGACCGCAAGGTGGGCTTCGACCAGCTCACGGCTGGAAACTTCCTTGGCCTTGATCTTGGCCGCCATCTCGGCGGCGGAAAGCTTGACGAGTTCGGTGGTGCTCATATCACTCCTGTCCCAGAATGCGCGGTGCGACGAACATGCCGGCCTCGGAGACCGGGGCGCCTGCGGTGGCTTCGGCCTGGGTCAGCGGGGTCTCGGGGACGTCCGGACGCAGGTAGGCTTCCAGCGGGACCGGGTTCGCGGTCGGTTCCACGTCGTCGGTGGCGACTTCCTGGACCTTGTTGATGGATTCGGCGATGACGTTCAGATCGCCCTGCAGACGGGTGATTTCCTCGTCCGTGAGTGCGATTCGGGCCAGATCGCCCAAATGCACGATTTCTTCTTTGGTGAAAGTAGGCATGACCCTAACAGTAACGCGTCTGTGTGACGAGCGTGTGCCCTATTTCGTGCCCCGTTCGCAACCCGGCCGCGGACGTTGCCTTCCATTTCGCAACCCAATTGTTGGACACCTGGTCATCTTTCCGGTACAGCAACGTTCGACGGCTTTTCTTGCCGCGTGCCGATGGCGCGATCAGGCTTGCGGCGCGGCGTGCTGGGCGATCCAGGCGTGCATGGAGACCGCGGCGGCGGCGCCGGCGTTGATGGAACGGACCGAGCCGAATTGGGAGATGTAGACCACGTCATCGGCCAGTTCGAGCGCTTTTTCGGACAGGCCCGGGCCTTCCGCGCCGAAAAGCATGAGGCAGCGTTTGGGGAAATGGTAGGTTTCCATGGGCACCGCGCCGGGAATGATGTCGAGCGCGATGACGCGGGCGGCTTGCAGTTCTGCTATTTTCGCGTCCAAGGCTTCCAGTTGGGCCATGGTTTCGCTTGTGTTCGGGGCAGTGCCGGAAGCGCCGTCCGTCGCGGCTGCGGAGCCACGCATATGGAAGGCGATGGCGGCGGCTTGCGATTGGGCGGCGGCGATTTCGCCGGCGATGCGCAGTTTCCAGCATTCGACGAGTTCCGTTATGGATGGATGGTTTTCGACGTGCTGGTACAGCTCCGTCATGAGCGCGCCCTTGCGATTCCATTTGTGCGGGCCGACGATGTGCACGCGGCGCGCTTGGAACGCGTTGGCGGTGCGCACCATGGAGCCGATGTTGAAATCGTGGGTCCAGTTCTCCGCGGCGACTTCGAAATCGTGGCGCCCGCGGGAGTCCAGGTCGGCTTTGATGGCCGCGACCGTCCAGTAGCGGTAGCGGTCGAGCACGTTGCGGCGGTCGCCTTCGTCGAGCAGGGTGGAGTCGAAGCGGATGTCGTAATTGGGGGATGACGCATCGTCCGGGCGTGGTTCGCCTGGATGGGTTTGCGACCACGGTCCTACGCCGACCTCGCGGAACGTCGGTTCGCCGGATGCCTGTGCGGCAACATCGATGGGATTGGGATCGTGCACGTTCTCCCCTTCATAGGAACAGCAATACAAATATGTCAAAGGCCCGCGCATCCGCATGCATCATCATGCTTGTCATCGCACATTCGACGACGTCAACGGCAGATATGTTTGCGGTCGGTCGGCGGGAAACTCGGTGTTCAGTGGAGTTCGGATTCCTTGAACACTTCGACGAACGGCAGTTCGGATTCCTCCGAAGTGACCGGGTTGATGACCTTGATGGTCGGGTCGACCATGTCGACACCGCCGATCAGCGAGGCAACGGCCAGCACTTTGGCGCCTTCGTTCTCCACCACGGAGAAGTCGAGGCTCAGCTCGTTGCCGTTGCGCAGGGTGACCAGCGATGAGGTCTGCACATACGATTTTTCAGACAGCCAGGAGTCGATCAGCACCACGCGTTTGCCGGCAATCGACGGACCCTTGATGGACGGATAGACGAAGTCCATGACGAAACCGTCCAAATCCTCACCACGGGAGGCGGCGGCCTGGATCATGGCGGAGACCAGCGGCACGGCCGCGGCGGTCAATGCGCCGACCGCGTCGAAATCGTCGACGGAATAGCCGGCTTCCTCCAACGTGTCGAGCAGGATATGGCCGACGATGGAGGCTCCGCGATGGTCGAACAGCACGGAGGAGAGTTCCGAGAAAGGCTTGTCCTTCATTTCGGCCTGCAGCAGCGTCTTGAGCTGGTCGCGAGGTTCGAGCATGGCGAAATCGACGGTGGATTCCGTCGAAGCGGAAACAGACTGGCCCGCAGCGGAATCATGCGTCGGAACCGGTGTCGTCTTGCGGAAAGTGTTCTCTTCGGTCATGGTTCCAGCCTATCCTTTCGGCTCGTCATTCACCGTGCGGTATGGGTGATTTATGCGCGATAAACATGGTTATTCGGCGTTGGTCTCGGGAGCGGACAACTCGCGGATATCCCCTTTTTCGGGCGCGATCATGTCGACGGTGCCGATGACCTTGCTCTGGTCGACGCGTTGCAGTTTGCGCGCGGTGACCAGCACGCGCGATTCGAGCGACGCGGCGAACGAGTTGTATGCGCCGACCGTTTTGGTGATGGCGGAACCCAGTTTGGTGGCCCGCTCCCCCAATACTGCAAACCGTTCGTACAGCTCTCGGGACAGGTCGAACAGCATTTTCGCGTCATCGGTCAGGCTTTGCTGCTGCCATGCGTATGCCACGGATTTGAGCACCGCCCATAGGGTGATCGGCGAGGTCAGCGCGACTTTCTGCGCGAATGCGTCGTCCATCAGTGTCGGGTCGGTTTCCAATGCGGCCTGCAGCAACGATTCGTTGGGGATGAACGCGATCACGAAATCCGGAGCATCGCTGAACGCGTTCCAATAGGCTTTGTCTCCCAGGGTCTTCACATGGTCTCGTACCGCTTTGGCATGGGAATGCAGCAGCTCGTTCTTGCGGGCCAGTTCCTCCGGTGAGGCGGTGTCTGGAATCTCGCATGCGCGCTGGTAGTCGGCGTATGGCGCTTTCGCGTCGATCGGAATGGTTTTGCCGCCCGGCATGTGGATGATCATATCCGGCCGTTGCGTATGTCCATCGGCGTCGGTGACCACAACTTGGGTGTCGAAATCGACATGTTCCAACAGACCCGCCGATTCCACGATGTTGCGCAGCTGCGCCTCGCCCCACGCGCCACGCACCTTGTTGTTGCGCAATGCCGATGATAGGGCGCTCGTCTCGCGATCCAATCGCGCCTGCTGTTCGCCAAGACCTTTGAGCTGTTCGCCGAGCGCGCCCATCTCATGCTTGCGGCCCTCTTCGATTTGCGCGACCTTCGTCTGCAGGGCGTCGAGGTTCTTCTGCACCGGAGCCAGTGCGGAGAGCACCTTGCTTTGCTCCTGCAGTTTCCGTTCGCTTTCGGCTTGACGACGGTTCGCTTCTTCGGCGGCACGCTGCCGTTCACGTTCCACGCGCATTTCCTCGGCACGCTGGGCCTGTGCCAATTGCGATTTGAGATACGTCAGCTGTTGGCTGAATCCTTCCGCCTGCGTACGGTATTGCACAACAGCCGCGTTGAGATTGCTGATGTCCTGTTTGTCCGCCTCGATCTGCGCCTTCGCCTCGTTCAGGTCGGATTCCTTCGCGCCACGGGCCATATCCTGCCCTTTGGCACGGCCCGCGAAGAAGCCCGCAGCCGCTCCGAGCGCGGCCACGATCACCAGCAATATCACTACAAACACAGGATTATCGAACATACGTTCGATGGTATCACGTCGTCAGGAACACATCAATCCACGCATCCACATTCATTCGCAAGACCGACCGCATGCCACACAACCGTGCACTATGCTGAAATCAGCCGAACGCGAAATGCATCAGCCCAACACGAAGGGACATTATGGGATTCGATCTGTTTTTGGCGGCCGTGTCGATTGTGGCCGCATCCATCGCCACCTGGGCGTTGTTGCGGCTGTTTCCAAGCTCGGACGCACGCCAGGCGATTCCGCTGCGGACGGACGGCGGATTTGCCGACCCATCCCACACAACCGACGGTGGAGTGACGATAGACGGCAAAGTGACGGCAGACGGCGAATCGGCATCCGACATCGACGGACAACCCACCGACCACCTCGGCAAGCGCCTCGTCATCGCGCTTATCCTGACCATTCCAACGTTCGTCATCACATTACTGGCGCTGGCCAAAATCGCCATGCCGGGATGGCTGACGAATCCGTGGCCGCACGCCATCGTCATCACGCCGGTCATGTTCTATTGCGCGGCGCCGATTCACCACCGCGGCCTGCCCGCATTGCAGCGGCGGCGTCCGAACGGCGATTCGCTGGTTTCGCTTGGCATGGCGATTGTTTACGCGTACAGCCTGCTGCTGTGCGTGGTGTCGTGGATTTTCCCGGCCGGCTCGCGCGATCCGTATTTCGCGTTCGTCGGCGTGGTCGCGACGCTTTCGCTGGCTGGCACGCTTGTCCGGCAACACGCGATGACCGCGCAGCAGACGGCAGAAACAGAAAAGGCGCAATCGGCACAGTCAACAGAATCAACAGAATCGGCGCGATCTCAAGCGAAATCCCCTGAGCCAACGCAAGAAAAAAGCGCGGAAGAATTGCTCTTCCGCGCTGTGGTAGGTCATGCGATCCGCGCACGCGTGCTGCAGATCACCACGTCGGTGACGATGGTGGTCGCGGTGTGGACGTGCGCGTTGTGGCTGGCGTTCGGCATGCAACCGAAGCTGGCGATCGCCATACTGCTCGGTTCGACCGTGCTGTCGGTCGCAGGCCTGGTATTGCAGGCTTACGACCGACAGGTAACCAATCGATAATCGTCACTCAGCCGGGTTCGGGACGTCGGCGGAATCGTCCGTCTTCTCCTCGCCCATATCCTCCAGCTGGTCCGCGGCCCACGCGGACAGCTCCAGGTGGTCGCCGCCGGTCTGGTCCACCAGCACGGTGTCGCCGTCGTGCACTTCGCCGGCCAGCAGCATGCGGGCAAGCTGGTCGCCGACTTCGGTCTGCACCAGGCGACGCAGCGGACGTGCGCCGTACGCCGGATCGTAACCGGTGTTGGCAAGCCATTCGCGCGCCGAATCGGTCACGTCGAGCGTGATGCGGCGGTCGGTCAGACGTGCGGACACCTGCGCGACCTGAATGTCCACGATGCCGCCGAGCTCCTCGCGGGTCAGCGGGTGGAACATGACCAGTTCGTCCAGACGGTTGATGAATTCCGGCTTGAACTGCATGTGCACGGCGTCCATCACGGCCTTCTTCTTGGCGTCCGCGTCCATGTCGGGATTGACGAGGAACTGCGAGCCCAGGTTGGAGGTCATGATCAGAATCGTGTTCTTGAAGTCCACGGTCCTGCCCTGGCCGTCGGTCAGGCGACCGTCGTCAAGCACCTGCAGCAGCACGTCGAAGACTTCCGGATTGGCCTTCTCCACCTCGTCGAACAGCACCACCGAATACGGACGGCGACGCACGGCTTCGGTAAGCTGGCCACCCTCTTCGTAGCCGATGTAGCCCGGCGCGGCTCCGATCAGGCGGGACACGGAGGCCTTCTCCATGTATTCGCTCATGTCGATGCGCACCATGGCCTTCTCGTCATCGAATAGGAAGTCGGCGAGCGCCTTGGCCAGTTCGGTCTTGCCCACGCCGGTGGGGCCGAGGAACAGGAACGATCCGGTCGGACGGTTCGGGTCGGAGATGCCGGCACGCGAGCGACGCACGGCGTCGGAAACCGCTTGGATGGCTTCCTTCTGGCCGATCACGCGCTTGCCGAGGTACTCCTCCATGTGCAGGAGCTTCTCGTTTTCGCCCTGCATAAGACGGCCCACGGGGATGCCGGTCCAGTCGGAGACGATTTCGGCGATGGAGTCGGCGTCGACGCGGTCGGGGACCATCGGCACGTCGGCGTTGGCATTGTCGGCTCCGCCCGATTCCGCCTCGTTCTTCTCGGCTTGGGCGATTTCCTTCTGGATGGCCGGGATTTCGCCGTAGTTGATGGCTGACGATTTCGCCAGGTCGCCTTCGCGCTCGTACTTTTCGGCTTGCGTACGCAGCTCGTCGAGCTTCTTGCGCAGGTCGCCGATACGGTTGTGGCCGTTCTTTTCGGCGTCCCAACGCGCTTTCAGCCCGTTGAGCTTTTCGCTTTTGTCGGCGATTTCCTGGTTCAAATCGGCGAGACGGTCCTTGGCGCTGTCGTCCAGTTCCGCTTCGGCCTTTTCCGCGGCCTTGTCGTTCTTCGGATTGCCCAGCAGGTACGACTTCTCCATCTTGAGACGGTCCACCTGGCGGCGCAGTTCGTCGATTTCCTCAGGCGAGGAGTCGAGTTCCATGCGCAGGTGCGCTGCGGCCTCATCCACCAGATCGATGGCCTTGTCCGGCAGCTGGCGTCCGGAAATGTAGCGGTTCGACAGGGTTGCCGCCGCGACCAGCGCGTCGTCGCCGATGGTCACCTTGTGGTGGGCCTCATACTTCGGCGCGATGCCGCGCAGGATGGCGACGGTGTCCTCCACGCTCGGCTCGCCGACGAACACCTGCTGGAAACGACGTTCGAGCGCCGGATCCTTTTCGATGTTCTCACGGTATTCGTCCAGTGTGGTGGCGCCGATCAGGCGCAGTTCGCCACGGGCCAGCATGGGCTTGAGCATATTGCCCGCGTCCATGGAGCCTTCGGCCGCGCCCGCGCCGACGATGGTGTGGATCTCGTCGATGAAGGTGATGATCTGCCCGTCGGCCTTCTTGATCTCCTCAAGCACGCTCTTCAGACGTTCCTCGAATTCGCCACGGTACTTGGAACCAGCCACCATGGAGCCCAGGTCAAGCGAGATAAGCTTCTTGTTCTGCAGGGTGGTCGGCACGTCGCCGGCGACGATGCGCTGCGCCAGGCCTTCGACGACGGCGGTTTTGCCGACGCCAGGCTCGCCGATCAGCACAGGATTGTTCTTGGTACGGCGGGACAGGATCTGGATGACGCGGCGGATTTCCTGGTCACGGCCGATCACCGGGTCGAGCTTGCCTTCCTTCGCGGCGGCCGTCAAATCGGTGGAGTACTTCTCCAAAGCTTTATACGAGCCTTCCGCGTCGGCGCTGGTCACCTTGCGGTCGCTGCCGCGCGCGGCGGTCAGGGCGTTACGCAGCTTATCCGCGGTAAGACCGTTCTTTTCCAAGATGTCCGCGCTTTGATTAGGTTTCGCGGCCGCGATTGCGACCAGCATGAGGTCGACGGTGACGTACTCGTCTCCCCTCCGTTGCATTTCTTTTTCGGCTTGCGATAGCACCGCCGACAGCTGCCTGCTGACGTCCGGCTGCGTTGTGGTCGATCCGCTGGCGCTCGGCAGCGATTGCATCGCCTGATGCACTTCGGCGCTCACGTTTTGCGCGTTGCCGCCTGCCGCTTCGATGAGCGCGCGGGCCATGCTGTTTTCCTGACGCAGCATCGCGTCCAGCAGGTGCAGGGTGTCTACCTGCGGATTGCCCAGCGCCGCCGCGTTCTGAACGGCGTCCGAAAGCGCTTCCTGCGCCATCTGCGTGAACTTCTGTTCCATATCATCCTCCATGGTTCGCGCCCGGCCGCCCGGCCTTCGCTACCGGGCCGGCGTTCGGACGCATATGTCGTTGTCTGATATGCTCAACCGACTTCATCGCCATTATATTCCCAAAACTTGAGTCCCACACACTCAACTTTTTGCGTTTCTCAAAACCGTCTTTCGACACAGGACGGCAGTCACCGACAATCACCAGCGCTCACCGGCAATCGCAATACATACGAAAAAGGCGGGCAGCAACGTAACGAAATCACGAAACGTTGCAAACCCGCCTAATCCAAAGTCCGCCAGCAAGCCGAAAATCAGCCGCGCACCACCACGTTGCGCAGATCGCCGATGCCCTCGACGTGCACGATCGCCTCGTCACCCGGATCCAGATGACCCGACGCGTTCGGCGTACCCGTCATAATCACATCGCCCGGCAGCAGCGTGGTGAAACTCGTAATCGCCGCGATCTGCTCAGGAATGCCGTGAATCAGATTCGCCGTGGTACCCGACGCCATCGGCACATCCTCACCGTTGAGCGTGAAGGAAATCTTCGCATCCTTCCAATCCACATCGTCACGCGTCACAATCCACGGACCCAACGGGCACGCCGTATCAAAACCCTTCGCACGCGTCCACGTCGGATCAAGACCCTGCAGATCACGCAACGTCACATCATTCACGCACGTGAAACCCAGCACATAATCCATGGCCTGCTCCACCGGCACATTCTTGGCGATACGACCCATCACCACAGCCAACTCCGGCTCGAAATTCATATCATTCGAACACAGCGGAATCACAATCGGATCATCCGGACCAATCACCGACGTGCTCGGCTTGGTGAAAATCACCATATCCTCCGGCGCATGCTTGATATCGGAATGACCGGCCTCATGCATGAACTGCGCATGCGCCTCATAATTCTTCGCCAAACCGTACACCTTCGACGGAATCACCGGAGCCAGCAGACGAATGCCGTCACCATCCACCGGATAGCGCTCGCCGGTCGGCTCGACGGCCTGGCCGGACAGCGGATAGCCGTTCAAGGCCACGAGATAGTCCTTGCCGTCGTTCTTGTCGGTCTGAACGAAGGCGTACTGCGGTACATCATTATGCGTAAAACGTGCGATTCTCATACCCGCAAGTCTACCCGCTCGCCACGCCCGCCGTTCTCGACATGCGTCGCTTTGCGGACGATGCCGATTGCTCGCATTTTTTACGATTTTTGCGATTATTTGCGATGCAGTTCCGCCCGCAACGCCGCCACCTCGCGTTCCAGCTCGTCGATGCGGCGCACCTGCTGGGCGATGAGCAGGTCGCGCACGTCACCTCCCGACAGAATCGGGACCTCGGCTGCGTTGCGCGGCGCGGGCAGCGTCGCATTGCTTTGCGTTTCCGCCGGTTGCGTTGGCTGCACCGGCTGCGATACCGCAGATCGAGCAACCTCCGCCGAGTCCGCCGACGGAACCACACCCGCCGACGCCGATGGCACCACTCCACCATTCCCATCAACCGATACCAGCCGGTCCGTGCCCATACGGCAGGCAATCTTGCGCCAGCGCGCGAAACAACGTTCGATGCGCTTATAGCCGATCAGCGATGGGTCGAGTCCGGCTTCGCGGAACAGTTCGACCGGCGATTCGCCCGCATGGTACCGGCGCATGCAGTTGTGTTTGAACGATTCCGTGTAGGTGATGCGTCGCGACGTCGCTTCGGCCACCACCGGCAGCGAGCGCAGATATTCGACTTCTTCCGGACTGAACGCTCCCCCACCGTTGCACATGATGTTCCCTTTCGGCTTGGCGTGCGGCGGCTCCCTTCCACCGCACGGCAGTCGAATGGCCTCCGTCATGCCATTCCCCTGTTCGGCTTGCGATTCGGTTTGCGATGCGCGCTTGCGATACGTGTTTGCGATGCAAGGCAGCAATCCGATCCGTTGTTCGCTTCGTGTTCCATCATACCGGTACGAATGGCGTTTTTCCAACCATTTCAGGCGGTACTAAACCCTAAATCACCCGTATTCGTCACAACAAAAGCGGGTGAACCGTTGATCGCTCAACGACTCACCCGCCCGAACAAGCCCCGTTGCCTGTCTGCTGGCCCGCTCAGACCGCCATCGGCGTATCGGATTCGCGGAAGCGCAGCACGAGCGCCAGTCCGGCTCCGGCCATTACCAGGGCCGCGATGGTGAACAGCACGGTTCCCATGGCGCCGGTGAGCGGCAGCTGCGTGACGTTCTTCACGTTCTTGACCTGGATTGCCTTGTCGACCTCGCTTGCCAGACCAAAGTTGTTGGCGCCGACCAGCTTGAAGGTCGATTCGCCGTTCTCCTGATTCACGGTCAGTTCGACGGTGAAGGTCGGCACGAAGTTCTTCGCATAACCGTCCACGAAGCCGGTTTCCTTCAGGGTGTATTCACCGGACTTCAGGCCCTTGATGAACACATTGCCGGTGGTGGAGACAACATTCGCGGAGGAGCCGTTCTCATCCGCCTCGGCCAAGCGGTATTCGCCGTCCGAAAGCTTGACGAATTTGAGCGGGGTTCCTTCGGCCTTGCTGCCCTCGAACACGTTGAACGTCGCTCCGGCAAGACCGTTGGCATCGTCACCGACACCATACTTGTGGAAGGCGAATTCGCCGGTGTAGGCTTCGAATACGACCGGCGGGGTCCAGTTCTCGTTGTCACGGGAGACTTCCGCGGTGTTGGACACCTGGTTGCCCGCAGAGATGATGTCCTTGTTGACCACGGCGGTGTAGGTGATGACCAGCTGTCCGCTCTTGCCGGCCAGATCGAACTTCAGCACAGTAGTGGTCTTACCACTGTCATTATCGACAGTTGGCTCGGTCACGTAGGTAAACGACATGTCCTTGTCGCCGATTTTCGCGGCGAAGTCCTTGTTGACCGTCAGACCCTTGGATGCGACGTCCTTCACATAGTACGGATAGGTGTCGTAGCCTGCTGCCGCGTCCGGAATATCCAGTGTGATGGTGTAGGTGATGGTCTGCCCGATGCCCACACCATCCTCGGTGGTGATCGAGTCGGCCGTCTTGCCCGGCTGGTCCGGATCGTTCTCGTTCTTAGCCACGAACGCGCCGACCGCGTTGATCATGCCCTGGCCGGTGACCGCGTCGCCCTTCACTTTGAACGTGGCGGATAGACCGTTGAGCGTGGTGGCGACGATGGCGTTGACACCCAGTTCGCCGTCCTTGTCAGTGTCGGTAACGAGGTACCAGCCTTCATCAAGCGAGCCGATGGTCGCAGCCCCGCCATTACCGGCAACGGTTCCGTCAGCCGTAACGCCGGTGCCGGCCTTCATCGCTTTCGCAAACTCGCGGAACCAAGCTGCATCATTGTCGCCGGTTTTGGTGGCTGCGAATGCAGCGGGATTGCTGTCGTATTCGCTCGGCATGGTACCGGCCGGATCCATCGCGTTATTGGCTTCGACCACCGCTTCGGTCACTGCTTGAACCCAGTCAGCATCCGTATCGACCTGCACCGCGTCACCGTCCACCGTCAATGACGCGAACTTGTACGCGGAATAGGTGTGCCCTTCCTGCGAATGCCGCACTTCGATCGATGCGCTGCCGGCCGCGTACGCTCCGGCCGTGCCGAACGCCATACCGCCCAGCAACGTTGCCGCCGCGGCGATTACTGCACAAAGCCTTCTCGTCTTCATGATGAGAGACCTCTCTTCCTTGGTTTGGTCGGCCTTGTTACCGCAGCCGATTGGTTGGTTTTATGGGAAGTTTCGTATGTTGTGTTGCTCTTTAGTTGTGATTGAAAATTGCGATTGCCGGATTGCGATCAGAGAATTGCGATTGCCGTCCGGCAGTTCCGTCACGGCCGTCCGCGCCCGATCAAAGCCAGTCCGACGATGCCCGCAAGCAGCAGCACCAGTGCCGTGACGCCGACCACGACCAGCCAGGTCCGTCCTTCCGATGCGCCGGATAGCGGCAGCGCGGCCACCGTCTCTTTCACGTTGGTGAACGAAGCTTCGTAGGTGGCGGTCTGTCCCTTGTCGAACGCGCTCCACATGTCGGCTCTGGTGATGCTGATCGGCACTGAGGTGACGTTGCCTTTCGCGTGATAGCCGGCGATGTTGCCTTCCGTGACGGTGTAGTCGCCTGCCATCACGCCACGGAATGTGTACTGCCATTCGCCGGTAGGCAGCTCGTCATCTTCGGAAAGGTCTTTGCCCAGCTTCGATGCGCCGCCCTGCATGAAATCGATGCGCAATGTGGCTCCGCTCGCCGGCATTCCGCCTTCCCAATGTTTCGTCACGACCACGTTGGCGGACGGCACCTGCAATACGGGATGCTGGTAGGCCGCGCAGGCGGACTGCTTGTCGAAGGTGTAACAGACCTGCGCCGACGCGTTCGATCGGAAGCCCGGCTTTCCTGCGGAGGTCGTGCCGGTACCCGCGTCGCCGGTCGCGTCGTAGTTGATGCCGCCGTCGACCATATTGACCCGCGCGTAGGCGCTGTCGGTTGGCACGATGCCGTACGAGAGCGTGTAGGTCGCGTTGTGCAGCAGCTGGTAATCGCCGGCGAATTCGACGCGGATCTTGCCGTTGCCGGCGTCGCTGTACCACAATGTGTAATCACGTTCCAGCACTGGAGGCGTAGCCCCCGAAGACAGATTCGTCACGTTGAGCGTCACGCCGCCGGTCACCCGGTAGTAGGTCGCTCCGCCGAAGTTCCGCATGCTGGCCATGTTCCAGACAACGCCATCGACCTGCGCGTATTCGGACAGCTCGTCGACGATCGAGACGCCGCTGTAGGCGCTTCCCGTGGTGATCTCCTTCTGGATGTCGTCGAAGATCTTCGTCAGGTCGTCAGCGCTGTTGGTGGCCTTGTAGTAGCCGAGGTTGCTGCCCGTACCCCAATTGGTTTTGTTGTACGCGGTGGCGTTCGGATAGTTGCTGGACACGGCGTGCATGAACTGGTTGGCTTGGTCGTTCTCCCTGTTACCGAACGATTGCTGCTCCGGATTGGCGCCTTCGAAGATGCCGATGCTGTAGATGAGCGTGCCGGCCGATTTCATGGCGAGCGCGGTTGTCACGGCGTCATTGGCGACTCTCGTGCTAAAAGTGTTTTGCGTGGTCGGCACACCGTCCGCGAAGAAAATGACGACTTTCTTCGCGCCTGGCCTTGCCCGCAGCAATGCCGTCTGCGCGGCGGCCATGCCTTTGTCCGCAGGGGTCGCGCCATTGGCGGACAGCCTGCTCACCGATGATTTCAGAGCGGCGGTATCGCTGGTCAGGGAACTCACCACGCCGGATGTCTGCCCGAATTGAGCGATGGCGATTCGCACTTTGCTGTTTTCGTCCTGGATGGTGTCGTTGGTGGTCTCGGTGGCGTCGATGAAGCTGGTCGCCGCTTCTTTCAGCGCCGTCAACCGCTTCGGATTCGATTTGTTGCATCTTCTTTGGCTTCCGTCCATGCAGTAGTTCATCGATCCGGACGTGTCCAGTACGAGCACCACTTCGATTTTCTCCGTGGTCTCATGGCTTTCGCGGGTATCCTTGCCCACCACGTTGAGGTTCAGCGTGTATTTGCCGCCGTTGTTGTATGTGATGCTTTTCGTGTGGTCCGGCTGCGGCACGGCGACGTTACGCGCGGCACGCATCACGGTTTTGCGATTGAAGGTGAAGCGATCGCGCATGATGTGTTCGGCATCGTCGGCATCTTCAGCAGTGTTGCCATCGTTGTCAGCATCGTCCGCATCGCCGGTTTTGCCGTCATCGGCTGTCGCGCCCGCATCGCCATTCGCCACAGCATCCGTGCGATTTTCGCCGGCATGGTCGTTTCGATCGCCGTCTTGAGCCGGTGCAGCACCATTTGCAGGTACGTCAGCGTTCTCAGCCGTCGGCTGCCTAACCGCCTGCCGTTCCTGCTCCTTCTGCTCATTCGGCTGTTCCGTCTTATCGCACGGCTGCCGCTGTTCCGGCATCGTCTCCGACGGTTGTTCCGGTTGCGATTGCGACTGCAGTTGCGATTGCGCTTGTTCGTTCGATGGCTGCTGCGATTCGCCGTCGTCCGTAAGGCATTGTGCGTCGTCATCGTCCGTTGCGGACTGTCCGGCAACATCTTGCCCGGCAATGTCGGCAACGTCCGATCCGACTGCGTTTTCAGCATCGGATTGTTGTGTCGATTCCGGCTGGCTCGCTGCGGATTCGGCGGCCACGTTGCCGCCATCCGTCACCGTTTCGTCGGCGAACGCGGTCGCGCCGGCTCCCGTGGTGCCGGCCAGCATCGCAATCGTGACAAGCAATGCGGTGAATTTTCCCATCCGCGCGCCACACCGGCTTATGAAGCCGGCAAGCGGGTCCTTCATCCACTTCATGACATGTCCATCTCTCATGGCGCTGTGGCGAATTGCCTATGCGCCTCCATGCCTTGAACCTTATGGATGAACGTTTTGAAACCCGTCCCCTCCATTGATGGGTTCGGGGAACGTGCGGACCCGCGAAAATCGCGGCCTTCCCCCTTATCCTTTACGCGGCCAGGTGGAAGCGTGCCGCATGATTCGGTGTCGGGGCCGCATCGACCGCACGACCATGCAGCACAACAGCATGCCGCCCATCGTGCAAACGATGGTCATGGCGAGCGCGCCCAGTTCGGTCGCACGTTCGTCGCGCACGTCGGCCGGATCTGGCGCGGGCAGCGGTATTGCGACGCGATGCCCGGAGACTAGCAGCCGATGCGTGTTGATGCCGTATGGCGTGCAGGTCATCAACGTCAGCCGGTCTTCGCCGGGCACGATTTTCAACCGTGAGACGTCGTCCGGTTCGATCACGCTGATTCGGTCCACTTCGTATCCCAGCGTCTCGTCCATCACTTTGATGTACATGAAATCGCCGTCGTGCAGTTCGTCGAGCCGTGTGAACATCAACGATTTGACCAGGCCGCGATGCCCGGTGACCACCGTATGCGAGCCAGTGCCGCCGACCGGCAGGCTGGTGCCGTACAGATGCCCTGCGCCGACGGCGAGCACCGGTTCGGACGTACCATGCCGAATCGGCAGTTCCACGCCGATTTTGGGCACCAATACCGTGCCCATGATGCCTGCGCCGGAATCCAGCAGGCCCTGATAGTTCGCGTCCGTGTCCGCCGCGGAAAGCCCGGCACCGCCGGAAGGCGCCGAATCGTCGGCGGTATCAGCATCTCCGGCAGTGCCAGCCGGTCTGGTAGTGAACGGATCGGCCGCCTCGCCCAATACCGGCTGTCCTTCCACGGCAAGCCGCCGATTGTATGCGCGCGCCCGTTCCAACTCCTCCATCGCCATCGGATACGGCCATCCGGCAACCGTGCGAGCCGCCGAATCGGATGTCTCGGCCAAGCGCCGCGCGGAATGCGCCTGCATGGCGAACGGCAACGACGCGACCACCACCGCGCCCACGATCAGCAGCACGGACACGCACCGCACCAATATGAAACGAATCCGCCGCAGCCTGCGCGCGCGAACCACATCGGCAATGTCAATCGCCTCGTAAAACGACGGCGTTCCAGCGAACGTTCCAGCAGACGTTCCAGCGAACGCAACAGTTCCGGCATGACCACTGTCGGCAGCTGCACCGGCATCAGATCCGACTCCGGCGCCATTGCCGATGCCATCGTTATCGTCACCGGCATCATAGGAATCAGCCGAGGCGCCCGCCACGGCACCGAACAGCCGCATGGGCGAACGCAGCACCGCATGCGCATGCACGTAGGAATCCGTCCTGCGGGCGAGCAGACGGACGGGTTTACTCATCAATCGAGAGGCAGACCAAAACATGGGTTTCTCCTTCGAACACACCCATGTTCACACCCGCCATACGAAAGCCCTTGCCCCCTATAGGAGGGCTTACCCCTAGAAAGACAACGGTTTCAGGCACGAAACCGGCAATTTTGGCACCAAACCGCGCAGCACCCCACCTACCGGCGGAACGCAGCTCAGACAAGCCGTTTTTCAGAGGAATGCAAGTCAGACGAATGTAAGCCAGACGAATGCAATCCAGGCGGACGAGCCTCGCAAATCCTTAAAAAAACAGAAAAAGTCAAAGAAAGCGCTCAGATGAACGCACGCTCACCGAAAATCGCAGTGCCGACGCGCACGATGGTGGAACCTTCGGCGATGGCCAGTTCCATGTCGCCGGTCATGCCCATCGACAGTTCCCGGCAACGGTCCGTGCCCGGTTCGCCGGATGCGAGGATGAGGTCGCGGGTCTTGCGCAGGTGCGAGAAACCGCGGCGAATCACCGTTTCGTCGTACACATGCGCGCCGATCGTCATCAGTCCCTGCAATTCGATGCCGTCCAACGTGCCGATTTTCTGCGCGATGCGGATGGCGTGCGCCGGATCGCAACCGGATTTCGATTCCTCGCCGGATTCGTTGACTTCCAGCAGCACGCCGACAGTAATACCGCGAGCCACGGCTCTACGTGAAATTTTTTCTGCCAAATCGATTGAATCGACCGATTCGATAGTGTCGACCACCGGCAGCACTTTGCCGATTTTATTGCTTTGCAGCTGGCCGATCAGGTGGAATGGAATATGCTCCGCCGCAGCATCCGGCGCGGCGCCTGCGACGCCCAGCGAAAACCCGCGTTCCGCGCATCGCCGTGCCAGCCCTTTGGCCTTCGCCGTCACTTCCTGCGGACGGTTCTCGCCGATCATGCGCACGCCGGCATCAATCGCAACCATGATTTCGCCGATGTCGCGCGTCTTCGTGGCGGCCAGCAGGCGCACGGAGCCGGCTTCGCGTCCGGCTTGTTCCTCAGCGGCCGCGATGCGGTCGAGCACACGATGCACGCCGTCCGTGATCTCACGTGCGCGCGCATCGTCGATCACCTCGTTGGCGAGGTTCTTGTGATCCATGTATGCAGTCATCGTCCACCTCTCGCAAGTTCATTCGACCGCCGGTCCGCGGCCGGCACCACCGTTTCCGGCATGTCGGCTGATATTTCGATACCAGTGTTACCAGAAAACCGCCGACAACGTATAAAGAAGCCCGCGCGATGACCTGAAGTGAAGCGATAAAGCGGTCATAAATTCGCGCGGGCTATAAAACCAGACGGCAGTAGAAGGGGGACTTCAAAGACTCCGCCTACGCATTTAATGTATCAGATAAATGCGCGCGAACCGCCGGAAAAAACCAATAAATCTGAAAACTTTTTTTCAGATTTTATCCCCCTTGCGCAGCCCCTCCACCAAACGCTCCAATTTATCGACGCGATCGCTCAACACCATCACCTGGCATACCAGCGATTGAATCTTGCCCAACGGCACTTCCGACATCGCATTGTGGTTGTCCACAGCCGTATCATGCGGTTCCGGCTCTTCGGCCGCCTTGCGCATGATGTCCTCGTCACGCTTCCAGCGTGCGATATTGCGTTCGATGCGCTTGTGCCCGATGACCGATGGGCTCAATCCCGCGGAAATGAAGATCGCAGTCGGCTTCTCCCCCTGCAGATACCGCCTCATGCAGTCGATTTGGAATTCCCTCGCATACGTGATTCTGCTGTCCGTCACCGCGTCGATCGACGGCAATGTACGCAGGTATTCGATTTCCGCTCTACTGAACTGTCGCTTCGTCATATTCGCCCCTTGTAAATCCCCTTTTGACCGGCCATACCGATAACGCATAGACCGAATTGCCGAAATCACCACCCAGAATACCGGATGACGCACACCACCTTACGCACACCCCAAACGAAACGCGCGGCCCGTATCACCATGCGCTAAATATCCTTCTCACACTGTGAGATATCTCACAGCGACGGCACGTTTTCGGAGCACGCTGCAACCTCGGCATGGCACGTCACGGCACGTCCAGCAACGCATTCCACAATCGCGTCCCACGAAACCCGCCGTTCCGGCCGCCGATGCAGGTACAGTTGCAAGCATCGGCGCAACCGGTCTCCGCATCGGCAACACCGAACCGCCCGCCAACGACAGGAAGGAACCCCGTGCCAGGTCGTTTCGCACCCACCCCATCAGGCCGCATGCACATCGGCAACATCTATGCGATGCTCGGAGCATGGCTGTCCGCGCGCAGCCGCGGCGACGGCATGCTGCTGCGCATCGAAGACATCGACGAACCGCGCGTGGTGCCCGGCGCGGCCGAACTGATGATGGACGATCTGCATTGGCTTGGATTGGATTGGGACGGCGATCCGGTGTTCCAATCCGCCCGGCACGACCTGTACCGTGAGGCGCTGCATTGCTTGGAAAACCTGACGATTGACGACGCATACGATTCGCCGTTTGACGCGCGCAACGACCACACCCCCGCAGTCGGCAGCGCAGCCAACAACGCAATCGCTGGCACAACCCCGCTGATTTACCCTTGCTTCTGCTCGCGCGCCGACATCCGCGCAGCCTCCGCACCGCAGGAAGGCGACCGTTTCATGGTGTATCCCGGCACGTGCCGCCGGCTTATCGCCAGCAATCCGGATACCGTCCGGCGGCGGCTGGCCAACGGCGACCGCCATTCGCTGCGCATCGCCATGCCCGCCGACACAAACCCGCGCGCAACCGTCCAATTCGATGATGCAGTGTTCGGTCATCAGGAATTCAATCTGGCGCACGACGTCGGCGACACCATCGTGCGCCGCGCCGACGGCCTGTTCTCCTACCAGCTGGTGGTGGTCGTGGACGATCTTGACATGGGCGTCGACGACATCGTGCGCGGCCGCGACCTGCTCCGGTCGAACGCCCTGCAAATCGCCATTCGCCAAGCGCTTATCAAGGCGGGATTCCGCAAGGCGAAAACGCAGGCTTCTGCACCATCGCAGCACGCACCACAATCGCAATACACCCCATATAACCCCGAAAACCCACGGTACGCGCATCTGCCGCTTATCGACAACGCGGCCGGCCGCAGACTCGCCAAACGCGAGCGCTCTTTGGATATGGGGGCGCTGCGCGCGCATGGCGTCACCGCGGAACAGGTTGTCGGCTATTGCGCGTGGCTGCTTGGTTTGCAGGGCGATTCCGCGCATACCAGTCCGCAGCCGATGAGCGCCGTCGAGGCGTTGCAGGAGTTCGATTGGGGTAAGGTACGGGCCGATACGGCCGACCGCAGTATCAGCCAAGACGATTTCGACGCGTATTTCGGCTTGTGACAACGGCTGGCCGAATCTCGCCGAATTGCCGAGACGACCCGGTCAGTCCGGAAAACAGCAGAAAACAGCAGAAAACAGCAGAAAATAACGGGAAGCAGTCGACGTTCAGCCGATCCACAGCTCCGAGTCAAGCGGATATTCGTTGACCTTGCAGCCGTCCAAATGCATGGATTGCTCCTGCATCAGCGGCGCCAACTGGCCTTCGCCGGCGCAGGTCGTTTCGTTGTCGATGTGCCCCAGCCGGTGTCCGACCTCATGGTTGATCACCATCGTGCGGTATCGTGCCAGGTTGCCGCCGGCGGCGAGCCATTGTTGCGTGCCACCGTTCCAACGGTCGTCGTTGACGATCACGTTGTTGTCGACCCTGCAGCTGTATTCCACCGAGCATGATGGCGAGAACGACGTCATTTCCGACGCTTGGGACAGCACGAGATTGAAATCGCAGTTGCCGTCCGTGGATTGGTCGAATATGGCTCCGGCGCGTGGCCATCCGTGTTCGTCGTTGAGGATGCGGAACGCCGCGTTGCCGAATTCGTCGGCCGAACCGACGTTTCCTTTGGTCGCGATGCAGTAATGGTATTGCGTTACCGGTTTGCCGCTGTTTTGCGCGGTTTCCTGCGCTTTGTTCAGAATCGCGGTTTTCTCGTCGTCGCTCAGTGCCGCCGATTGCGCGCTCACCGCTTTGGCGACGGCCTGCTCTTCCTGCGATTGTTTGGTTTCCGGTTTGGTTTTTGGGGCCGTCTTATGCTGATTGGTTTTGGCTGTTTTCTTGGCTGGCTTCTTGGCCGACGTCGAATGCGTGGCTTGTGCCGTCGTCTGCGTGTTCGGCGTCATGCGGACCAGCAGTGCGTGCACGCTGCAGGACGTCATCGATGCGATCAGCAGGAACAGCACGAGCACCAGCACGGCGGCCCTGCGGATGCGAAACGCCTCAAGCCGTTCCCGTTGGCCCATTGTGGCGTCGGCTTTCGGATCGAGCGCACGTATGATACGACGAATCCGCTTCAATCCAGCCTCCCGATATGGTGATGTTTCTCTCTTCGGCAACAGTACCAGTCTCAGTCAACATGCCGAAGCCGCCGACCGCCATGCATACCACCTATGCGTAAGGCCCGCGATTCCGGAGGGAATCACGGGCCTTACCAGCATGCCAGACGAATGCCGGCAATCGTCAAAGTAATGCTCAGGCGAACAGCACCTTGAACAGGAACGCGCCGACGATAGCGCCTGCGATCGGAGCCACGACCGGAATCCAGGCCTCGCCCCAGCGGGAATCGCCCTTGTTCGGAATCGGCAGGATGGCGTGCAGGAGGCGCGGCATGAGGTCGCGGGCAGGATTCAGACCAGGGCCGGTCGGGCCGCCCATGGAGGTCACGAGGCCCCACACGATGAAGCCGACGACGATGGATGCGGCGGCCGGGTTCGCCTTGCCCCACGGCAGGGACAGGCAACACAGGGCGCCGAGCACCAGCATGAAGGTGCCGAAGAACTCGTTGAGGAAGTAGTTCACGCGGTCGTTGTGCGCGTCGGTGGTGCAGAAGGTGCCAAGGATGGCTTCGGCATCGTCGGTGTCCTTGTAGTGCGGCAGGTAGGTGACGTACACGATGAGCTGGCCCGCCACTGCGCCGAGCAGCTGGGCGATGATGTACGGCAGGACCTCGTTCCACGGGAACATGCCGTTGACGGCCTGCGCGAGGGTCATGGCCGGGTTGATGTGGGCGCCGGAGACGCCGCCGAACATCAGGACCGGGAACATGACGCCGAAGCCGTAGCCCATGGCGATGTTCAGCCAGCCGGCATGGTAGCCCTTGGTGTTTTTCAGTTCCGCGTTGGCGACAGCGCCGTTGCCGAAGACCATCAGCACGGCGGTGCCGACGAATTCCGCGGCAAGCTTGGTGAAGAGTGTGTATTCCACTGCAGTTTCCTCTATTGCTTCTTCTCTAACGATTCTTACGATTCGTGCGATTCGAGATGAATTGCGATTCCGCTCTGGGCGGACAACAGCGCACTACCTTACTCCGTACGGAGGAAGTAACGCGGCTTTGGGTGGACACATGTCCGAAATACGAAAAAGACCCAAGCCATTGGCTTGGGTCTTGTCTGTGCCCCCTCAGGGATTCGAACCCTGGACACGCTGATTAAGAGTCAGCTGCTCTAACCAACTGAGCTAAAGGGGCGTTGGTCTTGGCGAGGTTTTTGTTCTCGCTGAGCACATGGAGTAAATATACTCAGAATCGGAAAGAACGCAACCCTCGGCGTGTCGCAATCATAAAACCGCTATTTTCCAACGTTTTCAGCAAATCGCCATCTATGGTGCGCATCGCGTCATACGACGAAAAATGCGGCGCGATGGCGCCATAAAATCCAAGTAATCACATTTTCTTCACATTCTGCCGCAATGCAACCACTCCGATAGTCAACGGCACGAACTTTTCCATCACACATTTCCACCGCGGCGAGCCGAATAGCACGCATCATCGTCGAGCCCGTCGGCGCGCCAGAGGCCCTTTATAATAAGGACCATGGCGCGTCACAGGAGTATATGACGCGCATCAAGAAGGAGAAAGGCTTACCTATGGCATGCCCAAATTGCGGTCAGCCGACCATCGAAGGCGCTAAATTCTGCGCCTCGTGCGGCTCACCGCTCACCCAAACGACCGCGGCGGCACCGCAAGCGCCGGCCGCGCCGGAATCCGATGACGGCACCATGCTGTCTTCCGCGCCGCACATGGCACCGGCCCCGCAGATGCCGACCGCTGCCGTCCCGCTGCCCAATAGCGCCGCACCGGCAGCTCCGCAAACCACCGTCCCGCAGCCCACCACACCGCAACCGGCGGCGCAAGCACAGCCGACCGCTCAGGCGCAGGCAACGCAAACGGTGGCACCACAGGCCGCGCCGACGCAGCAGTTCCAGTATGCGCCATCCCCGGCCCCGCAGCCGGCAGCAGCGCCGCAGCCAAGCCAGCCGACCCAGCAAATCGCCCGTCCGGCGGCCGATCCCACCATCACCGCGCTGACCACACCGCAGTCCATGAAGACCATGGGCGCCAGCCTCGGCATCGGTCTCGGCGCGAGCGTGGTGTTCGCGCTGCTCGCATCGATCGTCTTCTTCATGGGCAATGCCGCGGCCAGCAACGGGCTTGCCGGCATTCCGGGCTTTTCCGACACCGCCTCCTTCCTGGGCAACAACGGTGTGTCCGGCTCCGGCCCGAATTTCTTCCAGATTCTCTTCACCGTGATGACGCTCGGCGTTGGCGGTTCGCTGAATCTCAAAACCAGCTCCCAGGGCTTCTCGCTGAGCAATCTCGGCATTGACGCCTCGCACGTCAGCGTGACGCTGCCGGTCGGACTGCCCGGCGTGGCATTGGCGATCGGCGCCGCGTTCGGCGCATACATGCTGGCACGCAGGTTCGCGCTTCGTTTCAAGTGGACGGGCGTCATCAGCTCGCTGATCGTCGGCGTGCTGTCCGGCCTGGTGCTGCTGGTCTTCGCCGCCATCTTCCCGGTGACGGTGGGTGGTTCCTACAGCGACTATTCCGCTTCCGCGTCGCTTTCCGGCGTGTCCTTCCGCACGTTCTGCATGGCGTTCCTGCTGTCGGCGGCCGGTGCGCTGGCCGGCTACGCGTTGGCACAGTATGCGGGCGATTCGGGTAACGTCTTCTCCGCCGCTTGGCGTTGGGCGCACCGCGCTCGTGGCTTCGTGCGCACGCTGGTCGAATCGTTTGCGATCTACGGAGTGCTGTTCCTGGTGCTTGGCCTGGTGGCGACGATCGCCATGTCCGCCGCGAACCATCTCGGCGCAGGCGGTCTGCTGCTGGTTCCGCTGCTGTTCCCGGCTCTGCCGCTTATGCTGATTTCGCTGTCCTCGTTCGGCGGCATCGCCTTCTCGACGTCCAGCTACAGCGTCCATACGATCACGTTGTTCAACGTGTCCTCCCTCAGCCAGTATGGCTGGATTCTGTGGATCTGCTTCGTGCTGTTCCTGCTTGCCACGTTCTATATCGCGCTGCGTGAGACCGCGCGCAATATGTACGACCCGTATTACGCGGGCTGGCAGCATACATGGAAGGCTCCGGTGGCCGCGATGGTGTTCTGGCTGGCCGCGGAGTTCCTGTTCACTTATTTCGCGGCGGGATACGCCTCGTCCAGCATGTCGATGACGACCCCGATGTGGTATTTCCTCGTCGCCGGCATCTGGGCGTTCCTGATCGAGGTGGCCGCGATGACGTTCGGTCCGACGCTGGTGGCGTCCCTGCCGGGCATGTGGCGGATCATCGTCGGTGGCACCGTGCAGCAGACCCCGCAGAACGTGGTCGATTACGTCAAGTCCTGCGATCCGTCCTACGGCATGAAGAAGACCTCTGCCACGGCGAGCGGCACGACCGCAACAGCGACCATGCCGACGGCTTCGGCTGCCGCACAGCCGGCCAATCCAACTACTCCGGCAGCTCCGGCCGCATCGGTCCCCCAGCCCGCGACGCCGGCTGCGCCGATGCCCGCGCCCACCGCTCCTACCGCAACGCCTGTTTCACAGGCCGTTCCACAACCGGTCGCCCCGACGTCCATGCCCAATACGACAACGGGCAACACGGCAACGGGTGCGGTGCCGCTGCCGCAATCGCCAGCAGGCGCGGCTTCTATGCCGGTCGCAGCTCCGGGGGCAGGTCAGCCGCTCGACCCAAAAACTAAGAAGACGATCCTTATCAGCGGCATCGTAATTGGTGCCCTGATTGTGTTGGGCATTGTCTACGGTGTGCTCAACTCGACCGTCTTCAGCGCGAAATCCGTGGCGCAAAGCTATCTGACGGCGATTGCCGACGGCAAGTATGACAAGGCCAATGACATCGCCGATCCGCAGGTGGACAAGGACCAGCTCAAGCTGCTGTCCGACACCGTAGCGAAGGCCGACAACGCCACGATCGCCAACCCGCATATCGATAGTGTCAAAACCGTCGAAGGCGTGGCCAAGGTCAACGTGACGTATTCGCTGAACGGCAAGAACGTCAACGATTCGCTCACCATCAACAAGGACGGGTCGAAGTTCCTGCTGTTCCCGAATTGGAAGATCTCGAGCCCACTGCTCAAGACCATCACCGTGTCGGTGCCCAATGCCGTGGAATCGTTGTCCGTCAACGGTGTTGACGTGACCGCGAAGAATGCGGAGAAGTCGGACAGCGGCACGTGGACGCTGCGCGTCTACCCGGGTTCGTACAAGGTGTCGATCGGCAAGTCGGGGTATGTCACCAGCGGCATCACCATGGTGCGCACGAACGCGGACTCCGATGCCGCCGATCTCAAGATCATGCCTACGGCCAAGCTTAAGGAGGACTTGAGCAAGGCCGTGAACGCCAAGCTGGACGAATGCGCGAAGTCCACCGACTACGCGCCGGAAGGCTGCCCGTTCGGCTTCGACCTGTACGACGAGGACTACTACCGCAACTTCGCGTGGTCCATCAGCGTCTATCCGAAGCTGTCCGACATCGATCTCGATTACGGCACGTTCTCCACCCGGCAGGGCAAGGCGAAGTGCACGTATGAAGAGAAGAATTTCGACGATTCGTGGGAGTCTCAGGACGACAGCACCCACTTCACCGTCAACGGCAGCTTCAGCATCAGGGATGGCAAGCTCAGCGTCACGATTGACGATGAGGACTGATGCCGGCTAAAGAGCGGATATAGGAAAATCCCCCGCACCAATCGGTACGGGGGATTTTCGATGCTTAAGCTCAGACGTGTTTCAGCCTGAAGTCATTCACCGCCGGTCCGTAAGGACGTCGAGCGGTGAATGGGGCGAAATCACTCAGCGACGACCTTCACGAAGAAGTTGGCGGTGATTTCCGGGTGCAGGGCGACGGTTGCCGGGAAGTCACCGGTGGTCTTGATCGGCTCAACGGTGATGTTCTTCGGGTTGACCTCAACCTTGGAGGAGAGCGCGATGGCGATCTTCTCTGCGGAGATGCCGCCGAACAGCTTGCCGGACTCGGAGACCTTGGCAGCGATTTCGACGGTGGAACCCTCGATGATTTCCTTGGCGGCAACAGCCTCTTCGCGGGTGGCGACGGCCTTGGCCAGACGAGCGCGCTTCATGGCCTCGATCTGGGCGGCGGCACCCTTGGACCAAGCGAAGGCCAGGCCCTGCGGGAACAGGTAGTTGCGGGCGTAGCCGGACTTGACGGCCACGACGTCACCCGGGTGGCCCAGGTGGTTGACGGACTTGGTGAGAATAACCTTAGTTTCAGCCATTGTTCAAACCTCTCTAAGATCAGCGGCCGGACGTGGCGTACGGCAGCAGGGCCATCTCGCGGGCGTTCTTGATAGCCTTGGAGATCTCGCGCTGCTCCTGCACGGTGACACCGGTGATACGACGGGAACGAATCTTGCCGCGATCGGAGATGAACTTACGCAGCAGGGCGACGTCCTTGTAATCGATCTCGGTGACCTTGGCGGCCTTCAGTGGATTCGGCTTCTTCTTAAACGGCTTGACCGGCGGCTGCGGCCTCTTGCGTGACATCTTGATGTTCTCCTTAAAATCTGGAAATACTGCGATTAAGCTGCTTGTTTCGCTGTTCGCCTATGTTGCGGACGGGGTTCGGTCCGTCAGAATTCCGGTTCGTCGCTGTCGCCGCCGAATTCGGAGGAACCTCCGAAGGACTGGGACGCGCCGAAGGAACCGAAGGACGAGCCGGAGTTATCCGAGCTTGACCACGGGTCCGAGGCCGGAGCGGACTGTGCGGGAGCGGCATTGACCGGAGCGGAGGCTCCACCCTGATATCCGGCGCCGCCAGCATAGCTGGAGCCACCCTGATATCCGCCGTTGTTGCCGCCGAAACCGCCGTTGTTGTTGGCGTTGTTGTAGCCGCCGCGATTGCCGCTGAAGCCTCCGTTGCCGGACGAGCTTTGACGGGTCACCTGGGCGGTCGCGTAGCGCAGGGACGGGCCGATTTCGTCGACCTGCATCTCGATGACGGTTCGCTGGGAACCGTCCTGCGCCTGGTAGGAACGCTGCTGCAGACGGCCTTGCGCGATGACGCGCATGCCCTTGGACAGACTCTGCGCGCAATGTTCGGCCATGTCGCGCCACGCGGAGCAGCGCAGGAATAGGGCCTGACCGTCTTCGAACTGGTTCGAGTTACGGTTCCAGGTGCGCGGAGTGGAGGCGATCGTAAAGCTGGCGACGGCGGCGCCGCTGCCAATGGTACGAATTTCCGGATCGGCCGTGAGGTTGCCCACCACGGTGATTACAGTTTCACCTGCCATGTCGTTACCTACTTACTTTGCAGCTTAGAAAGCTTGGTTTACTTACTTGCGAAGAATCTTCGTACGGATGACGGATTCGTTCAGGTTCAGCAGACGATCGAGTTCGTCGCTGGTGGCCGGCTCAGCGGAGTAGTTGACCACGACGTAGTTACCTTCGGTCTTGCCGGCGATTTCGTAGGCAAGCTTGCGACGGCCCCAGATGTCGATGTTCTCGACGGCACCGCCTTCCTTGGTGACAGTTTCCAGATACTGCTCGGTCAGCTTCTTCAGACCGCGCTCATCCAGCTCAGGATCAGCAATGAACATCAGTTCGTACTTATGCGCAGACATCACCCACCTCCTTCGGACTATCGGCCATGGACCTTCCATGGCAGGAGTGTGTATGCGTGCTGCCTTCAGGCATCGATAAGTCGCAATGAACATATGGATACGATTGATGGCAACTTGTACAGGCTACCCCGACGCCGCGACGTATCGAAACGGCGTCTGCCGGGCGCGAAATCACGTGCGGAGGCAAGCAAAAAGCCCCGCTCGCAAGCGGGGCTTAATCGCAAAAAATCGTAATAAATCCTGAAATATCACGATAGCCGTATGGCAATCGCACGAAATATCAGGCGTAGATGTTGCGCGGACGCATGTCTTCGGGCAGGCCGTTGAGCAGCGTAGAAACGGAGCCGGATTCGAACACGGAGCGGATGCCGGCGGCCAGCAGCGGGGCCACGGACAGGACGGTCATGTTCGGCAGGCGCTTCTCTTCGGGCACCGGAACGGTGTCGGTGAGCACGATTTCGCGGGCGCCGCAGTCACGCAGGCGCTCCACGGCCGGACCGGACAGCAGGCCATGGGTGGCGACAAGCGTCACGGACTTCGCGCCGGCATTGTTCAGCGTGCGCACGGCCTCGCAGATGGTGCCGGCGGTGTCGATCATGTCGTCGACGACCACGCAGTCGCGTCCCTTCACGTCACCGATGATGCCGTGTGCCTCGGCATGGTTCGGGCGCGTGGTGTCACGGGTCTTGTGGATGAAGGCGAGCGGCAGTCCGCCGAGCTTGGCGGCCCACTGTTCGGAAACCTTGATGCGGCCGGCGTCCGGGGACACGATGGTGGTGTTCTCCAGCGGCATGCTGTTGCGCACGTAGTCAAGCAGGATCGGCATGGCGGTCAGATGGTCGACCGGGCCGTCGAAGAAGCCCTGCTCCTGGGCTGCGTGCAGGTCGACCGTCATGATGCGGTCGGCGCCGGCGGAACGGAACAGGTCGAACATGAGGCGTGCGGTGATGGGCTCGCGGCCCTGATGCTTCTTGTCCTGGCGGGAGTAGCCGAGGAACGGCGCGACCACGGTGATAGAACGTGCGGAGGCGCGCTTCATGGCGTCCACCATGATGAGCTGCTCCATGATCCACTTGTTGATCGGCTCGGTGTGGGCCTGCATCACGAAGGCGTCGGCGCCACGGACGGGCTCGGTGTAGCGCACGTACATCTCGCCGTTGGCGAAATCGTATGCGGTGGTCTCAAGTACGTCGGTTCCCAGGTATTTTGCGGTTTCCTGAGCCTGCTCGGGGTACGCGCGACCCGTCACCAGAGCCAGTTTCTTATCCGGAGTGCCTTCGAGAATCGCCGACATGCTTGCCTTCCCAATTGTTCGGTGCGTGAAATTAAGCCAAACTCCAATATAACAACGTGGGTGCCCACGCCACGCGGCTTCTGTGGAAGCGCCTCCCCGTTCCGTCTACTCGGCGTCGGCGAAGGCCTCACGAATCTGCGCCGCGGTGCCGTAGGATACCTGCGCGCCATATCCAGTGGCCGCGTAGGCCGACACATACGAGGCGAGTTCCGCGGACTGCGACAACGTCATGCCGGAGGCCAGGCCGGCCAGCACGGTACCCATGAACGAATCGCCGCAACCGGTGGTGTCTACTGCCTTGACCCGCACCGGAGCGATGCGCTGGATGCGATGCTCCGGATCGTCCGCCGTGCCATCAAGCACTACGGAGCCGTCGCCGCCGAGCGTCACAATCGCCTGTTCAAACCCGAATCCGCGCAGTTCGTCGAGCGCGTGCCACCAGTCGAACGAATCCCAATCGTCGTTCTCCGGCTCGTCGATGTCGAGCAGTTGCGCCATTTCATGCTCGTTGACGAGCAGGATGTCGGATGCTTCGATCAGCTCCACCGGCAGGGAGGGGGTGAACGGCGAGTCGTTGAGCAGCACCTTCACGCCCGCCTCGTGGCACATGCGCGCGGCCGCGGTGACGGTCTCGATCGGGCTTTCCAGGCACAGGCCGAGCACTGTGGAGTGGGTCAGCGCGTCACGCACGGATTCGACGTAGTCGACGGTCACCTGCGCGTTGGAGCCGGGCGAGTACACGATGGTGTTCTCGCCGTGCGCGTCCACGGTGATGACGGTGGTGCCGGACGGGCCGAGCACGCGGCGCACGTGCGTGGTGTTGACGCCCGCTTCGCCGAGCGCTCCGAGCAGGAAGTCGGCGTTGTTGTCGGAGCCGACCGCGCCGAACATCTGCACGGTGGCGCCGATGCGTGCGGCCGCCGCGGCCTGGTTGCCGGATTTGCCGCCTGGCAGCAGCTGCAGCGGACCGCCGGTGATGGTCTCCCCCGGCCCTGGCAGACGCTGTGCGGTGACGGTGTAATCCGCATTCATCGAGCCGATTACGGACACTGTGCCGTGGATGCGGTCCAATGCAGAGAGAACTTCAGTCGCACTCATCTTTGACTTCCTTACATTAATTAAATAAAAAGGAGATTTGCGGAATATTGTTTTTCAGTATTCGCAATTATCGCAAATCTCCATTGTTTATATTGAGGATGTTATGTGCGATTATTTAGCCGATTCCTCGGTTTCCAACGCATGGTTGCCTTCGTAGATCTTTTTCTTGAAGACGAAGAACACGATCAGACCAAGCAGTGCGGTACCGGCGGCGATCAGCAGCAGGTTGGAATAGTTGGCGGCGTCACCGGTAGCACCGGTGACGGAACTGCCTGCGAGGGCGTTGGAGCCGAGCAGGCTGCCGATGATGGCAATGCCGATGGACGGAGATACGTTCATAGCCAGATCGTTCATGCCGACGCCACGACCAGATTCGTCCTTCTCAATGGTGCCGAGCACGGTGGAAACGACTGGAGAGTACATAAGGCCACAGCCCGCGTAGAACACGCATGCGCACAGGGTCAGCACCACAAAACCGGAGTTCACGCAGAATGCCGCGCCGGTCCATCCCAGGAACATGAGGGTGCCTGCGGTCACGATGCCGGCCTTGATGCCGATCTTGCGGATGATCATGCCGGAGCAGGTGCCCACCACAGCGGCGACCACGAAGGCCCACACGATGTGCAGGGAAACCTGGGTGGTGGTCATGCCGTAGATGTTGGTACCAATGGCATTGAAGATCGGGCTCAGTGCGTAGTTCACGAAGTAGAACACGAGGATCAGACAGATGGCGCGCAGCCAACGGGTGTTCTTGAAGAACGCCGGGGTGATGAACGGGTTGGAGGCCTTGTTGATGTAGAAGGCGAATGCCACGAACAGCAGCAGGGAGACCACGAGCATCCACCAGGACATGTAGGAGAAGAACAGGGTCAGGAACGCGGTGGCGAAGCCGAAGATCACGAAGCCGAACGCGTCGACCTTCTGGCCGTTGCCGCTCTTGGACGGGAGGGTCTTGAGCAGGATCGGCAGGAACAGGATGGTGACGGACGGGATCAGGAACAGGAACTGCCATGCGATGGAGCTGAGCATGCCGGCCGCGAACACGCCGATGGAAGCGGACAGCTGGTATGCGGCGGTGAACAGGCCGAAGAAGATGACCTTCAGGTCGTTGCGCAGGTATTTGGTGGCCACCACCAGGAAGGCGGAGCCTGCCACCTGCTCGCCTGCGGTCTGCAGCACTCGAGCGATGATCACGGTCCACAGGTTCGCGGCGAAGAAATAGTTGGCCACGAAACCGAAGATGGAGCCGATGAACAGGGTCACGAGGCCGAAGGTGACGAGCTTCTTCAGGGAGACGAAGTCACCGAGGGATCCATAGATGAAGCACACGATGCCGAGCACGATGCTGGGGAACGCGGTGATGAGGGACGCCTGCGCCGGCGCGCCGACGTCGGCGCCGACCTGCTGGAACACGAGGTTGAATCCCTGCAGGCACAGGGTGCCGAGCACGAAGGTGATCAGCAGCGGAATAAGGGCGCGGACGGCCATCTTGTTGCTGGTCACCGGATCGTCGAACGGGTCGACGGGGGCTTGCGATGGTGCGGTGTTGACTGCCGTTGCGGCTGCGTTGCTGGTAGACATGTCAGTTCTTCTTTCGCTTCTTCGCTTGGTTTTTGTGATGTTGTGTTGCGATTATTTCGATGGTGATTCCGTGGTGAGGGTTGCGCGGGAAACGCTCCGTGGAACGTTTTCCGCGCGAGCCGTCGTTCACTGCGCTTTTGCGGCGAGGCCGGAGATGCGGGTCATGAATTCGTTGAGGAACCTCGGCACGTCCACGCCGACGGCGACCTTCATGGTCTTGACCGGGTCGTTGAGGCGGGTTTCGTCGCCGATGGTGCGTCCGCGGGTCGGGCCGTCCACATCGACCTTCATGTTGATGTCAAGGGTGGTGACGAGGGTCGGGTCCACCGCCACGCCGACGGCGAGCGGATCATGCAGACCGCAGCCGCCCAGGTGCGGGGACGTAGTCTCGTAGGCCTTGATGTAGAAGTCGGTCATGTCGGCCAGGAACTTGCCGGCCTTGGTGCCGAGATCGCGCCACTGCTGAGTTTCCTTGTAGGTGAGCAGGGTCTGCAGGGTCACGTCGAGGCCGATCATAGTGGTCGGAGCGCCGGAACGGAACAGGTAGTCGGCGGCTTCCGGATCCTGCGAAATGTTGGCTTCCATGCAGGCGTTGCAGTTACCGGGCACGGTCAGTGCGCCACCCATGAGCACGATCTGGCCGATTTCGTCTTTGATTTCCGGAGCCTTCTTCAGTGCGGCTTCGATGTTGGTCATCGGGCCGGTCGGCACGTAGACGAGATCCTTGCCATAGGTCTTCACTGCGTCGATGATGAAGTCTACCGCGGATTCGGTTTCGACGGAGCGGTTGGAATCAGGGATTTCCACGTCGCCGATGCCGTTGTCGCCGTGGATGAACGCGGAGATTGGCAGTACTTCGAAATGGTCGGTGGTGCTGGAGTGCGGCAAACCCTGATACACCTTGACTTCCGGGTGGCCGAGCAGGTCGGTCACGGCCAGTGCGTTGCGCACACCCTGCTCGACGAGCACATTGCCGTAGGTACCGGTGATGCCGATCAGTTCAATCTCCGGGCTTCCCAGAGCATACGAAATGGCAAGCGCGTCATCAACGCCGGTATCAAGATCAAGAATCATCTTTTTCATGTGTGTGCCTTTCCTCTTTGACGGGCCTGACGACGGTCCGCCACCATACGGGTGCGTCGTCAGTTATGTATCGAACACTTTCTCATTTATGTTGTGTGTTGACAAGATTTATGATAAAGCGTTTTATCAGGAACGCAAATTCGGCACTACCATACGGCGTGTTGCTTTTATTTCCAGCAATTTAACCGTATAAGAAACTCCGACGACACTTTAATCAAGATTTATCAGCGCCACCCGTCTCATCATGATCCGCAGGTATCTAAAAATCCTCAATCCTACGCGCAGGCGGCCTGCACCAGTTTCGGCGTAAGCACTTCAACCTGCGGATTAGAAAGCCACGGGCGAGCATCCCCTGATTCCGTACCGGACTTGGCACGAACCGCAACATCAATCCGCTCACGCAACATACCCCAACAGGCGGCGGCCAAATCAGCCACGCTCTGCTCAACGGTGGTCATACGCCAACCAAGACCGAATCGTTTGAGAATATTGTCGTAACCAATCACCTGCATATCCTCAGTAACGCGCAACCCACGTTCCGCCATACGCTGACGGAAACCAAGCGCCATCACATCATTGCAGCAGAACACGGCCGTCGCACCGCCATCAATAATCTGATCCGCAGCATGATAGCCACTACCGAAACGGTAATCCCCCTCAACGCATAGCGACGAATCAAAACACTCCCCCGCCTGCTCGACGGCATCCACAAACCCACGACGACGCTCCGCAGCACTCGACTCCGCAGTATCGCCAGTCACAATGCCAATACGAGTATGACCACCCTCCAACAGATAACGGGCAGCCAAACGACCACCAAGATAATTGTCAAAACCAACGGCATCGCACCAACCGCACTGCGTCAAACGATCAATCAACACCACAGGGCACGACACAAGCGCCACATCCTCACGCAACCGCTCAGCAGCATCGCCAGCGCAGGACTCGCGCGCCGGAATCAGCATCACACCGTCCACCCCACGAGCCGGAAGGCGCTGCAACAACTCATGCTCGGTAACACGCGAATCATCGGAATTGGCCACAATCAGCGAATACCCCTGCGCGGCGCACTCATCCTCCACGCACTTGGCAAGCGCCGCGAAAAACAAGTTCTCAATATCAGGCACGATCAGCGCAACCAGCTGGGACTGCTTGGTCACCAAGCTTCGCGCGCTCTGATTCGGCACGTAATTCAGTTTCTTTGCCGCGTCGGCAATGGCCTTGCGCTTCTCCTCGGACACGCGAGCCGGTCGATTATTCAACACCAGCGAAACCGTCGTCACAGACACCCCCGCGGCAGCGGCCACATCCTTCAGTGTCGCACGATACGCCATCAAACCCCCTTAAAACGTTTCTCCCTCCAGCATAAATGCCATGCGATCCTGACGCGCCCAGCATCGCAATCACAAACAAATTCCTTTCACAGCAAAATAATCCGCATTATTTCCAGCGGTAAATCGTTTCTCGGAAGTGTTTTTTGTATACTCGCAACGTTTTGTCTGAAATGAGAGCCACACGAGAAGAGAGGAACCACCATGCAGCCAACCATGCAGAAAAACAATGTGAAACAGCGCAAGACCATCGCCATCATCGCCATGATCGCAGTAGCTGCCATCGCGCTCGCAGCCGTCGCCATCATCGCAGTCTCCAACAAGCGCGAAATGACACAAGCCGCCAGCGACACCTGCGCGTTGAATGCGAAGGCGCTCGCCACGCATCAGGAGAGCTTTGAAGAAGCGCAACAAGAAGCTGAAGAAGCAGCGAAACTCACCGTGAATGACGTGGCGGACGGCACCACGCTCGAAACCCTGAAGGATGCGATCACACTGGCCAAAGCCGTGGAAAGCGCGCCAGCATGCCCCGCAAGCGGCAATGCCAGCGACTTCACCAAAGCGACGGACGACATTCGCAAATACGCCGACAACCTGCGCAACATCACCAACGAACTCGACGCGGCCGCCAAGTCGGTGGTCGCCAGCCAAGAACTCAGACTCGAGTCCACCGAGTAAGTCAGGTAAGCCGCCCCGACGGTTAGCGCCGACGTCAGCGCCAAACCCTACGTTTAACGGGGCCAAAGTCATCCAAGTCTGCAACTTCGCCCCCATTACAAGCATTTTCGCACCACATCGGGCTTATATATGGCAGATTCGACAGGTCGCCCGGAGACATTTCGCTTATATATGGCAGGTCATTCCGGAAAGACCGCAGTTAGAGGGTACAAAATTACCCCCTAACTAGCTTGTTTCAAAAACAGACTGCCATACATAGGCGAGATGCCTCCGTACAAACCCCAAAATCTGCCATACATAAGCGAGATATGCCCATGAATTACGCATCTATGCTGTGCAGGCGCGACCTCGCGTCGCTTAGAGGCTTGACAACACCTTCCATTTGACAAAAGTTATCAGTTGCCACGCACCAGGAGACGCAATAGGGGCCGCACCTTCGAGGTGCGGCCGTTTTTCATCCTTCACCAAACCTGGATCTGCAACTAAGGCTAGCGAACAAAATGTACGCCAAACCACACATCCATTCCCCGGCGAGGTTGACTCGCCTGCAACGCGTCTCCTCGATCACCGCTTACCGAACTTCAATTGTCCGGCTTGCGCCACACGAACCGAATTCTTACTGGCCTTGGGCGCGGTAGCGGGCTTCGGTGGCGGCTTTGGCGGGCTCCCACCAGGCACGGTTGGCAACATACCAAGCGATGGTCGCTTGCAAACCGGCTTCGAAATCGGTGCGCACAGGCTTCCATCCGAGTTCGGTACGCAGCTTGCTGGAGTCAATCGCATAGCGTCGATCATGCCCGGGACGGTCACGCACCCAGTCGAACGCATCTTCGGCACACCCCATAAGTCGCAGAATCATACGCATTACGGCAATATTGCTCATTTCGCCATCTGCGCCAATCAGGTACGTTTCACCGATCCGACCGCGCGTAAGAATCTCCCACACCGCAGAAGAGTGGTCTTCCGTATGGATCCAGTCACGCACGTTCTCGCCTGTGCCATAAAGTTTCGGCCGCACGCCCTCCATGATGGAAGTGATCTGCCGTGGAATGAATTTTTCCACATGCTGGTATGGCCCGTAATTGTTGGAACAGTTGGAGATGGTGGCGCGCAGGCCGTATGTGCGCGTCCACGCGCGCACCAGCTGGTCGGACGCGGCTTTCGACGCGCTGTACGGGCTTGACGGGCGGTACGGCGAGTTTTCGTCGAATCGCGCCGGATCGTCCAACGCCAGGTCGCCGTATACTTCGTCGGTGCTGATGTGGTGGAATCGCACGTCGTATTTACACGCGGCCTCCAACAGCCGCATCGTGCCCTCTACGTTCGTGCGGATGAACGGTTCCGGGTCGAAGATGGAATTGTCGTTATGTGATTCCGCCGCGAAATGCACGATGGCGTCGCAGCCGGGCACAATGCGTTCCAGCAGCGACGCATCGCAGATATCGCCGATGACAAGTTCGACCTGCGATTGCGGCAGCCCGTCGATGTTCGCCGGATTGCCCGCATACGTCAGCTTGTCAAGCACGGTGATATGCACGTCCGGATGATTGCGCGCCACATACCGCACGAAATTCGCGCCGATGAACCCGCATCCGCCTGTTACCAGAATATGTTTCGGTTTGAATCCCTGTTCGCTCACTGTTTCAGCAACCGCCTTCCCGATTCCAACATTACGAATGCAAACAAAGGCGCATAAGGAAGGAAATACCTGAATTGCATACCGTCGACTCCGATTAGCCCATCCGCATCGTATTGCAGCCACAAGGCAAGGTAAATCAGTAGGATATCTCCGATACAGACCACCGCGATCAACCATGCGTATGGTAAGGAAAGCACACCGCATGCATTTATAGAACCATTGGCAGTCCTAACCGGATTCTTTCGGCGGCTTTTGGTACAAGCATTCACCACACTGGTCACAGCCAACACGACTACGGAAACCACGATTGCCAACCAACACGCGGCAATCATGATGCTGTCCGTCCTGTTATTCATATTCGATTGAGCATGCGTTATCGCCCATACGATGTTCTTCACAGCATCCAACATGGCAACGGGATCCGTCAACAATGCATGCTTGCGCTCGCTCATTTGTTTGTACGAAACCAGCATCGGACAATTCGTATACCAAGCATTGACGCCCAACCAGAATATGGTCCATATACCAGACGCAACCACGCCTATCAACAATGGCACAGCCCGACCACGATTCACACGCCAGCGACCGGAAACTCTATCAAACATCAACGGAATAACCAGCAAAACCAATGGCATGTACACAAACTTGCACATTGCCAATAGCACGCTCGTTACCGCAAGCGCCACTGCTCCACGTTGTGATCGTTTACCAATAATTCCCCGGAACAGCAAACAGGAGAACAGAATCATCACAGCTTGTGTCAGCGAATCCGCAGAGATGGAAAATGAGGCGAATCTAAGCATTTGAGGGACGCATAGCAATAGTCCAACCGGAATGCGCCATTTTGGCAATGTCATAACCGCGCAGTACATGAGTAATGCATAGACAGCTATCATGCATATTTCTGCCAATCGATATGTTGTTCCAGATCTCAGATTAAATAATCGGCCTACAGCAAAACCCAGCAATTGCGGAGCATATACAATCGGTGAATTTGTTGCCGTATTGTTGAACGGCAGGTCAACCGTTGCGGACGCCTTGTTATTAGTAATAGACTCCGGAATCACAATTCCTGGATCATATCCGTCATATTGCTCCAGGGAATACTGCATCCAACTGCGATCGACCGCGCCACCGACTACCCCCGTCTCAGCATTATGCAACATGCTTCTTGAAGTAACTGGCCGCGCAATTACATCCCCGTTGAGTATGGAGTCAATTCGATAAACATGCGTCCAAATATCCGGCACATGACCAGGCTTGGTAATAGTCATGAAAAACATGCCTTCAAGCAACACGCACAACGCCACCAACACTGGCATGCATCGAAAAATCTTCTTCCCCTTCATACCGCCACTATCGCATAACTATTTGACTGCGCTTAAGAACATGCCTTGGTTTCATTCATCATTCAGATACCCACCAGCTACCATCAAGACACCTACTCGTCCAGACACACTGGCTAATATATAGCTCGGTTTTACATGCTCATAAACCCCCGTTTACACAAGGGGTTATTTGCCGTGAAGGAAGCGACGATGCCTTATATCCAGTCTGCCGTTCATGCCTTCGAGCCTTCATACACCAAGCATCCCAAACAATCGTTTACCGGCGGCATCTACCAGCCACTGGCCGATGAGAGCATGACAGATACCCCCTCTTATTTCAAGGCACGTCACCGCGCGGAGCTGTATACGCGGAAGACCACTCTCCATACAAAGCCCGCGCGCCGAAGCATCTACATACCGACAACGGAAGCATCCCCCGTAACATGCGATACGAATATTCTTGCGATTGCGGACGAGCAGCATGCTTCCTCTTTTGCCGCAGAGGAACAAGTTAACGGCAATCACGCATTACAGGCGATGCCGTGCACTCTTCAAACGGTTCGGACAGCGCTGACGACTGCTGAACATGGCTTGAAACGAGCAGGACACGTTATTGCCAGCGCGGCCCGCACCACTGCATGCGCCGCACGTACCGCTGCGACCACGGTGCGTAACGCATGGCATACCTTCACAAGTCTCAAAGCCGTCCAGCTCATCATCAAGTTCTTCCAGAGCGCGCATGCCTTGTGGAAGAAGCGCCATCGTTTCTCTTTTTCTTTCTATGCAATCATTCTCATGGCCCTCACCACATTCGAAACATTGTTTATCCAATGGGGCATGTATTCCGAACCCGAGTACAAAAAAGGCGAGGATATCAGCGAAGCCGTAAGACAGACATCCAGCATCGTTGGACAGTTGTCACATTTTATTAGTCAAATCTGGTCCGACAAGAATTACATTTTCTTACTTAATCTCATTATTTTCGCAGTCGTCTACCTCACGCTCATATTCATAATTAATCGTTTTTGGATAGCAACAGCGATTTTTGGCACAGTCATGACCGTTTACGCCGTGGCGAACCACATCAAAATTGAATCTCGCAATGAACCCGTGCTTCCGGCTGATCTTAATTTCATCACTGGAGGCAACACTGGACAGTTAGCATCCTTCATCCCTCAAAGCAGTCAAGGACTTGCCAATACAGCAGTTAGCGGCGTCATATGGCTTGTCGTCATTTGCATTATCATGCAGTTTATCGATGGACGCAATGCCGTTATCTACTGTTCCTGGCGTCACCCTTTTACCGGGATTAAGAACCTTGCCGGCACGCTCACTCGCATTGTAGCCGCATGCTGCAGTTTCGCACTGTGTTTTTCCTTCGTATGGGGATTTGGCAACGAAGGATACTGGTCAACAGATTTCGCAAAAAATCTTGGAGATAGTCCACAGATCTGGAATGGCCTCGCAGATTCCACGAACAATGGTCCTGTTGTGAATTTCCTGCGTCTCGCGCACACAAAAACCATGGATAAACCCAATGGATATTCGCAAGAAGCTATGGAAAAAATCTCTCGGAAATACACGGAACAGGCAAAACAGCTTAATCAAACCCGATCCGAGAACATGACCGACAACACTGTCATCATGGTGCTTTCCGAAACGTTCTCGGATCCAACTCGAGTGCCTGGCGTCAGCTTCTCCGAAGATCCAATGCCAAATATCCGTCATGTCAAAGCCCAAACAACTTCCGGTCTGATGCTTTCCCCGGGCTACGGAGGCGGCACCGCAAATATTGAGTATCAAGCTTTGTCCGGCTTGTCCATGGCAAATTACAGTTCCACATTATCCATTGCCTATCAGCAGCTGGTTCCATCCCTCAAATGGGCGCCTACGCTCAATCAAGCTTGGAACAAAGCCAACGGAAAGGGCTCATCCATCGCATTCCACGCTTACAACCGCAACATGTACTTCCGTGATTTGAATTACAAAAAATTTGGCTTCTCGAAGTTTTATGCCACAGATGGCACACCACAATTGAAAGGCCTACGACCACTTGACTCTGCTTGGTATGCCTCGGATGAGTCCTTCTACTCAGAAGTACTCAAAAAGATTTCATCTTCCGACAAGAAGAAGTTCTATCAAGTTGTCACCATGCAGAACCATATGCCTTATGAGAATTTTTATCCTGATAATCAATTTAAGGATGAAGATACTTCTTCAAATTTGCAGGATGATGAGAAACAAAATATTGAAACCTATACAAAGGGTCTAAGCTATACGGATCAAGCAACAGCTGAATTCTTGAATCAGCTCAACCATATCGATAGGCCAATCACCGTCGTATTCTATGGAGATCATCTACCCGGGATTTACTCCACGGCATATTCCAGCAAAGATAATATTCTTGGTCTGCATGAAACTGATTATTTCATCTGGTCTAACGATGCTTCGAAATCGTCAGGCACCAAACTGGATGATGCCTCCAGTGCCTACACATCATCAAATTATTTCTCCGCTCAGCTAGCCTCACATCTCAATGCAAAAGTCAGCCCATATCTGGCTTTCCTGACGAAGATGCACGAAACCATCCCGGCAATCTCTATCCCCTCGTCGGCTGGGGGCAATGCAGACGAGCCGGTTTATCTTGATGCAGCAGGTAATCGCATTAATAACAAACAGCTTTCCAAAGAAGCCAAGACAATGCTTCATGATTATCAACTCATTCAGTACGATATGAGCGTCGGCAAGAATTATCTGAAGGATACCGGCTTTGTCGATTTACCTCAATGATTTGTCTACAATAGCCTGAGATGGTAGTAAAAACAAAAGGCAGGTTACTCTTATGAAGATTGCGGTTGCTGGTACTGGCTACGTAGGGTTATCTATCGCATTACTGCTTTCTCAGCATAACGAGGTTCACGCGCTCGATATCGTCCCCAAGAAAGTCGAGCTGCTCAACAATGGCAAAAGCCCGATTGTCGACCCGGTGATCACCGATTTTCTGGAAAAAAATGCTTCCGGCGAGCGTCCACTTAACTTCCACGCTACGGTTAACGCACAAGAGGCATACGCAGACGTCGATTTCGCAATAATTGCGACACCAACAAATTACGATGAGAAGAAGAATTACTTCGACACTTCTAGTGTTGAAGCCGCAATTACCGCAGTGCGTCAGTACTCACCGCACGCTTGGATTATCATTAAGTCCACTATTCCAGTTGGATATACGCAACAACTTCGCGAGAATCTAGATGACGATCGCATTCTTTTCTCCCCGGAATTCTTGCGCGAAGGGCACGCACTATACGACAATCTGCATCCAAGCCGCATCGTAGTGGGCGCTCCGCAAAACAATGCTGAATCCGTTCAGGCAGCACGGCAATTCGCCACATTGCTTGCCGAAGGTGCAGACCCCTCAGAAAACAACCGTACGAATAGCGACGGCAGCACCGGTATCCCCACACTGGTGGTTGGCACCACCGAGGCCGAAGCCATCAAGCTATTCGCTAATACGTATTTGGCTCTACGAGTGGCATATTTCAATGAACTTGATACCTATGCGGAAAGTCGAGGTCTGAACACCCGCGAAATCATCGATGGCGTATGTCTTGATCCACGCATCGGTGACGGTTATAACAACCCCAGCTTTGGCTATGGCGGATACTGCCTGCCGAAGGACACTAAGCAACTGCTGGCCAACTATAATCAGGTGCCGCAGAACCTTATCGAAGCTATTGTGGATGCAAACCGCACCCGCAAGGAGTTCGTTGCATCTGAGGTGATGGAACGTATCAAAGACGTTCAAAATCCTGTCATTGGCATTTACCGGCTGACCATGAAATCTGGCTCCGACAATTTCCGTCAGTCCGCCATCCAAGATGTGATGAGGCAGTTTAAAGCCAACGGCCTCCCCGTGCTTATCTATGAGCCCACATTAGATAAGCCCGACTTCCAAGGCAGTGAGGTCACTCAGAATCTCAGCGAATTCAAAGAACGTTCATCCGTAATCGTGGCTAACCGCTGGAACAATGATCTCAATAGTGTGGCTTTCAAGGTCTACACACGCGATCTGTTCCGCAGAGACTGATTTATCAACAGCTTATCTTGTTGGTGTTTGCCCAAATAGGAATATTCTGGACAAACACCATCAGCAGCATCACCGCTTACCTTGGACCTTGCGGGCCACCACCTTCATCAGCTCGCGCTGCTTGGAACCGGTCGGAGCCAGTACATCCACGTACTTGCGGATGGGGCTGTCCTCCGCGATCGCACGCTCATGATGTTCCGGCGGAGCGGGACGTTCCACACCACTCATTGCTGCGATCATCTGCGCCACGAAAGGCGTTTCCTGCGCATAATTCCAATACAACGGGGCGAAATCGCACCACGGATTCTTCCATGGCTTGTCGAAACCAGCGTAATGCACGATTTTCGGAGCCTTACGAGAAGCCATGTATGCCTTATACACATTGGCGGGCGCGAAATCGAATACGCCATTGACCCGACCGGCACAGTTGTGCATCACATTCCACGAATAATCCAGGTACGTGACCAGGCCTTCGCATTCCACGTTCAAAATATCCTGGTCGTTATAGATGTATCCGGGTTTGGAGGCGATTTCCAGCCATTCGTGGACGGTATGGATCTTGCGCATACGCTCGAGGTTCATCACCAGCACGCCGGCCTGGAAGTAGCCGTACGCATCGCGCATATGCAATTGCTTGCGCACGTATCCGGCCCGTTCGCCGTTTTTCATATTGAGATTGCCGATGAAGTCGATATCAGGCACGGCGGCGATCGCATTGTCTCCAAGTTCGGTATCGAACAGTTCGGCGACATCGCCATTGACCACCAGATCACAATCCAGATACAGCAACTTCGAATAGAACGGCAACGCCTCCTGGATGATGAAACGGTAATACGTTTCGATGCTGATATGCGCATTGCTGGTGGTGAGATTGAAGCCAGCCAAGTAACGGCTCACATCGAAGAAGCGGATCACGGCATTTGGGAACCGTTCGAAAAACTGACGTATGTTTTGCTTGTTCTCGCCGGAGATATTCCGTTCCAATACGATCACATCATATGAACGATCTTTGGAAGCGTTCTTCAGCATCGAATAGATGGTGGTGGTGAGCATCGGCACATAGTTGTTGTCCGCGGCGAACACCACCGGCACCACGTTCTTGTATCCGGCATCAAGCGGCTTGAGAACGGTGGCCGGTTCCGGATGCAGGAAATGCACGCACTGCAGTCGCTTGATCTTCCAATGCGCACCGGTACGCTGCTTGTGCGCTATGAAGATGTTGAGCAGCCGTTCCGAAAGATGCCCCACCGTACGTGTGGTCTGCACGTCCATTCTGCTGAAATCGGTTGCCGCAGCGAACTCATCAAGCAGTGGGAACAGCCATTCGTTGTATTCGAAGAAGATGTCCTTCCTCATGATGAACATGTTGCAGAATGCCGCGGTTCTCCCATTGAGCACGGCATCGGCGTCCACCTTGTAGTCGGGATGGCGCGCGCACAGAATGTCATACATGTGGCGCAGGTCCTTCAAACGCAGGTGCTCGTCGGCATCCCAATGCTGTTTGAGATTCGAGAATCCGCCGATGCGGCGAACGTCATTCAACGGCGTGGTGATGACGTCCCAACCGTCCACGGCACGAGCGATCGCATCATCGTTGATACCGTATTCGGCGAGCGCGTGATTATCGATATACGAATCGATAATCTCTCCGTAATCGTTCTCTTTGTGCGGAGTATCGGTGAAATCGAAGTACCTGCGGTAGTGGCAGAAGCCGTAATAGTCAGCATCCTCGTTTTTCCAGGCCCAGTATTGCGCGGTTAGCTCACAATACCGCGGGTTTTCCGCAGAAATGTTCACACCTTCGTCGTCATGCAAAGTGTTCGTGAAACGAGTCGCAGCATTCGCCGCGCCCACCTGCACCGGAACAATACTGTTCCCCTCAGGGAACGTGGCCTGCTTATGTGCCGACACAAAGATTTTGATATTCGGATGGTGCTGTTCCGCTGTGAGAACCATGTGAGATATTCCGCCTTACTAAGACAAACGTCCTTTCCTCAATAGAATATATGAGAGTACTGCCGAAGAGGGACGCTCTACGAGCTTTTGCACCCAAATACTTCGCACGAGTAGGATAGGACGTTTGTGAAAGACTTTTTCGAAAGCCTCAAGAAGAGGTACCACTATGCGATGGTGGTTTTCAAGGAACTGGTGAAAACCGACTTCCAGCTGCGATATCAGGGCTCATTCCTGGGCATGGTGTGGTCCGTGCTGAAACCGTTGATGCTGTTCGCCGTGATGTACGTGGTGTTCGTGAAGTTCCTGAAGTTCTCGGATGGCACTCCGACTTTCCCGATTTCATTGCTGTGTGGCACCTGCCTGTGGAGCTTCTTCTCGGAATCGACCAGCATGGGAATGCAGTCCATCGTCGGACGTGGTGATTTGCTGCGCAAGGTGCATTTCCCGAACTACATCATCGTCGCTTCCACCACTATGGGATCCATGATTTCTCTCGGCATCAATCTGCTGGTGGTCATCCTGTTCGGTTTCTTCGCCCACGCGCACTACACTTGGCGCGTGCTGCTGGTACCGTTCAGCATCCTGCAGCTGTACTGCCTTGGATTGGGCGTGGCACTGCTACTTGCTTCCCTGTTTGTATATTTCCGCGATGTGGCGCATATTTGGGAAGTCGTGTTGCAAGCCATGTTCTATGCGACTCCTATCATCTACCCGATTTCCATGGTGGCGAATAATCCGGAGTTCTCCTGGGCGGCAAAATTGCTCATGCTGAATCCTTCCACGCAGGTGATTATGGATATCCGTCACAACCTGCTTTCCCCGGAATACGTGCCAACCGTGTGGACCATGGTCGATAACAAGTTGCTGTGCCTGCTGCCTTACGTATTGTCCGCCGTCATCTTGTGGCTCGGCATTCACGTGTTCCGCAAGTACAGTTCCAAGTTCGCGGAGGTGCTCTGATTTATGGCTGAGGTTGCAATGACTGAAGAGAAGAACGCAGACGAGCGCCCTGTGGTGCTTAAGGTCGATCATGTGGCCAAGATGTTCCGCTTGCCCACCGAGCAGGCCACCGGTCTGAAGATGGCATTCCTGAACTGGACGAAGGGCATTAAGGGCTACACCGAGCAGCATGTGCTGCGCGATATCAATTTCGAGGTTCGCCAAGGCGATTTCTTCGGTATTGTCGGCCGCAATGGCTCCGGCAAGTCCACGCTGCTGAAAATCATCTCGCAAATCTACACTCCGGAACAGGGCTCGGTCACCGTCAAGGGCAAGCTAGTCCCATTCATCGAACTCGGCGTCGGTTTCAACCCAGAGTTGACCGGACGCGAGAACGTATATCTGAACGGTGCGTTGCTGGGCTTTACCCACGCCGAGATCGATGCGATGTATGACGATATTGTGGAATTCGCCGAACTTGAGGACTTCATGGATCAGAAGCTCAAGAACTACTCGTCCGGCATGCAAGTGCGTCTCGCCTTCTCTGTGGCTATCAAGGCCCAAGGAGACATTCTGGTGCTCGACGAAGTGCTCGCCGTGGGCGATGAAGCGTTCCAGCGCAAGTGCGATAACTTCTTCGCAGAAATCAAGAAAGATCCAACCAAAACGGTCATCTTGGTCACCCATTCCATGGACGCCGTGAAGAAATACTGCAACAAGGCCATTCTCATTAAGGACGGCGAAATCGTCGCCAGTGGTGATAAGAATGATGTCGCAGATCGCTACACTCTTGAGAATCTCAAGGTGGAGCATAAGGAGCATGAAAAGAACGAAGACGAAAACGAGTATCCGCTTGGTTTGAGCGAACGGGTGCCTACGTTCAGAGTCGTTCCAGTTTCCGAGCAAATGCTGACATGCAAGGATACTTTCGAGTTCGACGTGGAATACAACCTGCGAGATAAGGAAGATATCGAATTTTACATTCCAATGTCGGTACTTGATGTCAAACGCGGTGGAATACCTTATGACTGCGGAGTAGCCTTCAAAGCACATAGAACCGGTCATAACAAGGTGCATTTCGCTTTGCCATTGCGGTTGTTCAATGATGGTGATTTCAAGATTATCGCTACCATGCGCATTATTCCTGATACCACCAATCTGAAGAATTTTGAACAACTCGCATTCACCAGTGACGAAAACTCCTGCTATTTCTCCGTACGCAATCCAGGAACGGTGAATTTCGCTGGCCTTTTGAATGACGACGCGTTGCAAATCAATAAATTAGGCACGAGCATCTGTGACTAAGCAATTGCCGCCTGTAAATTACAAATTGGGGCAAATAAGTGATATGAACTGATTTTTGTTCCGCATTTCCCCTAACTCGATGGGAGATGATGGAACCATGGCAAAAGGAACGAGATACACGCCGGAGTTCAAGGCGAAGGCCGTCAGGCTGTCGACCGAGTCGCGCGGCTCGTATTCGTCGGAGACCAAGGCGATCGAACAGGTCGCCAAGGATCTGGGGGTCGCGCCGGAGACGCTGCGCCGTTGGCGCGACAAGACGGACGCCACGGTCGCGGCGGAGACCAAGCAGTCGGCCGAAGACGCGATGGCGGAGTTGAAGAGTTCGCGGGCCGAGGTCGCGCGATTGAGGCGGGCGAACGAGATATTGACGACGGCGTCGGCTTTTTTCGCGGCACGGCTCGACCCGACACGGCGTTGATGGTCGCTTACATCGACGAATTCAAGGACCGTTTCAGGGTCGGGCCGATCCGCAGGGTGCCGGCCGCTTCGCTGGACTGCGGGTTCATCACGCCGCGCGGCTACCGCATGTTCAGATCCAGGCCCGTCAGCCGCATGGCCGCCAGGCACGAGGCGCTGGCCCGCGACATCCTCGAGATCCATGCCGATTCCTTCATGGCCGCGTACGGGCACCGCAAGACGCACGCCCAGTTGTTGGCGCGGGGCCGGGATCCGGCCGAGATCGGCCGCGACCAGGTGATGAACGTCATGCGGGAATCGGGAATCCGCGGCGTGCGCCGCGGCAGGACGCCCGTCACCACCAAACCGGCGAAGGGCACGGGCGGCAGGCCCGACCTCGTGGAACGCAGGTTCGAGGCGGAGGCGCCGAACCGGCCGCACGTGGCCGACATCACCTACGTGCGCATGGCCAACGGCCCGTTCGGCCACACGGCGTTCGCCGCCGACGTGTTCGCCCGCAGGATCGTCGGATGGGCGTGCGCCACCACCATGGACACCGGGGAGCCGCCGCTGCAGGCGCTGGAACAGGCGATACCATGGGCCGCCTCGCATGGCGGCACGGACGGTCTCGTGCACCATTCCGACCATGGCGCGCAGCACATCAGCCTCGTGTGCACCACCAAGGTCGGGGAATTCGGCATGCTTCCCTCGACCGGCACGGTCGGCGACTCGTACGACAACGCCATGGCCGAGAGCGCCGACGGCGCGTACAAGACCGAGCTCGTCTGGCGACGCAAGCCCTTCCGGGATTTGAGGGACCTGGAATTGGCGACGTTCCGGTGGGTCTCGTGGTGGAACTCGAAGCGTCTGCACCGGTCCTTGGGCTACAGGACACCGGAACGGACCGAAACCGAGTATTATGCAAACCAAGCGGCGCAAGCCGCCCCACTATAAGGGCGGAACAAAAATCAGGCCATATCAAAGCATATAGCTTTGCCCCTTTTTTTTTCTTATTTACAAAATACAATTACCTTAGAAACGACGCTTATTCCTCTTATATTGAGAGACCTCTGAAGAGCCACTAAGTCACACTCAGTTGCCATATGGCAATTATATTCCGCAATCAGCGCTTAGACCACAACGCTTGTTCATTTCTTCCCCGATAAAACAGATACCCCCTCTAGCCATTAAAGGGGTAATATGTACAAAAAGTGTTTTGGCTTTTGGAAAGAGGGAAGCAAAATGAAAAATATAAAAGCATACTTTGCCCTCCTCACTACTGTCGCTGTACTTGGTTGCTTTGCAATTAGCTCACCGGCATATGCTGAGAAGGACACCGGCTCAAACCAACCTGAGCAACAGATAATCCAGCAAACAACACAAGCTCCATCAACGGAAAATTCAGCTGCATCACCATCTGATGAAGGTACCAATCATTCTACAGGAATAACGGGCACACAAGATTTTTCATCTGAACAATCATTGAACGCAGGCAACTCTATATTTGCAGAAGCTAAATCGAATAAAACTTCTGCATCGAAAATGCTACAGCCTGGCAATCGATATTACACAAATGTTACTGAAACACATGAGTCAGGTTTGACTCCGGGTCTCTATCTCGTATCCGCCGTCAGTACAGGGTACTCTTCCCATTTCAGCATTAACGATGCGACCGGAAATTACAATTCAATCTCCGACGCGTATGTCGTTGAAAAAGACAAACCTCAGAAAATCGAAGTTAAAGACGGTTATTTTGTACATATTTTCGAAGGCTCCGGTCTATGCGCTTCCTCTTGGGAATTACTCAAAGCATATCCGCGAAACGCCAATGACCCAGTCCTATATCCCGGATCCGAAAGAACCCTTATTAATGGTTCATACTCTGCTACTGCTCCAGAAAATAGTACGCAGCATATTGAAGCGGGAAATTATCTGGTTAAGGCCATAAAAGAAACCTCTCATTTGGAAATAAAAGATTTCTATGGAAATACCATGGAGATGTTTCAAGCTCCTTATGCCACAACTTATGTAGGCGGCTATGAAAGTCACGGATGGATACAAGTACAGATTCCGGTCAACGGATCGGTAATTATCCACGGCCCAATTGGTGAAACATCTACGTCCGCATGGGTGAAACTTAACACCTACCAAACACCACAATTAAAGCGGCTCGCCGGCAATACACGTTATGACACTATGACCGCAGTTATCTCGGAGGGAAATTGGGAAACAGACGGTACCGTGATTGTAGCTTCAGGTAATAATTATCCAGATGCACTGGCAGCTTCTGGGCTAGCAGGCACGGCCAATGCTCCAATCGTGCTAACGGAGAGTTCTAAACTCTCTGCACAAGCAGCCGACCAACTTCAGCGTCTGACACCATCACGAATTATCGTGGTCGGCGGACCAGCTGCAGTATCGAATAATGTTTTCAGTTCTCTTCAAAGATACTCACACAACGTGAACCGCATATCCGGTGCAACACGCGTCGAAACATCTTTTGAGGTATATCGAAAAAGTTCAGGATGGGGATCAACGGCGATCATTGCAACAAGCACAAACTACGCTGATGCTTTATCAGTAAGTTCATATGCGTATGCGGCAAAAGCCCCCGTGTTCCTGTGCGACCCTGCTAACGGGTTAACTCCAAGTCAGAAGACCACACTGAAATCATTTTCCAAAGTACTTGTAGTCGGCGGTGAAAATGCTGTACCATCACAATATGTGTCGGACGTACCCGGCATTGTCCGCAAGTCCGGCAACACCCGTTATGACACCAGCGCGGAAATCGCCAAATGGACCGTTAACAATGGATTAAGTATGAATGGCACCGTATACGCTACGGGTATGAATTTCCCTGATGCACTAGCAGCAGGCCCATTGGCCGGAAAATCTAAGGCCGTAACTTTACTGGTAGATGGTGCGAATAGTCCCGCTATTCCATTCTCCGCAAATTATAAAGACAAGGTTGGTAACGCATATGTGGTTGGTGGCATAAATGCAGTGAACCAAGACACTGCGAATGCTATTGCCGATAGTCTTGGTCTCAGGCATGCACAGTAATTCCTGCTATTAGACCATATGCGGAATTACTCGTTATTTCACACGAATGTGAAATCATTCCCACGAAACAGCGAACAATTTCACATAAAGGCAAGACCAACAGAGACTCCAGAGCAACTGTCTTGACTCAGTATGACACATCGTATGCATCGTATCGGCAAGGATACAGAGTGGGGGTTCGACCGTGCTGTGGCGACGGGCGCCAACTATGCCGATGCGCTGCAGATTAGCTCGTACTCGCATGCGGGTGTTCCCGTACGGCCTAGGCATCGATCTGTCCAAGAGCAGAAGACCGCTCGAAGACCGCTCTCTGTCGTGCTCATAGTCAGCGGCACGAATACTGCACCCTCGTAGTACACGTCCGGCCTGCTGAACGTGACACGTCTATCCTGCGTCACACGTTATGAAAAGATTGAGCGAATCGCCAAATAGACAGTGAAAAACGGGCTAGGCATAAACTGCGTCGGGGAAGTGCACGCCACTGGCGCGAACTTCCCCGACGCCTTGATTGCTGGCCCGCAAAGCCAGCGCGGTAGCTCTGCTGGTCGAGAATGTCACAGCCCCTGCGGTCAAGTTTCCCACAGGCTGCAAGAGCATGGTCGACAAAGGAGTACGTGGTTGGTGACGCGAGCGCCATCAACCGGTCAATTGCGGTGCCATGGCCGACGGCCTCGGTCTCAAACACGCACAATAACGGACGATATAAACCGCTAAGAGGGGGTGATCTTGAGCACATGGTCACCCCCTCTTAACGTGACGTCACTTTGCCCTTTCTGCCTTTACGGCCGTAGCATATCCAAAGCGTCGGCAAGTCCGTTCGCAGTATTCCGGGAAACGGCATTCTCTCCGCCGACGATATAGGCATTGTTAATATCACTATGCTGATTCACATACCGCTTGACGAAAGTGGCAGTGCTCCCATCCGGATCAGCGAGCAGCAGAACTGCTTTATTACGCCCAGCAAAAGGACCAGCCGCAAGCGCATCCGGGAAATTCGCGCCCGTCGCAAACACCACATTGTCCATATGAAGGTTTCCTTCTTCAGAAGCCCACTGGTCAAATGTAACGCTCGTTTCATAACGCGTTGCCCCTGCAATACGAGATACCGCAGAACCAGAGGAATTTCTAATCTGCGTCACTACCGAATCCGGAACAGCGTGTTGACCGCCCACAATGAGGATTCTGTCGAACTTTCCACTGGATAATGCCTCCAATTGTTCGGAAGACAGACCAGAGTTAATATCCGAAAGGAAGATGGGGCTTTTGAAGGCATAGGCATACGACGAGACGGACAAAGCATCAGCAAAACCAGACGAGCCATTTCCACCGGTAACGACGATTGCCGTTTTTCCCCAATTCTTTTCGATTCGGACATCACTGTCGTACAGTTTCAAAGCAGTATCACTTCGAGTAGCTCCTCCGATTCTCTGCACTGCGGCATATTGGGCTAACGACTGTTCCACTTTCCCGGATACCGCATTCTGTCCACCGACAATGATGATCTTTTCCGGCTTCAAACGATTAATCTGAGCCTTTGTTTGATTGCTGAGGTACAGAGGGTCCGTCATGAGAATCGGAGCGTCCAACACTCCGGCGAATCCCGACGCTGCCAACGCATCCGGATAGTTCTCTCCAGAAGCAACAACTACCGTTGACGCGGACTCCGGAAAAGCAGTATCCACAATCTGTGACATGGTGTCATACCGCGTTATGCCGGATAATCGAGTCAATTTGCCAGATGCAGGTTTGCTAGGCGTAGCTGGCGTATCAGGTTTCGATGGGTCAGACGGAAGCTCCGGAGTATTCGGCGTCGCATTGTTGCCATCATAAAGTGGAACTGTCTGTCCAGACGGACACTGTGCAAGAGACGTTTCCATAGCGTTTCTCTCCGAAGAGTCCACTGCTAAATGGTAATGCTGCTTTATTCCTATTTGCCTGCTGATATAGGCGCAATCATAACCATGTCCCGGAAGCCAATGCGCAGCATCCTTGTCCGACTTGGAAGCATTTGCAGATCCCTTTACCGCAAGCAACACATATGGATCATTCGCATAGGCGACACGTTGATCCTTGGTCCAATGATCGGCACCACTTTCATATGCTTCCCCGACAGCAACGACATGGTCGATCTGCACCGCATTTGAAGTGCCCTGTCCACGCTGAAACGCGATTGTCTCGCCGGTATAGGGATCATTTAGAATGCCTGTTGCGACATGACGATCATTGGTATATGTGACATTCTTCATGTCACGACTCAAAATATCGTCTCGGGTAGTCGCATTACCGCCAAGAGTATTGCTGTGAAGCCATGTGCCGAATAAATCCGTGCGCTCCGACGAGCGGTAATCATCCGTCTGCGCTGTTACAGCCAACGACTGCAACGCAGATTGCACGTTCTCTCCTTCGTCCGCGCTTGCCGTAGCAACACCTTGAATGAGGAAAGCGATAACTATCAGCATTCCCAAAAAGCCAGCCACACGTTTTGCACGTCGTACCATCTAAAGCCGTCCTCTCACTCATAATGGAAGATAGTCGCGCTAGAGGAATTACTCTTCTATACTTTTAGACAACTACCAATCAATGAGGAAAGGGGAAGAACCATGAGCAGGAAAACTGTCACTTGCTTCAAAAGAATCACTGCTGTGCTATCTAGTGTTTTCTTGACCTCTGCCGCTTGTGCAGGAGCGGGATTAATAGCTAATGCATCAGCCACATCAATTACTAGAATATCCGGCAACACCAGGTATGAGACCATGGAAATGGTGTCACAGACAGCATTCCCCTCTACTACATCCAGAGTCGCAGTCGTAGCATCAGGAAGCAGTTTCCCTGATGCGCTTGCCGCCTCTTCCCTCGCGGGGCATCTCAATGCACCGATTCTACTCACTGACCCCAAAACGCTTTCCAATGCAACAATCAATGAACTTAATCGACTTGACGCCAATACGATTTACATCATTGGTGGCAAAAATGCGGTTTCAAGCAACACTGAAAATGAAATCCGAACATCTCGTCCGTCAGCAACTATTACACGACTCGCAGGGAGCACTCGCTTCGATACCGCATATCAAATCTATAACGAACTCACCAAGCTCGGAGTAGAATCCAAGACCGCCATTATTTCCACTGGAGCCAACTTTGCCGACGCACTTTCCGTATCCCCGTATTCATACATGCAATCCGCGCCGTTCTTCCTGAGCTCTCAGTCAGGGCTTGACGAGGAATCTCTTACTGCGCTCAAGGATTTCCAATCTGCAATTATCGTCGGTGGACAAAACGCGGTTCCTTCCTCCGTTGAGCAGCAGCTCCGATCTATAGGTGTTGCAACATCGAGAATCCAGGGCGCAACCCGTTATGAAACCAGCCTGGAAATCAGCAAGTTCACGTTGAATAACCTCTCTATCAATCCTTCCAGCGTTGTATATGCCACTGGAGCCAATTTCCCGGACGCTCTTTCAGGAAGCGCACTTGCCGGCATCAATAAGACAGTACTGCTGCTCGCACAGAACGAGTCTTCTCCGACAGTCGGTGCATCATCCATATTGCCGGATGTTGAATCCGTGTATGTGCTCGGCGGACAGAATGCCATCGGACCGGCAACGTTCAATGCAATTTCCAGCAGCTTTGGATTGAGCGACAGAGAATACGTTCCACAGCCAACGCCTAATCCACAGCCTGAACCAGACAAGCCGCAGCCCAACCCGAACAATCCGGTTTACGGCACTCATAAAGCAGGCCAATTCTGCAAAAAAGCTGATCTGAACAAGACAGACCACGATACTAGGAATGGCAAGCTAATCGTTTGCAAAGTAGCCGACGGTGATAACAAGCCTCGTTGGCACTACGCCTGAGATATTGTTTGAGTGGACGGTCTCGAACCGTCCACTCAAACAATCAGAGCATCTAGGCTGGAATCAGCAACGAGCTTGTCGAAATCGTCAGCCAGCACACCTTTGGCTTGCAGCTCTTCCAGAATTGTCTTTAGCACGATGTTGTTTACGCCGCTTTCGGTGTTTTGATGGCATAGCGCTTCCTCACCCTGCGTGCCGGGCACATAATTCAGCAGTTGATCATCCGTAGCCGCAACCACAGGGATATCTGCTTTGACCTGCATGACTTTCAGCCACAAATCATCCGCAGTCAGGCAGGTCTTCTTAATCATCCCAGCATCAAACGTTTCTTGCGGCATCACATGGGGCGGATACAGCGTACCTGCCCCATTCGTGGCGAAAATCCGCATGGACGGCACACCTACAAGCGCAGGATGGTAATGAGGTGCCTCATAGATCCAATCCTCATAATTAGTACGGGAGCCGTCCTCGTTGAACATAATCAAATGCGTACGCACGGCGGCAATCGCATGAGGATGAGCTTCATGCGCTGCAAGCAGATCGCCAATCATCGTATTGCGGTACAGCAAATCATCATCGGTAGTGATGACGTAATCATCAGGGAATTCCTGCAAAGCCCAGAAATATTTCTTATGCGGTTTCAGATCATCATCAACCCAGCGCACTTCAACGTCGTGCCACAGTATATCGCGCAAACTCTGCGGCAAATCGGCCTCACGATTCGGAAAATCCGATTTACAAAGCCACAACACGATTTTGTCAGGCAATACCTTTTGCGCAAGCAACGAACGAATCGCCAGATGCACGGTATTGATACGTGCGGGATAAGAGGTCATGGAGACGATGATTCGAGGACGCCGATGCTTTACAACACGCAAAACATGCGTGCCCGCACGACGCAACCTGTTTTTCTTAACTCGAAACCAATCAGACAGCACAATCCTCTCCTCACGTTTGTTCCGCACTTGTCACATAGTAGCCCGACGTGTGCTTTTCGAAGTTGAACAGTACACTGTTACCAGCGAGCGAATAGGACCGCGGCCAGTAAGGAAGAGTCAATGCCTAAGATCTCAATCGTCATTCCCGCATACAATGTCGGCGATTACTTGCAGGAATGTCTTGATTCGGTACGGAATCAGACTTTCTCCGACATCGAGGCGATTGTCGTGAACGATGCAAGCCCAGACAATGTCGAAGAAATCGCAGTGCAGGCGGCCGAACAGGATCCACGCATTCGAGTAGTGACCAACAACCCGAATATGGGCACACACCGCACTCGTATGGCCGGTGTAGAAAACGCTTCGGGGGAATATACGTTCTTCCTGGACGGCGATGATGCTCTCAAGCCGGACATGTGCGAACAGCTTGCCGCGGAAATCGACAAGCATCCTGTGGATGTGCTGCATTACGGTCTTACCGTTGTAGCCGCCAACGAGCTACTGGAAAACGAGCGCCAGGCCTTCGAAACCTTCAACAACACTCCTACGCCTGATTCCACCGGAGAAGACATTGTCCGCGATATTTTCGATGAGACTCGCGGCTACAAGGTCGATTGGCGTGTGACCCAGCGTCTGTACAAGACCTCCATGCTTAAGGAAGCTTTTAATGCCATGACTCGCGACCGTCTAGGCCGTTCTCAGGACGGCTACGAGTGCTTCGTGGTTTCAGCATTCGCCAACAGCTACCATTCCTTCAAGGAATGTCGTGGATACGTGTATTACTATGGCCGCGGGATCAGTGGCACCAATATGATCGATGCAGCGAAGTATGCCCGTTATTGCGGCCATTTCAAGGCGGATTTCGATGCAGCCTACGAATTCGCCGATGCACAGCATTCCGACATGCTTCGTGATTGCGCACAAGGCTTCCAACGCAAGGCAACCGAAATCCTTGCCAATGATTGGAAGGTCAGGGTTCCGGAAGAGGAAAAGGCGGAAGCCGCCAAGCAAATGGAGGCTGTGTTCGGTCCGGCCATCACGGGACGTGAACTGTACCGTTTCGTGCGCGATGATGCCTATGACCGAATCGTCAAAGAAAACTTCACTCCCGGCATCTCCAAGCTGCAAACATGGTTCAATATCGCAAACAATTGCAAGCTGCCGCAGAATGCGGAAGGACCTGATGTCACTCGTTTCCATGAGATGAAGCAACTCGCATCCATCCACATGCATGATCTCAACGAACGAATCGAAGCAGCGAAAACTATCAACGAATACAATAAACAGCACATCCGCATCTTCGTCACCACTCACAAAAACGTTGACACCTTCGACAGCGCCATCATGCAGCCGGTGCAGGTCGGACCGAAGAACTATCGCTTCCCCTGGGCATTCCACGATGATGAAGGCGAGAATATCGCCGATCTCAACCCACGTTACTGCGAACTGACCACGCAATATTGGGCTTGGAAAAACATCGACGCCGACTACTACGGTTTCTGCCATTACCGCCGTTACTTCGACTTCTCGGACACTCCGCATGAGGAAAATCCCTACGGCGAAATCATGGACGACTACATCGATGCCGCCGCGGCAAAGAAGTATGGCCTGGATGACGAAAACATCGCCAACGTGGTGAAGCAGTATGACGTCATTACCACGCCATTCGGCAATCTCGAAAAAATCATCGATAAGCACGGTACTCCACGCGCGCTGTGGGAAGCCGCTCCCCTGCTGCATGACGATGATCTGAAGCGTTGCTACCAGATCCTGTGCAGCATGTATCCCGACTACAAGCAGGACGCACAGGCATTCTTCAACGGCAACAAGGCCTGCTTCTGCAACATGTTCATTATGAAGAAGAAGATCTTCTTCGACTATTGCGAATGGATGTTCCCCATTCTCGAAGAGTTCGACAAAAACACCGACTACAGCACGTACAGCAAGGAAGCCCTGCGTACGCCAGGCCATCTGTCCGAGCGTCTGCTCAACATCTACCTGCTGCATCACAAGCGTATCGGTTCCAACTGGAAGTTCAAGGAACTACAGTGCGTCCACTTCACCAATCCGGAGCCAGCGGAGCAGCTCAAGCCGCTTGACATTACCGACAAGCCAATCGTTCCTGTGGTGTTCGCAGCGGATGACAATTATGTTCCTCAATTGACCACCACCGTGTATTCGGCCATGAAGAACGCCGATCCGCATTACTTCTACGATGTGACGGTGCTGCAGCGCAACATCGCATGGGACAAGCAGGAACGTCTGCGCGGCTTCTTCAAGCAGTTCCCGAATATGAATCTGAGGTTCACCAACGTGGACCGCGAACTTGCCGGTTACGACCTTTCCACCAACAACGCCCATATCAGCGTGGAGACATACTACCGCTTCCTGATTCAGAAAGTTCTGCCGTTCTACGACAAGGTGCTGTACCTTGATTCCGACATCATCATCAACGGCGATATCGCGAAGCTTTACAACATCGATTTGCAGGGCAAGATGCTCGGCGCGATTCGAGACATCGACTTCCTCGCCAATCTCAACGTGAAGCACGGCAAACGCATGGGCTACGCGCAAACCGTGCTGAAGATGAAGAATCCATACGATTACTTCCAAGCTGGAGTGCTGGTGCTCAACACCAAGGCGATGCGTGAGCATTACACCATCAAACAATGGCTTACCTACGCCTCGAATCCCGATTTCATCTACAACGACCAAGACGTGCTCAACGCACACTGCGAAGGGAACGTGCTATATCTGCCATGGGAATGGAATGTGGTGCATGACTGCGGCGGTCGTGTCGGCAACCTCTTCGTGCAGGCGCCGAACGACATTTACGACGCGTATATGAAGTCGCGCAACGATCCACAGATTGTCCACTATGCCGGCTTCCAGAAGCCATGGACCGACCCGGATTGCGATTTCGCTTCCATGTACTGGAAGTACGCACGCGAGACCCCGTTCTATGAGCGTCTGCTTAAACGTGTAGTAAAGGCAAACGAATCAGAGATTCCAGCCGGCGTGCTCCGTCCGAAGCACGAGCGCGCAGTCGGGGAGGACAACCCGATTCGCAAGATTGTCGATCCGCTAATGCCAATCGGTTCCCGTCGCCGTGATGCGGTGAAGGCGATCGGCCGAGCAGTTCGCGGTCGTCACTGACAGAAATGGGTGTTGTATTTTACGACACCCATTTCTGTATTATTTATGCCATCGTTTTAATCAGAGGTTCTTTCGTTTTACCAATCGATTCACTCATGAACGCTAAGAACAATGGCGCGATGCAAATCAGTTGCAACACATATCGGGTTGGCTCTCCACCCATGCCGGACACTGGTACCAGCAACAGATACACAAACGACATATCCACCGGAAGCATCGAAGCCACGCGACTCCATTTGCCTTTGCCGGGACGCAAAGCCAAGTACAGCATGAAGCAGGGCAGGATGGATGACCACAATGCCCTTGAAAACAGTGCATTCAATACGGGCACGCTCTGTTCCATGTCATATACAGAACGTGCAGTATCACTTCTGCTTGCCTTCAACGGCCACTGCGGAACATATTCTAAAATCGGATCGTAATACCATGCAGATTCAGTGCAAACCACCATATCGCTTGGAGAACCATCGTTGTTAGAAAAGCTGAACCAGCCGCGAACTAATCCCATCCACGATTCCAAATGACCGATCGGGTGCTCCACTGTCTTCTTGAGCCACAGCTTCATAAAATCGCTGAACAGATCAGGGTCTTTCAAACTGGTCCCTTTTACCGGATCTGCGATCTGCGGGTCGTAAGCTTTGGGAATCTTTTTATAGTCAATGGTCAGGAAGTCAGAAATCAGTTTCTTCTCCTGCTGAGTCATGTCCTCACTGTTGTATTTGACGTCATGGGCAACCTGCTGAATGGCAAACGGGATGCTTTCCTGCTTACCACTAGGGGCAACGCCAAGCGCCGGCATAACGGCTTTCGGAATGATGATCATCATGACAATGGCAATTACTGCGCCGATGGCAAACGCGGTAGCTTTCGCTTTTTTCGACAATCCGACAATCAGAAACATCAGCAGCAATGAGGGCACCACCACATACACGCCCGCTTTCTTCGTCAGGCACGTCAGTAAGCCACACAGCAATAATGTAATAATGATTCCTGGTTTAGACAGTGATGAACCTTTGGTGCGAATACCGTCAACGAACAATATGCAGAAAGGGATGAAAAACAGAACGGAAATCGTATCCTTCGCTAACGAAGAAAACATCACCGGAAAAAGCGGGAACAATGCCAAAAATGCCAATTCCACATGACACAACCATTGCGGAACGCCCATCTTCCTCGTGTACAAAAGCATCCAAGAGAAAAGCAGCGGCGCTGCAATAAGTTGCACGACAATCAGCAGATACAAACCATAAATGGAATTATGGAAAGCCCATTGTCCAAAATCAGCGAACCAACCAAACAAATACGTTAAAGCAAAAGGATGATGGTCCGTGAATCGTTCCACACCATAATGAATGAGCAACTGTTTGGAGGTATCCGACCAATACACGCCAGGGAACAACCAAAATTCATACGGAAGCCAGCACACGGCAATCACCGCCGCGTTCTTCAACCACGGTTTTATCGCATACCCATATTCGAAAAAGCCATAATGCTCTACTTGGTCTTCCCTCTTCGCTCCCTGCACTTCGGCAATCAGCCAATCAGCGAAGCGAAAAAATACACAGAAAAGCACACAGAAAAGCAGCACCTTCACGCATAACGCGCTTTTAATTTGCATGATATGACCTTCAGGATTGGAAGCCTCATCTCCCAAAGCGAACATCATGCCAAGAACCAGCGGAACCACAATTCGTGGTTCAATTTTCTTTAGCATATTCAATCCGTTCATTTTCATTTCTTCTTTATCGGTTCGACTAATTCATAATGCTTACAACGCGAACAAACGATTAATATACGGGATCTTTCGGAACAGCACGGATACTGCAAGACATATGGCGAACACGCAACCGCACAACACCACATTCAGCAAAGTCACTGCAACGGAATTCAAGTTTCCCATGAACTGGAGCCATGGTAGAGCCTGTAATCTGCTCAACAGCACCAATCCGACCAAATGCAGCATGTACACGCCGAACGTGTTCATGCCGATCACCTGGAATACTTTGGCCCAAATGCCTTGGATATTCACCCGCCCCAATACCAACAGAATCAGTATCGTTGCAACGAATGACGGTAGCAGCCAATAGCCGTTCTCCACAGTCAGATTAGTGCCGTGGGTGGCATGCTGGTATCGCTGGATCAGTAACGTCAACGCATAGCAGACAACGATGCCAGCGCTGGCTTCACCCCAAGAGATATCGAACAGGGGATGATGGACGTCGGCATCGAGTTCCCCGGTCTGCTTCTGCTTTAGATAGCGCCCAATCATCCCTCCAATCAGGAAATACAACAAAACGTATCCGTACGAGCCGAAAATGTAGAATTCATCAAGTGCATTCAGAATCGAGGCGAAATCATGGTTCGTTGCGGTTCCCAGCATCTGCAGAACAAGTTTCAGGGAATCCTTGCCCACAGTAAAACCAGCCAAAACAGCCAGCAGCGCGTTGAATGCAAGCTTTCGTTCCGAATCGAACGCCATTTTCATCACAGGCAAAACAAGGTACACTGCGATCAAGGCGTTCATGAACCAAAAATAACCGGTCGGATAATCTCCAAAGCCACCGCCAAGCAGGAACAGCACAAGATCCTTCAACGTCACCGGATGGGAACCGTCCACGAAAACGAAGAACGCCGCGGCAAGCAGCCTCCAGATGGTGACCACAATGACGATGTTCAGCGTCTTCCGATAATGCTTCGCCTCATCCATCTTCCGAGGAAGAAGCAGCGCGCCGTTCACAGCGAAGAACAATGGCACGCACACCACGCACAATACGGTGACCGCCGTTCCAGCAAGCCCGCTGGAATAGAATCTCGTGTAAAATGAGTAGTGGAGCATCACTACAAAGAACATCGCCATCGATTTGATAATGTCATACCCAACCACGCGTTTTTTCATTCGCTTATATCGTTTCCCTAGCAATTATATTTATAAAACATCCGCACAATCCCATTCCTCGTGCTGTATCCCACGCAGAAACCTGTAGCATGATGAACTCGTGCAAAATCGAAAAACGGCCAGTACAAAAGCTATAGTAGAACGTATGCCTGAGAATTCAAACGTTTCCGTTGCGGTGCTGCTTCCTTGCTATAACGAGGAAGTCACCATCGGCAAGGTGGTACGCGACTTCAAAGCAGCACTGCCGCATGCCGACATCTATGTGTATGACAACAACTCCACTGATCGCACTGCCGAAATCGCTATGGCCGAAGGTGCGATTGTACGAAAGGAACCGCGCCAAGGCAAAGGCAACGTGATTCGCGCCATGTTCGAAGACATTGACGCCGACGTATATGTCATGGCAGACGGCGATGATACTTACCCTGCTGATGCGGCGCCAGCCATGGTTGATAAAGTGCTTGAAGGCTATGACATGGTAATCGGTGACCGCCTGAGCTCCACATATTTCCAAGAGAACAAGAGACCATTCCACAACTTTGGCAACCGCTTGGTACGCGGTTCCATCAACGGCCTGTTCCATGCGGACGTCACCGACATCATGACCGGTTACCGAGCGTTTTCGTTCACATTCGTCAAGACTTACCCAGTGCTTTCGCGTGGCTTCGAAGTTGAGACCGAAATGACCATCCATTCGTTGAACAACAATCTACGCCTGTTCGAGATGCCGATTCAATACCGTGACCGCCCGGAAGGCTCCGTCAGCAAACTTGACACCGTGGGTGACGGCATCAAGGTGATGAGCACCATCTTCCGCATGATCCGCGAATACAAGCCGCTGCCGTTCTTTGGAGGGCTCGGAGCCATTATCGGCATCATCGGCATCATACTGTGCGGTAGCGTAACAGTAGACTTCTGGCATACCGGCATGGTGGCGCGCTTCCCCACACTCATCGGAGCAGTTATGCTCGTTATCGCGGGAATCCTGCTGTTCATAGCGGGAATAATCCTCGACGTCATGGCCAAGAACGATCGTAAGGCGTTCATCATCGACGCCAACCAATTTGCCATGATGAGACGCAAAAAATAACGCAACTTTCAAATGTGGCCTGAGAACAAGCAGTTTTGTTCTCAGGCCACATTTGAAATATCTACTGCTTGACTACTTCACCCACTTTTGAGCGTTCGTGCCATTCGCACTATACAACTGTACGTTAGCGCCATTGGCAGTAGAAGCACCCGAAACATCCAGAACCTTGTTCTCCGCGAGCGCGGACTGGAAGGTATACGATCCGTCTGAGTTCTTGATGGCGATCCACTTTTGGGCATACGTGTTGTTTGATACATACTGCTGAACATTGGCTCCATTTGCAGTGCTTGCACCGTAAACGTCTAATACTTTGCCGGAATTCACGCTAATCAACGTCACATAGCCATTGCCGTCATGCGTTACTTTCCATTTCTGTGCGTTTGTACCATTACCGCCCCACAATCGCACATTGGCGCTATCGCTCTTGGAAGCACCGGCAACATCGACTTTCATGGAAGTCTTCAGCTTTGATCCGAACGCATAGGTGCCGTCAGGAAGATCCTTCCTATGTGAATCAGCTGTGGCATCCATACGTTCTCTTGGAGTAGATACCTTGCTTATTGTCCACTGCTGGGCTGCCGTTCCATTAGGCGTGTACATCTGCAGTTTGGTCTGCTGCGTGGCGTTGCCGCCAGGAATATCCACGGCTTTGTTCGCGTTCACTGATATTAATGTCACCTTGCCGCTACCGTAGTTACGTACGGTCCATTGTTGGGCGCTGGTACCGTTGCTGTCATATTGTTGAAACGCTGCACCATTGGCCGTCGAGCCTCCATACACATCCAATGCTTTACCGGAATTCACATTGGTAATGCGGTAGGTCGCATTTCCTACCGATGTAAAACGATACTTTTGCGCGTTGGAACCGTTGCTTGTATACAACTGGATTTGCGTGCTATTGACAGTTGATGCACCAGGAACGTCGAATACCAATCCAGTGTTTTTCGTTGATCGAATCGTTGCTGGCGCATCTGTCGGAATATTGACTTCGCTAGAGGAAAGAGTGAAGAGTTGCGCGACCGTTCCGTTAGGCGTATACAGATGAATCGCGGTACCGTTGGCCGTGCTGCCACCACTTAGATCCAGAACCCAATTGCCTAATGCGGATTGCAAGTAATAACCGGCTCCCGAATCACGGATGAACCAACGCTGGGCGTTCGTACCATTCGCCGAATACTGCTGCACCACCGCATTATTACCCGCAGCGCCATTACGAACGTCCAAGGCCTTACCGGAATTCACATTAACAATCACATAGCTGCCATCAGACTGTTTAGTGAAAGTGAACTGCTGAGCTTTGGACCCATTGCCGGAGTACAGCTGAATAGCTGTGGAATCCGCTCCACTGGCTCCAGGGATATCAACACTAGAAGCCACTTTGGAACGTACATTGATGTAATAATTCCCATTAGGAATGCTCACAGCACTCATCTTGCGCACATCAAGGGAAGGCTGAGAATCGTCATTCCCTCCATTCTGCACAGAAGTCTTATTGCCAAAGGCACTCATATCCACGGAGCCACTGATACCGTTGATATGACCGCTTTCGGTGTACTGCCAGCCACGATCGTTGGTCCCGAACGCCGTGAATTCCATCTGCGGACCATATTGCGCCACCCAGCGTGTCTTCGCATAGATGTTCGCATTGTTCAACGGTCCCTGCAAGTAGCTCGTGTAGGAGTACACGCCGAGATTCTGGTAACCGCCGGACTGCAACGCGCCATACCAAGCATTGACGATGCCGTTATACACGTTCGGATCGTTCGGCGGCGTGTGCCCGGTCCACGTCCAACTCTCAAGGTCGTAGTACACGGGGTATTTCAAGTCGTTCGGTCTCACGCCAAACTGGCGGAGCTTGGACACCACATCGTTGCCCTCCTGCCTGGAACCGCTCGCATCCTCCGCATACGAGTACCAGTAGATGCCGAACGGAATACCCAGCCGCTTGCATTCATTAATGTTGCGTTGCGCTTTGGCATCGGCGTCATTGCCCCATCCAAAGCCAAGACGGATGATCGCGCCTTCCACGCCGTCGGCTTTCGCCTTAGCCCAATCGATATCCCCCTGCCATGAAGAGACGTCGATCACGCCTTTGGCCTGCTGGGCGAACAGGTTGTTTCTATAGTCGAAGAAGGCTTTCGTATTGTTGTAGGTTCCCCAATGCGCGCCGTAATCGTTGCCATCGAATTTGGCAAGCTTCACGGTGGCTCCGTTTTTTGAGGACGATTGCTCCACGGATTGTTTCACAGATTGTTCCACGGCATCTTTCACGTCCGATGCACTCACCGGAATGAATGATTCGCCATCCGTTTTGGCCAGTGGATCAGGTTGCTGCGATTGCGTGCCGACCAGCTGAGCGTCCGTCACGGTTTCGCCGGTCTCAATGTTCTGTACATCACCTTCCGGCGTAACCGCAAGGTTCTCCGAAACCACAGTGGAATCGTCCGAAATGTTTTCGCTTACCGTTTCCGGCAGCGTCGCGTTCGGATTGTCCGGCATGCTGTTTGACGAATCCTGCACATCATCCACAATCGCGGCAAAAGAACTTGGCGCATCCTCAATCGCAATATCCTGCATGGCGTAAGCCGGTACCACGGCAACGGAAACCGTCATTGCAGCCACGGAAGCGGTGACCGCAATCTTCATTAAGCTTTTCGGCGATATCATCGTCAGCCTCTCTCACAAAACGCATTTCACGCGTTGACGCAATTGCACACGCAAAACTTAAGTGTATTCTGAGATGTCCCCACTCAAAATAAAGCAGATGGATTCCAGACCAAACTTCACATTTACCGAATATGCCACAACATGAAGTGCTGGCATTCGGAAGTGGAACGGGTAACATACCTTATGTATTGTCATTTGGGAACAGAGGACCTTGTCGGACCACCTCCAATAGACAACATCAAAACGGTATCACGGACTCCTGGAGGGAAGCATGGCACGGCACGAAAGGCAGCCAAATAAAGCTGACAGTCAAGCAAGTAACGTCCGCAAGCCCCGGACTTTCAGCAGTACCGCGACCGTCGGGACCAGCAAATCCAACAATTCCGTCAATGCCACCAATCGTGACGAAAAGCTTAGAACAAAAGCACCTGGGACTTCCTACCGAACAGCTCCCGAAGATCCGTTCCAAATCGCCATATCGCAAGGCGTGCAAGATGGCGACACTTGGGTACATAACCATGTCAAGAACTTGATTCGCCGTTCCATCATCGTAGCCGTTATCGTCGTTGCGGTATGCATTGTGGTCTTCGGCGTCATGGGCGTGAGAACATCGCAGAAAATGCGCGAACTGAATGCCATTAACGACTGCAGAGACGCGGTTGCTGCCATGAACGCTTCATATTCCAAGGATTTCCAGCTCAAGGGAAAGATTGTCGACGCATTTTCCAGCATGGATTCCTCATATGATCTGGAAAAGCTCAGCACCTTGTATCAGGAAGAAGTCAAATCGCCGAAGGCGCTTGACTGCAAAGCCGACCCGTCCGGGACCACCAGCAAAGCCAACACCGAACGAGCCGCATATGACAAACAGGCCAGAACCTTCGAGCGGGCGTTGACAAAGAACGAGGCAAATCAGAATTGAATACGAAACGATTGGCAAGAACGGCACTTGCCGTTATCGTAACCGTAGGAATAGTCGTTGCCATCATCGTCGGGTGCGGCCCCAAATGGGGCAACGGTTCAGCATTGCACCAAAACGAAGAAACCGCACAGTCCTCAAATTCGCAGGTTTCCGTGACTTTGCCCTCCTACTACATGGAAAATATGGTCTTCCAGCGCAACCAGCCGTTAGTGGTCAAAGGAACCGTCAAATCCGCACACGCCAGCGAACAGATCGATGCATCGAAACTGTCCGCGACCCTTACCCAAGGCAAGATGACTGCGAGCGCCACTGCGAAAATCGCCAAAAATGGTTCGTTTACTTGCACGTTGAACGCACAGAAAGCAAGCCTCAAGCCGTATTCGTTACAGGTGAGGTATGACAGCAAAATCGTAACGGAACTGGCGAAAGTGTATGTGGGCGACGTGTTCGTGGCGGCCGGTCAATCGAACATGGAACTCAACTATGCGCAGTACTATGAGGGGAATAACAATGCCTACAACTTTGGGAAGGGTCTAGTTAAGAAAACAGACCTACCGAAACCACTCGTCGATAAGAACGTGAAATTCGTCATTGCGGATCATGATGCGAAGAACACTGATTTTCCGCTGGCCAACGTCAATCTGAACGCTGGCGCGTGGCTGAATGCGGATTCCACGAATTCACTGCATCTGAGCTACTTGACACAGCAGTTCGCCCTTCAGTTGCGCGCGAAGCATCCTAACGTACCAGTCGGCATCATCCAGACCGCGTGGGGCGGCACGCCTATTCGCAGGCATATACGTGGCGGAGATATCTACGCGAACCATATTGCACCGTTGAAGGATTTTCATGTGGCAGGTGTGCTCTGGTACCAAGGATGCGATGATGCGATGAACTTTTCGACCGCTACGGAGTATGAGTCGCAGATGACCGCGCTGATCAACCAGTACCGTAGCGTGTTCGAACGGAAGGATCTGCCGTTCCTGTACGTGCAACTTGCGCGATGGCCGAACTATCAGTACACGCAGAACGTGCGCGAGGCGCAACGGACCACGCTTGACAACGCGAATCTGCAAGACCGTTCCAATGTGGCGATGACGGTTTCCCTTGACACCGATAAAGGCACATCCGCGCTGATTCATCCACTCGGCAAGGATATTCTGGGCGCGCGTATGGCCGCGCAGTACCTCGCCATGGAAAACGGTACGAAAAACGCTGTCAGCGTACCTAACGGACCGCTTATTGAACGTGCACGGCATACTGTGGACGGCAAAATCGCCCTGTCTTTCCAAATCGGCACCGCAAGCGGACTGAAAGCGATGCAACCGAACTATACGAAGAGCGCAAGCGCGAGCGCACCCGATTATACGAAGAATTCGAAAGCGACCCCTCTTGACGGTATCAGCAATATCGTAATCCCAACGACTGCGGCATTGCAGGGATTCGAGGTTGCCAACTCTTCCGGGCAATGGGTACCGGCCAACGCCATCATCAGAGGCAACCAGGTGGTGCTCAGCGCGGCCAATGGAACGCCACTTGACAATCTCAGCGGTATAACCCAGGTGCGTTACCTGTTCAGCGGCAATCCGAAGTGCGCGAGCATGCTGTACAACGACTTTAATCTGCCGGCTAGCCCATTCATCACTATTGTTGAGTGATCTTTGTTGGGGGCCGCCGCTAGATAAACCAATACGGGCGGGATAAGTACGGGCGGTCTGAGCCGTTGCTGGGCCTGCTTGGTCATGTTTTGAGCAGGCTGTTCCGGCTTCTGGTTTGGATTCTGGTTTCCCGCTTAAACTATGAAGACTGCTGCAGCATCACAGAAACTAGACAAATGTCATTTTTCCACCGGTTTATTTAGGCACATTCCCCTCCTACTATGGCATACGGAACGAACGCGAGCGCACAATCACAGATCGAATGCAAACGTGCGCAGGAGAGGAATCACCATGAGGAATCGTATTGCAGCAGCTGCAGCGGCGGGAATATTAACCATCGGCATGGCCGTCCTGCCTTCCGCGGCTTCGGCCAGTGAAGTCGCACCGTCTACGGACGGATTGGCCGGCAGCACCGCCATCAGCGGGCAGATCGACCAGGATATGGCCGTGTGCACCGATCAGGCGTGCGAGGCCGTGCAGCACTTGAACAAGACGAATCAGCAGATCAAGTCGGATATGGAAACCGCCAAGCAGCACGCCGAGCAGCTGCATCAGAACGCGCACGAGGACGCCGACGCGCTTCGCCAGTACGGCGAGCAGGCCTGGAAGAACTACCAGGAGGACCGCGAGGATATAAAGAATGCGATTGACGGCGCGGTCAAGCGCGGTCAGGAGCGTCACGACGCTCTGCATCAGGATATGCAGGACACGCAGGCCCACCTCAACCAGATGCATGCCGATATGAAGGAGACCCACGACGAACTCAAGACGAGGCATGACGCGTTTGCGGCGAGCAGCCACCAGTGGCATCAGTCGTTCATCGCGGCGCTGAAGGACGCAAACTCCAAGACGGGTCAGCAGGGCGGCTCATCCGTTGCTACCGGCACGCATGGCATCACGGCTGGAACGAATGCCGGTACGACCGTTACTGGAGTCAACGGCACCACTGGCACTGTGTGCACGGCTGCCGACACTGGCGCGAATGGTGCTGCAACTGGATCCGTCACAGCTTCCGGCGATCAAACCGCCGCGTCCACCGGCGCGCTGACCAAGTCGGAATATGGACAGCTTGCACAAACCGGCATCGGCATTTCCCTTGCCTGCGCAGCCATTCTGCTGCTTGCCGGCCTTGCCTACGCCATGAAGACGTTCGTGCAGTATAAGCGCGAAACCAGCGAAGACTGAGCCGGCTCGCTGCCGGACAGCGTTTGCTTCATCGACTCATGAAAAACGGTCTCGAATATATCGGGACCGTTTTTTCATGCGCGTTTTTCGTATGTGCTTTTCATCTGCTATACGCATTGTTGCGATTCAATTGGAATGACGTAGTACAGCGACGTACAATGCAGCGCGAAGCGCGCGTACCGTGCATGAACCGCGTGTATGTCCAGTATTCCCACTGATTTGTTACGTTGGCCGTTCTGATCAGTCCACTGGTCAATTCGCATAATGGGGAGCACTGCTGGCGATTCGCGGCGACGGCGTATCGCCATTCCCCGCCGTCCGTCCGGTACTACCCACGCTCCCCACATCGCCGGCCTTTTCAGCATTGCCGATGTTGGTTCTACGCAACGACCCCGCGGCCAACGAGCGGATGGATCGCCTGCGCTGCGCCTGTTCCGTCTGCGAAGCGGACTGAATTGCGGGAAAAGCGCCCGTTACGGGACGAATACGACCGGTTGCGGTCGGAATAAAGCTTGGTGGCAAAACCTGCGTTGTGATGGCGCTTATGGATGCCATCTGCGGCTGCTGCGTATTATCAGGACCATCCGCAGCGTCTTTTTCTTTCACGGTTTGCGATTCTTCCGCACGATTCGCGTCATCATTCGCATCCTCGCCCGTTTGCAAGGCAGACCCAGCTTCGCTCTGCTTTTCTTGTTTTTCCTGCTTTTCCTGCGGAGCGGCCTGCACATCACTCTGCAATACAATTGGCGATGAATTCGAACGGCGTCGGGCAAGCGCCGCCAGAGAGTCACGAGTATCAGCATCGCGTTGGTCAGTCTGCTGGCTGCCGGCAGCCGTCTTGTCAACCATCGTCGTGCTTCTTTCTCTCAACGTCACGATTTCGAGCGTAACGTAGCGCAGCGCAAAAGTGCGCGTAAAACGACGATGTACGCAACTCCCCCACCGAATCGCAATCAAATATCGACATATGAGGGCAAACAATCCCATTATTGAGACCACAGACTGGCACCAATAAGCCGCAGCATGACAATCAGGGACTTTCCTGGATGCCGGCCCGTACACGTGAGACTTGCGATACGGGACGATTCAAAAAACCGAGGCCAGCGAAAGAAGTATTCGGAGGGAATCTGGAAGGAACCGGAAAACGGAGTGGAAAAGAAGGAACCCCAGAAACCGAATGATTCCAACGGTTTCCGGGGTTCCAATCCGGGCGGAGAATACGAGATTCGAACTCGTGAGGCTGTTACACCAACACGCTTTCCAAGCGTGCGCCATAGACCACTAGGCGAATTCTCCAATTATGCAACACTTTCCGGTGTCTATCCGTTAAGCGCAACTTGACTAGAATACAACAGGAGCAGCAAAAAGCCAAATCGGCGTGTCGCACTGCTGGTTTGCAGAGTTGGGCATACGTGTCAAGGTTGTGCAACAGGTATGAGCAATCGGCTGCCTTTACTACGGATACTTCTTATTTCGCACACTGTAGATGCTATATTGCCGCCGATGGAATCCAATAGGCAACGGGATTCGGTAAGCATGGGAAAAGATACGAAAAAAGGGTTCCCGGAGCATATCCGGTGGGAATTCCAGGGAACATAAAAATGGACCTCCCGGGAGTCAAAGGCTCGACCGGGAGGCCCGATACGTTTGAAGCGGCGGCGTGCTACTCTCCCACACCCTCTCGAGTGCAGTACCATCGCCGCGCCTGGCCTTAGCTACCGGGTTCGGAATGGGACCGGGCGTCTCACCAGGGCTATGACCACCGCAAATCTAACGGCCACGGCAAGGAAACCAAAGGAATCCAAACCGGCATGTCATCGGTGGCGGTTTGGGAACCGGCTAGCGGACGCGAGGCAAAGCCTACCGTTGTATCGTTCAGTGACCATCCCAACGCATATTGCCGTCCAGGACGATCCAGCACAGGAAAGACGCGGAACCAACCACAAAAAAACGGTTGGAATGTTGTGTCGCCGTCGCCCGTTAGTACCGGTCGGCTCCACCCCTCACGGGGCTTCCACCTCCGGCCTATCAAACACGTGTTCAACATGCGGGCTACAGGATCTCGAAGATCCATGGAATCCTAATCTTGGAGCAGGCTTCCCGCTTAGATGCTTTCAGCGGTTATCCCTCCCGAACGTAGCCAACCGGCCGTGCCGCTGGCGCGACAACCGGCATACCAGAGGTTCGTCCACCCAGGTCCTCTCGTACTATGGGCAGG